>Ga0209834_10001700_pt1 | contig 12049 bp, 11 predicted proteins | sample Mar14236cmmetaG_FD_184134 | JGI IMG/M metagenome (GOLD analysis project Ga0209834, IMG submission 184134) | Marine hydrothermal vent microbial communities from Guaymas Basin, Gulf of California to study Microbial Dark Matter (Phase II) - Marker... ...
ACAGGTAGTGTTCCGCACGGTTTATATAAGCCGAAACCTTCTCCACAAGCTCCTTTTCCATCTCCCTCACCACACAGGGTTTATAAGGAAGAGGGTAATAAACCTGTCGAGGAATCATGCGGGCAGAGCTAATCGTCTGGACGGTAGCGGTTCTCATAATAACGTACCTCGCGTGGGAAACGGTTAGTCCCCTAATCACCCCGATATTCTTCGGCGTCGTCCTCGCCTACGCCGCCTACCCAATCCACAGAAGGCTGAGCAACAGGATAGGGGAAAAAGAGTCCGCAGTAGCCCTCAGCGTCGGAATCGTTGGCATTGGGGGTGCAGTCACCGTCGAGCTGCTTCTGATATCATTCAAGGTAGCCGCTTCTTTCTACAACAGCATCGTTGAGTTCTTTGACTGGCTGACGAGCCAGCCCCTCCCAGTGGAGGTTTTAGGCTTCATAGAGCGTTTCTCAGGCCAGCTTGTACCCAGGGTCTCGGAGTACGTATCTAACTGGACATTCTCCCTCCCGCTCTATACCCTCCAGCTCATTGTCTTCCTGTTCACGTTCTACTATTCCCTCGCATACGCCGAGGAGATTTCGAAGCAGATTTACCTGTCCCTTCCAAGTAAGAACCGCGAACTGGGTGAGAGAATCCTGGAGAGCCTCAACAAGACCCTTGGAGCGCTTGTTAGGGCCTGGCTGGTGTTGAACATCATGAAAGGCGTCCTGATGACGCTTGGCTTCCTCCTGTTCAGGGTCTCCGACATCTACACTGCCATTGTGGCAGGGTTCCTTACCTTCATCTTCAGCTTCATACCCCTGTTTGAGGGCTGGATAATATGGCTCATCGCCGCGGCCTATTTCGCTATGAACGGCTCTTATCTCCACGCGGCGGGTATAGCGCTCTACGGCTTCTTCCTCGTTTCCCCAATGCCGGACTACACGATAAGGCCGATGATGGTGGCAAGGGACACAGACCTCGACGAGACCCTCGTCTTCATAGGAATGGTGGGCGGAACCTGGGCCATGGGGGTGAAGGGTCTCATAATAGGCCCGATAGTGCTCAACCTTCTCCTCGTCCTCCTCAAGGAATGGAAAAGGGTCACAAAGAGCGAAGAACTTTCACACCGGCGCTCTCCATCTCCCGCAGGACCCGCTCCTCGTCCTGAGGGTTGATTCCCTTCACCGCATCGCGGAGAAGGTACGTCTCGAAGCCATTCTTAACCGCGTCCAGGGCAGTTGCCTTAACACAGTACTCCGTGGCCACACCGCAGACGTAAACGCGCTTTACACCGTTCTTCTTCAGGATTTCCCCCAGGTTCGTCCCCTCGAATCCGGAATAGGCCTCTTTGTCCGGCTCGGTTGCCTTTGAGATTACCACCGCATCGGCGGGAAGCTCCACAACGAACTCTGCCCCCGGAGTATTCTGGACGCAGTGCCTCTGCCACGGGCCGCCCTGCTCCTTGAAACTGACGTGGTTCTCGGGATGCCAGTCGCGGGTAGCAACTATCAGGGCCCCGCGCTCCCTGAACTTTTTGATGTACTCGTTCACTCTCGGAATAATTCTGTCGCCGTCAGGAACCGGCAGGGCTCCCCCGGGCATGAAATCCCTCTGCATGTCAACAACGATGAGGGCCTCCTCAGGCATGGTATCACCCGGGATAGAATACGGTAGGGTTATTAAAACGATTTGCGAAACAGAAAAGAAAGCCGTCACACATCCAGCCGGTCTTTAAAGCGGGACATGTCGACGCCCTTGTCCATTCCAAAGAGATACGCCAGAACCGCCTCGTCAAGGTTTCCATAGCGCTCGCGCATTGACCTGATGCCTTCCATAACCTCCTCCCTCTCCCAGCCGAGGGACTCGGCTATGTACCCAACCATCTCGTTAAAGAGGTCTTCTTCAGCCTCTTCCTCCGCGAGCATGGCTTTGTTGACCACCAGAAGGCCGCCCCGTTCCTCAAGTAGGCCCTCCTCCAGAGACTTTGCTATGAGCTCCTTCGCTGACTTCACGTCCATCAGGCGGAGGCTGAAGGCCAGTATCCCAACGAGCTCGCTTCTGGTAAACTCCGATGAACCCTTATACTCAATCGCGCGTTTTATCGGGTGCACGCAACCACCTAACTTTTTTAGGGCGCTGGAATAAATAAACCTTTGCCCGTTAGATGTTTAAACACCCAGGAGGACTTTAAATGGTGGTGTCAATGGAGCAGAGGACTCACAGACTGACGTCTGAAAGGCTGGTTGGAAAGCCCGTGAAGATTGAGGAAGGCTATGCGGAAGTAGTCCTTCAGACAACAGAAGAGATGGCCGTCGATGAGTACGGCCTCGTCCACGGCGGCTTCACCTTCGGGCTGGCGGATTACGCAGCCATGCTCGCGGTAAACGAGCCGACGGTCGTCCTCGGAAAGGCCGAAGTAAAGTTCCTCAGGCCCATTAAGGCGGGTGAAAAGCTGACAGCAAAGGCGAGGGTAGAGGAAGACCTCGGAAGGAAGAAGCTCGTGAAAGCGGATGTCTTCAACGAGAGGAACGAGAAGGTCTTCGAGGGAACATTCCACTGCTACGTCCTTGAGAAGCACGTGCTTGAGTGACAGATTCCAGAGGCACTGCAACCCTCCAACATTTATTATACTGGCCCGGAACTCCTCTTAGAAGGCAGAGGTAATTGAAATGGAGGAAAAGGAGAAGAAAATATTCGGAATAAGCTGGAACGTCTTCCTGCTCGGAATCGTCAGCTTCCTCAACGACATGAGCAGCGAGATGATAGCGCCCATAATGCCGAGTTACCTGATGGAGGTTCTCGACGCTGGAAAACTCCTAAGCGGCTCCGTCATGGGTGCGATAGAGAGCATGAGCTCGCTTTTTAAAGTAGTCTTCGGCTACGTGAGCGACCGATTTAGAAAGAGGAAGGCGTTTGTATTCGCCGGCTATGCCATCTCAACCATCGCAAAAGGTGCTCTTGCTCTGGCCCGCTCCTGGTGGGACTTCCTGCTCCTCCGCGCCCTGGACAGGGTGGGGAAAGGAATACGAACCGCACCGAGAGACGCCCTCATTGCCGAGTCGAGTGAGAGAGGAAAGACCGGAAAGGCTTTCGGATTTCACAGAATGATGGACACCCTCGGGGCCGTCGCAGGTCCGCTCGCTGCCATAGCCCTCATCGAGCTCCTGAAGAATCTTCCTGTGGAAACGGCATACCGATACATATTCCTACTCTCCGCGGTTCCTGGGGCGATATCACTTCTCGTTATAATCCTCTTCGTGAGGGACCGGGGCGGTGAGGTCAGGAAGAAAATCAAGGGCATCTCAACGCTGAAGAGCAGGAACCTTCAGCTATTTCTTGCCGTCGTTGCCATCGGGGCACTGGGCAGATACAGCTACGCCTTCACGATGTGGAAAGCTCAAGAGCTCGGCTTTACCGTAGTGCAGAGCATAGCCTTCTACGCCCTCTTCAACCTCATATACGCCCTTTCCGCTTACCCCATTGGTGTTTACTCGGACAGGCTCGGCAAGAAGAGGATGATAACCCTCGGATTTGGAATCGCCGCCCTGGCAGCCTTAGCTTTTGCCTACGCAAGGAACCTTTACACGCTCATAGGGGCCTTCGTGCTCTACGGACTCTACATCGCCATCGAAGATACAATCCCACGTGCATACATGGCGGACCTGGCGAGGGAATACGAAAAGGGCACCATAATAGGGGCATACCACACGGTCTTTGGTGTCTTTGTCTTTCCTGCATCGGTGATAGCGGGCTGGCTCTGGGGGAGCTACTCTTTAGCCCACGCCTTCACCTTCGCCGCGGCAATGAACCTCGTTGCTATGACCCTGATGACCTTTGTGAGGGAGCAGTAACCCCTTTGCTTTTCTATCCACGCCAGAAAGAGTTTAGAAGAAGCCAACAAAATGAATAAAATCAGGCACCGAGCTTCTCAAGCTCCTCCTTTCCTATGAGAAGCGGCCTCTCGGCCTCTATGACGTAGCCCAGCTCCCAGAGAACCTCGCCCTTGTTCATGGCCTCGGCGTAGCGCCTGGCCATCTCCTCGGCTTCCTCAATGCTGGAAGCTTCAACGAGCCTCCTGACGTACCACTTCCTTTCACCAAAGCGAAGCTTGAACTCCGCCATGTACATGGGCATCACCGTAGAGAATTGGAAGGGAGGTATAAAAACCTAAGGCTCCATCGCCCTGTAGATTTCCCCGTCCCTGACGGCCTCAAATATCTTTCCACCTTCCTTCGTCCTGAGCTCGACGATTACGACCGAAGGTTCTCTATCCACATCTTCTTCAACCTTCCTGGTGCTGAGAACCTGAATAAAATCGTCTCCCAGGCGCTCGAACTCAAAGACAAGCGCATCCCCTTCCCAGCGGTGGCCGCGGTAGGAAACGCCGCCCATTTTAAAAGTAGCCTCAAGAACTATCCTCATCAACATTCCTCCAAATATTGCTCAATAAATACAATCGAACAGGACGTTAAAAAGGTTGGCATCAGAAAAAATAAAGGAACCTTCAGCCATTCTTCTTCAGCTTGACAACCTGCTTCGCGAACTCCTCGAGGACTTCCTTCCTCATGCCCTCAAAGAACTTTATCGAGCCAGCGTAGCTGTGGCCTCCTCCCTCGATTCCGGCGCTCGGCAGGGCCTCCTGGAGCTTTGGAATTATCTCGTTGAGGTCGAAGTTGTAGGCGGCCATTCCGTCCGCGGCCCTGACCACCGCGAAGTCCGGCCCGTAGGCGAGCGTGAGTATCGGCGCGTCCTCGCCGTACTTCTCCTTGAAGTGGTCGTGGATGAGGCCCGAGAGCTTGCCCGGGCTCGGGTAGCTGAACTTCGGCGCGAAGAGCTCCACGTCGATTGTGTTGAACCTTATACCGTTCGGCAGGACGACGCTCTTGACGTGCGGCAGGGATGCCCTCAGGGCCTTCTCCTGCTTCTCCTTGACCTCCGGGTAGATGGCATCAACCAGCTGGCGGTGCCTCTGCAGGTTGCCCGTGAGGAGGAGAATCTCGTCTATTATACCGTGCCCGTCCATGAACTTCCAGTAGAATGCCTCGTGGTCGATGACCTCGGCGATCTTCTTCAGGTCCTCCTCGTCGAGACCCTTGGCCTTCTTCGCTATCTCAAGGTACTGGTAGAACTCCGGCGCCTTGCTCCTGTCGCCGGTTCCAGCTATTGCCGGCAGGTGTTTTATCCTGTCCTCGACCTCGGGGTTTATGAAGCGCGCCACTTCCGTCGCCAGCATCCCCGCGGTGAGTTCATAGTAGCCGCGCTGTATGTGGTGCGGGTTGACGTGCACATCGACGTAGTCATCGACCTTCGCCCTGTCCTCGCTCACCCACTCGCGCGGGTCGTGGTGGTCTATAACCACTATCGGGACGCCGTAGGCCTTTATCCTCTTGTACGCCGGAATGTCCTCGCTTGTCCCACCGTTGTCCACTATCACGACGAGGGGGAGCGGGTCTCCGAACTTCTCGTGGTCCTCGACCATGAAGATTATGTCCTTGAGGACATCCTCCAGCTCGTAGAAGGGCGCCCTGCTGGGTCTGCGCTTGAAGAGCTTCCACCTCGCCTGGGAGTCGGGTGATATCTCCTCTATCAGAGGGACTATCGCATACTCCAAAGCGAGGCCTGATGTGTACCCGTCGGCATCAGCGTGGTGCCTCAGGAGGATCGGCCTGCCCTCAAGGATTGCCCTGCGTATCATGAATGCGGCCTTCATTATCCTGGGCTTGAGCTTTTCGAGAACCTCGCTCTGGACGAGGAAGCCAACGTCCTCTGGCTGGGCGCGCTTGTCGAGCTCCGCCTCTATCTGCTGCTTCACCCTCGCGGCGTCCGGGCCCCAGAGCCTCGCCATGTCGCTGGTCTCGATCTGAATCTCACCGGAGTGGAACGCTATCTTTCCGATTACCTCCACTATGTCGCCGACGTTTATGTTGGGATAGGCCCTAACACCCGGCGCCTCGAAGGCGGCCGCCCAGGTGATTCCGGTTCCGTCGGTTATCGTGAAGACCGTCGGCCCGCCGGTGACCTGGATCTGGGTCACCCTTCCCTGTATCCTCACGGTCTTACCTGCCATGTCCTTGCTGAGCTCGGCTATTGGGGTTACCGGAAGCTCCTTCTTGACGAGGACTTCCTTGTAGTGCTTGAGGGCGGACTCTATGAGGTCTACCTCCCTCTTGTCGGGCCTAACGTCGAGAACCTGAACGAGTATCTCCTCGCCCGGCTTGTACTCCCTGCCGCCGAGAAGGTCTTTCCTCTTAATAAGGCCGGTAACGTGGGGGTTAAGCTTGACGAAGACGCCAAAGCGCTCAACCCTGTCAATCACTCCCTTGTAAACGTTGCCTATCTCAACGTCCTCGTAGTCGCACGTCTTGTCGAGCACGTAAACGACCTTGTACTTCCTCAAACAGTCCGGGCAGACCCAGGTGGTTTCCATACCCGGTTCCCAGGGCTCCTTCACCTTGCCACAGATGTCACAGGCCAGGACGCGTCCGGTTCCACCACACGTTGGGCAGGTGTCATGAACCGGTACGACGCCCTTTCCGTGGCACTCAGGACAGGGTATCTCGTCGACCTCGTCTTCGACACCGATGTAGTCGAGATTGCGATAACCCTTAAGCTTCTCTCCAACCTTGAAATCTGCAGGAACGTAACCCCATCCCTCGCAAACTGGGCACTCCTTCTCGCTAACCTTAACCTTCCCGGTTCCATGGCACTCGGGACAATCCTTAACCGTCATCCTCTCACCCCGCTTAGGTTAAGGTTTTAGCTTAAAAACGTTAAGCAGGTTCGAATTTCTTGGCCCACATTTTGTAGTTCGAACCTACACTATGCCCTACACAAATCGCTTAAAAGAATCATATGACACGGTTTTCACTGGTAATAACTACAGAACTGCCGAAGAGGTGGTGAACTTTGAGGTTTAGGCAAAAGCTGTATTTGGTTGTCTTCGGGACTGTCCTCGTCATAATGCTTGTTATGGCATTTGCCCAAGTTAGGGGAATTGAGAAAATGGGTAACTCAATGGAGAAAACAATGGGACCAACGATGAAGGAGCAGGCAAAGAAAATTGCTCTTCTCGAAAGCGAGAAGTATGCCCTCATGATCGATGAAAGACTTCACCCCCTCAAGCTTGTAGCGGAGTCCTATGGCAGTTCAATAGGAACCGAGTACATGATGGAGGAATACATACCCCATTACTCACAAATGGATACTTTCTGGAACATCGTTGAGAAGAAGCTGAAAGAGCTGAAGGCCTCTGATGGCTCCATAATAAACGCCTACTATGCCGACAGGAGTGGGAGACTGGAGATAATTCCCCCTGCAGAACTCCCCCCTAATTACAACGCAACTAAGTCCACTTGGTACATCCAGGCGGTGAATGAAGGTTCATTCTGGATGGAACCATACACCGATATAGTCACGAACAAGACCGTCATAAGCTACATAACCCCCGTCTACTACAACGGAGATTTGAAGGGTGTTCTTGGCATTGACATTGACTTCTCGTTCCTTTACAAAGAAATGACCTCGGCCAGAATCGGTCAGACCGGCTACCTTTTCGCCATAGGCCCCGACGGAACTGTTGTAATTCATCCCGACAGGGAGCTAATTGGCAATATGAACATCCTCACCGAGGAGGGCTACTCCCAGCTCGCCAGTGCAGTAACCAACGAAGAGAAAGGCGTTGTTGAGACAGAACTCGACGGAAAGGTAGTGGTTATGGCCTTTGCGAGGAGCGAGATTACCGGCTGGACAATAGTCGCAGTTGCTCCAGAGGACGAGCTCATTGGCGCGCTCGTGACTTCCCTCAACAACGCAAAGTCTGAGGCATCAAAGAACCTCGTCTTCAGCATTGGCTTGGCAACCCTTATCGCGTTTGGCCTTGTACTTGCCGGAGTTCAGTACCTCAAACAAGCTCTGAAACCTATAGACAAACTCACAAACACTGCAGAGCTGATAGCTGAGGGGAAGCTTGAGGATGCAAGGAAGGTAGTCGGCTCAATAAACTACCCGTATCGCGATGACGAGATTGGAAAGCTCATCACGGCCTTTGAGGCAATCTCGCGGGATATGATTGGAACCCTTAACGGTGTTATTCAGAAACTTGAACGTTTGGCAGAGGGTGATTTAAGCAATGGCTTGAGCATTGAGGCCAGAGGAGACCTGCAGGACATAATAAACGCTCTACGTGAGACCTCCACCCGGATGAGGACACTGATAGGGAACATCCGCCGCATCGGTCTTCTTCTTGACCAGCAGGCGAGCGTGCTGGCCAGGATCTCCGAGAACGTCCACGGTTCAGTGGAGCACGTCAGTGATGCAATAGGCCAAGTAAGTATCGAGGCCCAGAGACAGCAGGAAAGCATCAACGAGATTACCGAGGGAATGCGCATTGTTTCTCAGGTAACCGAGGATACCTACAATATAATGGAAGAGTTTGAGAGGGCGGTTAAGGAAGTGACGAGGATTGCCTCCGAGGGCAGAAAGAAGGGAGATTCGGCGGTACGTGATGTGGAGAGCATTAAGCGTTCAATGGACTTTATTGACGAGGCAGTGAGGGCAGTAAACGAGATGAGCAAGAACATAGGAGAAATAACTCAGACGATAGGCAGTATTGCCGAACAGACAAACCTCCTTGCACTGAACGCTGCTATCGAGGCGGCCCGCGCCGGCGAGGCCGGAAAGGGATTCGCAGTGGTTGCCCAAGAAATCCGCAGTCTGGCTGAGGAAAGCAAAGAGGCCGCTGAAACAATACGGGAAATCATAGCAGAGATGGACAAGAAAGTTGGAAGGGCCGTGGAGGAGACGAAAAAAGGTGTTGACATAGTCTCGAACTCGACAGAGACCCTCAATGAGAGCCTCGGTTACCTAGGCCACATAGCAGAGATGATAAGCTCAATTGGCGACAGAGTTTCGGAAGTCAAGGAGCAGTCCGAGAGAACCAAAGAAGAGGTAGAAAAAGCCCTGAGGGCCATTGAGAACCTCGTCGCAAGTGCAGAGGAGACGACAGCCTCAGCGGAGGAGGTTCACTCCACGATACAGGAGCAGAGGGCGGAGATAGAGGTTTTAAGAGAGGAGGCCAAAAAGCTTAAAGAGATAGCGAGGGAGCTCCGCGAGAATGTGGAGCAGTTCCGCCTCTAATCTTTTCTCTAATCTTTTTTCTGTTCCTTTAAAAAGCCACAAGACAGTCCAAAAATTTAAAAGAGAGAAATCAGTTGGGGGACTTCATAACCTCTGCAACGGCCATTGCGGTCTCGCGGTAGGTCTTGGAACGCTGTATCGTTGATGATGAACGAATAAACGTCCTCCGCGACCTGAACTGCGGGGCCGTTATAGAGACCTCTTTGGACACCGAAACGGAACGAACAAAGCGATATCCGTCCACACCCTGCCCTACAAAAAATCTTTCGTCCGACAGACTAGGCAGACGGTGGCTCATAACCTTTTGTCTCTGTCCCGCTGAAGAAGTTCCAGAACACAACCATCGAGAGTGCGTAAAGGGACGCTGTGATGAGGAACGGCCAAGTGAGGGATACATCAAAAAGCCTGCCGCCTATGTACTGGCCTATTCCGTAAGTGACCGTCCAGGCGAGGTTGTTCAGGGCCATTACCGTCGAACGCTCCTCCTTTGAAAAGAAGCCCATCATGAATGCGTTCCATATGGGGTCGACTATGTTCATGAGGATCGTCCTGATGATGTAGATTATGGCCGCCACTATGAAAGTGGGTGAGAACGGCATCGCCGCTATCAGGAAGCTGGCGCTCCCGTTGAAGGAGACGATGGTTCTGACACTGCCGAGCCTGTCCGCTATCATCGGGAGCACAAACATGCCGAGACCCATTATAAACTGCTGGAGGGCAAAGAGCCAGCCTATACTTTCAAGGCTCGTGCCGAAGCGCTGGTTAAAGTAGAGGCCCATGTAAGGGATAGTAACACCGGCGCCGAGGCCAATGAGGGCACTCGGAAGGGCGAAGCGGCCGATTCTGAGGAGCAGTTTCCTATTGACGTTAAGCCTCCTATCCGTGTTTGCCAGAACGGACTTCACAAAGAGCACGAGAACGAATCTGATCGGGAGTATAATGAGAGCCAGCGCAAAGACCTCGCGGTAGCTTAAGTACCCCGGCAGAAAGCCGGCTAAAAGGAAGCCCACCGCGGAGCCTATCGTTCCCGTCGCGGACGAGAGGCTAAATAGATAGTGCCTCTTCTCGTCGCTAACTTCACCGCTCAGCAGGGCCATGTAGGAGGGACTCTCAAAGGCGATGCCCATCCCTATGAGCACACCGCCTAGAGCGAGCATGACTATCGAAGGATACATAACCTGCACGAACCTGCCCAGGAGCATCAGTGAAATTCCAAGAAGAACCGCCCTCTTGTAGCCCATCCTCGTGCCGAGGGGGCCTGAGAAGAGGAGAACGCTCGCCTGGGCCAGGGTGGAAAGGGAAAAGACTATGCCGATGCCAGTGTAGTCAAAGCCGAGGGATTTTAGATAGAACGGGAAGATGAACCAGGCCATGTTGTCCCCTAGCCATGATATAAACGAGTAAACCACGAGCAGCCATGCATCCCTTGTAAATCCCCTGTAATTCTGCAGCGACATAAACGTTCAGATTTCCATCGAGTATATAAACTTTGGGATGAGGAGGTACAGAACGCGTATCAAGGGGTACCAGCCAAATGCATCCCTCAACTTTATAATGAGGATAACCAAAAGATAGAGCGCGATGATGAGTGAATCCAATGCTGATGGAATGATGAACCCCGAACCTGAGCACGGGACTGAATATGAGAGGCAGGCGAGAATGGAGAAACGTCTTGATGAGCTTTATCAAAGTATCGAAGAGCTGAAGTAGAGAAAATGAGATGAGAAAAGCCCCGGACAAGCTCGGCTGGGACGATATAGCCCAGGAGATAGTGGGAGCGGTTACCTTTGCCCTCCCGTTCCTCTTCACAGCGGAGCTCTGGGACATAGCCAAGGACATATCCATTGGGCGCTCAATTGCAGTGTTTCTCATGACTTTCTTCTTTTCAAGCCTCACCCTTTAGGATGGGGGTACAGCGTTCAGAAAATCTACAATCGCTCAGAAATGCGAAAGATAGTTAAACTAAAGAGACATATTACACTTTCAAAAGCTAGATTGGAGGCTCAACAGTCCAGCAATTAGCCAGAAAGAACGCTGAAGCCTGGCGGAGTTTCTTCTCCCTGAACATGAAGAAAAAGAGAGGAGAACTCCCAAAATGGCTCAAGCCAAGGCCCCCAACATTCGCCAGGGGAAAACACGGGAGAAAGCTCTTCATCATACCCTTGAGAAACGATCAGTACAGAATTGAGAGCAACGTTATTGAATTAAAGCGCCTCGGGAAGTTCGGACGGTTGAGAATCCAGTTCAAGGGGAGAGTCCACTTGAAGAGTAAGCAGGGCCGACTGGAAATTGTCTATGATGACGTGAAACGCAAGTGGTACGCCCACGTCAGTTACACTGTCGGGGAGAGACTGGAAGGGAGTTCGTGGGTTAAACTTCCCAGAGAGCCTAAAGGAAACCTCACTGCTGGAATTGATTTGGGAGTGAACAATTTAATGGCAGTTTACGTGGAGAATGGTGAGAGCTTCCTCGTGAACGGGAGACCGTTAAAGTCAATAGCCTTTTACTGGCAACAACGAATCGCTGACTATCAGTCCAAACTCAACAAGAGTGGGGCTAAAACGAGTAAAAAGCTCAAAAGAATGCACGAAAAAGCAAAACTTCAAGCGAGGCATTACATTAACACTGCTGTTAGACAAACCGTTAGAAGGCTCTACGATTTAGGCGTTTCGAGAATTGTAGTTGGTCATCCAAAAGGCATTGCAAGAGAGCCGGACAATGGGAAAAAGCAGAATTTCATACTCTCCCACGTTTGGAGGTTTAATTATATGATAAAACGTCTCACGGAAGTCTCGGAAGAGTATGGGATTAAAATTGTGCTCGTCGATGAGGCTTTCACGTCTCAAACTTGCCCTCTCTGTGGCCAACACCATCCTAACGGGAGAATCTTTAGAGGTTTATTTAAGTGCCACAGAGAGGGCGTTGT
>Ga0209834_10001706_pt1 | contig 12034 bp, 11 predicted proteins | sample Mar14236cmmetaG_FD_184134 | JGI IMG/M metagenome (GOLD analysis project Ga0209834, IMG submission 184134) | Marine hydrothermal vent microbial communities from Guaymas Basin, Gulf of California to study Microbial Dark Matter (Phase II) - Marker... ...
AGGGCTTCAATTATTTTGAAGCAAAAACGACAAAGTCGTTTTCACTAGTGATGAGTTACCAACAACTCATTAAAACAACATAGTTGTTTTACTCCAAAACACAAAAACCTTGCAAGAAAAAACAACTAAAATAAAAATAACATTATAGAAAAAATCGGTTCAGGAGTTATCTATGAACAGAAAAATTCTTCTTTTCATTCTTTTCATATTTATAATTAATTCGCTGTTCGCAGTTATCGAAGAGACCGCATCTTTCAAAGCCTTCCTTTATGGAAATGCTCCTGAATGCGAATATGACAACTGGAACAGCCATATTGCAGAAGGAATTGCTTCACCCGGTTACAATGTTTATGCTTCCTGGGATAGACAGATGGATGGTTTCGGAGATTTTATCATTCCGACTGATTCCATGCTCGTAAAATGGGAAAATACTGTATTACAGTTTTTGGCTGGCAATCTCGATGAAGCTCAGGATTCTCTCGATTTGTTCGAATTTCCATACCAGGTTGTGATCTTTAATGACACAGATACGGACAGAACTTATCATATCTTGCGGGAACTTCCCAATATGGAGCATTATGATAATAATGATACTAATCCTCATTATGATGATGAAGTTGGTGCATTTGACTATGGTTGGGGATTGTATGTTTATTACCCCGAAGGTCAGTATCCGCATATTACGACAGCACCACATCCTAATGATGATTATCCTTCAGTTCCTTTTGCCCATAAGGTTTTTGTGGAACAGGAATCGAAATTTCTGCTGATTTCCGGAGCAGGCAGGGAAGTTAAATGGACCGAAGAAGGAGATTATAATAACAGTAAATCTTTGAGTGATCCTTCCCGGGCATCTTCACATCCGTTCAATATCTGCTACCGGCGATTTTGTGATTTGATCAGAGATGAATTCGGACAAAAGGAATTCAGTATTCAGGTTCATACTTATGATTGGGGAAACAGCCATTGGGGCTATCCTGATGTACAGATTTCCGGAGGATATAATGTTGCCAGCCCAGACCTTCCTATCAGGGATTTTTCATCAGCAAGAAAAGATGTTGTGAATCAAACCGGATATATTGTTCATCAGGCAAATACAGTTGGTATTCATCCTCCAGTTTATACAAATGATTTTTTTGGTTTTCATTATAGCAGGTATGATTTTACTTATTCGGATGAAGATACGACTTTCTCTGTAAGCAATCATACGGATCTCTGGGGATATAGCCAGAACCGGCAGATGCAATACACTCAATCCGGAATGAATCAATATGATAATTTCGAGCCGTTTTTCCATATTGAGATGGATGAGCTTCCCAATATTTATCCGCAGAACACAAACAACTATTTTTGGTTTTATGGTTGGAATCCAGTCACTCAAATGTGGGATTTGGAACATCGTTTCGATAGATTTATCCAATATTATTCTCCCTGGTTAGAATCTCTGACCGGAATACTTCCTGATATGTTTCAGATGGATGACGGAGAAATGCCAGTTACTCCAACCGATTTCCAGACGATTACGGAATGTTCTAATTATATTACTTTGCAATGGACTCCCGGAGATTGCTATGACCTGGATTCTTATGAAATTCTCTATGCTGCCGAACCCATCGGAGATGACAATTTCACGATTCGCGATAAATCCGATGATACCACTCTTGCCTGTTTAGCGGAAACTAATCATACAATCGGCGGACTCGAGCAGGGACAGGAATATTATTTCAAGATCAGGATAAGAGATAAAAACGGAAATTATTCCGAATTATCTGATGAAATTTCGAGCAGTACCGGTCCTGCAATTATGTCCAACCTGGAAACTTATGGTCGGGATGGATATGTAGATGTTTCCTGGGATGTTCCCACGCAAAACGGTTGCGTAGGATTTAATGTTTACCACAAAACGAATGCTACGGAATTTATCCTCATCGATAGCTGGTTATTTAATCCGGGACTTCTGGGAGTCGATTTGGATGACCAAACTTATAGTATTATCGATAATTCCGCTGAAAATGGAGAATATTATATTTATCAAATTTCGTGCAATGATCAATTTATGGAGGAATATTTCTATGGAAATCTGGGATATGCATCTCCGCAAAAGGTCTTTGAAATATATGTCGAGCAAAATGAAGGGACTTTTGACGATACCTGCTATTTCGGGATGAATCCTTATGCCTCCAATGGTTATGATGCAGATTCATTTGATATTCCGACAGACGACGATCCTTCAGGAGAGTATTTTTTCTGTGAATTTTTTGAAGAAAACTGGGATCCTCCTAATAAATTCGAACAGGAAATTTACAGCCAGTATGATCCATTTTCCGGATACAAACGGTGGACTTTCCGTTTCCGAACCAATCAGAATGATGAAAGTGTTGAAATCGGAATTGCCAATCTCGACCGGAACAGCGACAGGTTATATCTTTATCGTAACGGAAACTGGACAAATTTAACTTATAATACTTATAGTTTTTTCCCTGCGAATAGTAATTATTATACTTTTGATCTTTATTATGGAAACCTCGTGCCGGATGTGGATTTCGGACCTTTTGCCAACCAGCTTCTCTATCCGAATGAAACTGTAAATTTTGATTGGTCGCTGGATTTTCAGATTGGAATCGATCACTTAAATTTATATGCGGAAAATAATGAGATCACGATTCCTATCGAAACGGGACTTGCTCCCAATCAAACAGAAGTCGATTGGTTCGTCCCGACTTTACTGTTCGACAATTTAAGATTAAAACTGGAAGTCGTAATGTTGGAAGGAGACATTTTAACTTTTTATTCTTCCTCCAAATTCGGGATTGTTACTTCCCAAAATATTATCGAAACTTTTTCCGGATGGGATCTGGTTACGCAGAATTTTGAGACAGGATTTTATGAACCGGAAGAAGTTTATGGTGAAAATTCAGTTTCTTATGAATATTTCGAGGGAGATTTTTATGAGAGTGATCCTCTGGAATTTCTTCAGCCTTATTGGTTATTTGCTCCGCAGGATTTTTATTTCGTAGTAGAAAATGCTGGAATTCAACGCACAGCGTACGATTATAACTTGCGTCAAGGTTGGAATCTTTTACCAAATCCTCACCGGACAAATTATCATTTAGACCAACTGCAGTTTATCCTCGATGAAACTGTTTACGAATATTATGAAGCAGTTCAGCAGAGATTTATTGAACCTGTTGTTTTCAGACACGAGCAAAGATTTATCCCGGTTGATGAATTGCTGGAAAGAGAAGCATATTACTTATATTGTTATGAAGATGACCTGGAAGCAAGATTTATCCCTTATCGTGAAAATTCATTTTCTCCTGAATTTGCTTACAATTGGAAACTCGAAATAAATGCAGCCCGGAATCCGGAGAGAAATTCATCCGTGATCGTGGGAACTTCCGATTTTGCAGATTCACTTTATAATTCCAATTATGACCTTTTAAAACCATTAGATAAACCATTCACAGATTGTTTAACATTCAGTCTTCCGTACGATTTTTCAAATGAAGGATACTTTACGGATTATCATCAAATCCTCACAGAACCGCAGAATACAGAGGAAAGCTTTTCTTTTGAATGGAATGCGAAATTGGAATTACCAAATCTCGAACCGATAGACTTCAATATCTTCCCGGACAATTTACCGGAAGATCATCTGGTTTTCCTGATCCTGCCGGATTTGATCCTCGATTTACACAATGATGAACCGAGAACATATACTCCGTCGGATTCATTACTCAATTTTTTTATTGTAATCACAGATGATGAACTCGTTGCAAACGATGAAAACAAGGTTCATCCCCAAACCATTTCTATGATCAACTATCCAAATCCTTTCTATTTAAATGGAGCAAGCAGAAATTCATCCACAATGATAAAATACACTATTCCACGGAAAGGTAAAACGGAACTGAAAATTTATAACATTAAGGGTCAGAAAGTAAAGACCTTGGTAAATAAGGTTCAGGAAAACGGCAAGTATGAGATCCCCTGGTTTGGGAAAGATGAGTTTGGAAAAAATGTCGGTTCCGGAGTTTATTTCTATAGGTTGGAAGTTGATAATAAGAAGACTTTAGTCAGAAAAATGCTTTTGTTGAGATGATAATAAACTTGCCAAATTTTTGAAATTTGGCAAGTTTTAAACTGTCTTTATAACTCGAATAGTCGAGATTGGAGTTTTAATGCTGAAAAAATCACAAATAAATACAATGTTATTGTTGCTTATTCTTCCGGTATTCTGTTTTGCCGAACTCATCTGGCAGGATGATTTTGAGACAGAAACAGGTTGGTTATTAAGCGGAGAATTTGAGATCGAAGCCCCGCAGGGATTAGGTGGAGAACACGGAAACCCAGATCCGCAAAGTGCTTATGAAGGTGAGAAAGTTCTGGGTGTCGATCTGACCGGCTTGGGAGATTATCATGGAGATTACGAGAACAACCTTGCAGACCGCGAATTTTATGCGATTTCTCCTCCCATCGATTGCTCCGTTTTCATTGATGTTCAACTTTCATTTATGAAATGGCTCGGGATAGAACAACCTGCTTATGACCATGCTTATATCGATATCAGCAATGATGACGGTTCGTCCTGGATCGAGATCTGGGCAAATGATGTCACGATCAGCGATACGAATTGGTCACTCTGGAATTTTGATATTTCAGATTTTGCTGATCTTCACAATTTTGTCCGACTTCGCTTTTCTATCGGTTCGACAGACGGTTCCTGGCTGTATTGCGGTTGGAATATCGATAATATGGAAGTCAGCGGCACCATGGTCGATTTTGGTGCGATCGGCGGAATTGTTTTTGATTCTCAGACTCTGGAACCGATCGAAAATGCCCAGATCATGTCTCAATTTGGTTTTACTTATTCTGATGAAAATGGTGACTTCCTTTTGAACGGTGTTCCTGAAGGATTTCGCTCCATTACTGTGGTAGCTCTTGGTTATTTGAATCTGACGCTCGATAATATCGAAGTTTTTGCTGATGATACAACATTTGTAAACTGTGAAATGGAGATCGATCCAAGCATTCCACCTGAACCGCAAAACCTGGAAGCAGAGATTTATGATAATAACAATGTTCATCTTTTCTGGGAAGCTCCGGAAGAATCGGAAGATATTTTTCTCGCTTATAATATTTATCGGAATGATGTTGTGATCCAGAGTGTGCTGGAAGAAGATTATTATGATATGGCTCTTATCTCCGGAATTTATCATTATTTTGTTGCCGCTGTTTATAATACCGGTTCCTCTTTGCCCTCGAATGAAGTTGAAGTCGAAATAACCGGAAGCGGGAGCGATAATTTTCAATTGATGAATGACGATTTTCGGCTGACCAATTATCCTAATCCGTTCAGTTCATCAACCTTGATTTCTTTTTCTTGCCACAGAGACACAGAGAACACAGAGATTTTGATTTATAACATTAAGGGGCAATGCATTCGCGAATTAAAAATGAAAAATGATAAATTTGAAATGAATGAAGTTATCTGGGATGGAAAAGATGAATCCGGAAAGCAGGTTTCTTCCGGAATTTATTTTTATAATTTGAATATCGATGGAAAGATAAAAGCAAGTAAGAAGTGTTTGTTGTTGAGATAAAGTGTTGACAATAAAAAACACCAAATTGATTTGGTAAGGGAAATATGAATGGCTTTAAGCGGAAAAGAGATGCTGGCATTGTATAAAAAAAACAGGATGGATGGTCAAACGAAAGAAAGGAAGCCATTTTATTATTGGAAAAGGATTAAAGAGAGAGACGATTCCGATGCACAAAGAATTAAGAACAGGTTTGGAAAAGAAGTTATGAAAAAGATTAATAAAGGGAAAGTAAATGTACTATCACTTCAAAATACATAAAGAAGGAAATGGTTTTTGGGCAGAATGTCTTGAATTGGATGGATGCTTAACCCAAGCAAATTCTATAGAAGAATTAAAAAAAAATATGCACGAAGCCTTAAATCTATATCTTTCAGAACCTGAAGATTCAAAAGTTATCTTTAATCTACCAAAAAAGAATATTAATGCAAAGAATACCGTTGAAGTTCAGGTTGAACCTAAAATTGCATTATCCTTTCTTTTAAGAAGATACAGATTGCTTCATAATTTTTCCCAAAAAGAAATTGCTGCGAAATTGGGTATGAAAAATATCTGGAGTTATCAGAAGTTTGAAAAACCTTCAACTGCAAATCCGACTTTATCGATGTTATCCAAATTTAAGAAAGAGTTTCCGAATTTGAGACTCGATTATGTGTTTTCATAAGTTTTTAAAATAAGTTCGAAATATTGATTTTTTGTTAGTTTTGCTTGCCGTGTCGTAGCAATGCGAAGTCTGATTCGTTGTTAATTTACCTTTTTCCCAAACAAACTGAAAACCGGAGCCAGCACCAACGAAGCGATCATTCCAATACTCCCGGCTTGCGGAACCATTCTTTTTCCCCACAAAATAAAGAGAATAATACAAATAGCGAGTCCGCCAACCGAAGAAAAAATAGCACCGGTTTTATTCACTCTTTTACTGAAAAGTCCCCAGATAAAAGGTCCGAGAAATACGGATGCGATCGCTCCCCAGGAAATTGCGAGAATGGTTACAATAACAGCCGGTTTGAAAAGGGCTAAAATTATTGAAAGAATGATAAAAAACACGCTTCCGGCTCTCATCAGGATGGTTAGAGTTTTATCAGAAGCATCTTTGTTCAGGAATCCGTGATAAAGATCTTTAGTGATCGCAGAACTGGAGATCAATACCAGTGCCGCCAGAGTTGACATGGAAGCAGATAAGATCAGAAGAAGGATAATAACAGATAAAACTTCTGGAATGACAGTTACCAGGAGTTCCGGCATTAAGGCATCGACATGATTTGGTATAATTTTTCCTGCTTCATTATACATAACTGCCAGAGGATTTTTCTCCGGAGAAAGAAAAATGCGAGTCAATGCTCCGGTAAAATATGCTGTTCCGGTTACGATCAAAGCAAAAATGCTGGAAGCGATCATTCCGATCTTCACTGATCTTTTATCTTTGATCGCATAAAATTTCTGAACGAGTTGCGGCATGGCAAAAGGAGCAACACTCGTCAGGAAAACAAGCGATAGTAAAGCCCAAATTCCGGGAGGTCCGACCGGAGAAACAAGTTTGGGATCAATCTCTTTCAAACTTTGGAAAATATTGGGTAGTCCCTCACCTTTGGAAACCGTACTTCCTAAAAGAATGAAAACTCCGACAACCATAATTATACCGAAAATAACATCGATCATTGCCATAGATTTATATCCACCAAGAACGAGATAGGTTCCGGTTAGAATTCCCATAAACAGAAGAACATAAGTGTAGGGAAGGTGGAAATTTGATTCAAAGAGATAACTCAATCCCATAAAAACTGCAGCTGTGTAGGGAATAAAAAAAATGAAAATTGCGATGGATGCGAATAATTTCAGGAAGGGAGAATTATATCTTGCTTCGAGGAATTCCGGCATGGTGCTGATATTGTAAGAAGTAGCAGTTTTTTTGATCTTATTTCCCAGCAATAACCAGACTCCGAGAACTCCGATAAAAGTGTTTCCAACTGCGATCCATAAACCGGAGAGACCAAATCCCCAGCCGATCTTTCCGGCAAAACCGATAAACAAAACTGCTGAAAAATAGGCAGTTCCATAAGAAAAAGCAGTCATCCAGGGACCGACTTTTCCACCTCCCAGCATAAAATCTTTGAATGATTTGGTTCGTTTGGAACCGTATACTCCAATAAAAATTATTAAGATAGTATAACCGATAACTGTTAAATATCTAGCGATCATATTTTATCCTTTCTTCTGTCATTCTGAGTTCTTCTTCCTGCTTTTCTCTCGAAGAATCTACAAGGTTTATTTTTTTCTTGTTTTAAGGTGCGGATTCCTCGAAAGATATAATTAAGAGAATCTTCGGAATGAAAGGCTCGGACTTTACATAAATTCTTTCAGAAGAAATACTTTCAGATGATTTTCGTAAAGTTAAGTCTTTTGCAGCAACCGTTGAGTTTCCAAAGCGATCATCAATTCTTCGTTGGTCGGGATTTTCAAAACTTTTACTTTCGATTCTTTTGCCTGCAGTTCCAAAATCCCGGCTTTGAATTGATTGTTTTCTTTTTTATCCAGTTTAATCCCCAGATAATCTAAATTATCACAGACAAGTTCACGCAGGATCGGCATATTTTCTCCGACTCCCCCGGTAAAGACCAAAATATCCAATCCATTCATCACAGCCGTATAAGAACCGATATATTTTTTGATCTTGTATGCATAAACTTCGTGGGCTTGTATTGCTTTGGGATTTTTATTTTTTATGATTTCATCTTCGATTTCCCGCATATCATTGCTGATTTCCGAGAGACCGATCATTCCGCTTTTTTTATTTAAAATGATATTAACAAGATCAGGACCCATGCCTTTTTCTTTCATCAGATAAATCGGAATTGCCGGATCAATATCTCCGCAGCGAGTTCCCATCATCAAACCTTCGAGTGGTGTAAAGCCCATGGAAGTATCAACGGATTTTCCTCCTTCGATAGCAGTTATAGAAGCTCCGTTCCCGATATGGCAGGTAATTATTTTCAAAGCTTTGATGTCCTTTTGAAGATATTCTGCAGCAAATCGACTTACATATTTATGAGAAGTTCCATGAAACCCATATCGTCTGATCTTATCTTTTGTATAGAATTTATACGGTAAAGCATAAAGATAAGCTTTTGATGGCATGGTTTGATGAAAAGCAGTATCAAAAACTCCGCATTGCGGTATTTTGGGAAGAACACTATTCATCGCTTCGATACCCTTGATATTGGCAGGATTATGAAGCGGAGCAAGAGCAACGCATTCTCTCATGATCTGGACGACATGTTCATTAATTACTACCGAACCTGAATAATGTTCTCCAGCATGAACTAAACGATGTCCAACAGCTTCTATCTCGAACTTATCTTGGATCACCCCGTTTTCTCTATCCAGCAAAGCTTTGATTATGATTTGAATAGCTTTTTCATGGTTTTCAATAAGGATTTTTTCTTTTTTCCTGGTGAAATTTTTACTTTTAAATGTGAATAAAGAAATATCTTCCCCGATTCTTTCTGCAATTCCATCAGCTAACACATTTTCTGTTTCCAGGTTTATAAATTGATATTTTACGGATGAACTACCGCAATTGATTACTAAAACTTTCATCCTTTAGGACTCCGGTTGATTTTTTAAAAGTATGTTTTGATTAAAATATGTAAAACAAACAATCTTGTTTGTTCTTTGCATAAGCAATCTTGCTAATGTAATGTTTATTTAAGCGCAATAATTTTGCCCTATAGTTTATTAAGGATACAAAAATCATTAAAATCTAAAATCAGGAAAAATAATCGAGATTTCTTTTTTTGCGTTTTCCGACGAATCAGAAGCATGGACTGCATTCCTGCGAATATCTTCACCATAAAGATGCCGGATTGTACCGGATTCTGCTTTTTTAGAATCTGTGTTTCCAACTAATTTGCGGAGAGAAACAATAGCGTTATCCTTCTTTAAAATGGCTGCAACTGTTTTTCCGGAATGCATAAATTCTATCAAACCTTTATAAAATGGTTTTCCTTTATGGACAGAATAAAATCGACTACTGAGATCGTCATCCATGAAAATCATTTTCAATGATTCGATAGCAAATCCGTTTTCTTCAACGATCTTAAGAATAGCTCCGATATGATGTTCTTCCGTAGCATTTGGTTTGATCAGAAGTAATGTATAATTCTCCATAAATTAATCTTTTGTTTCCACAAAATCGAGAGCTGCAACTTTTATGGAAATGTCTCTTCCCAGCATTTTACTCATTTTTAATTTGTGTTTCAGGATCTTTATCCAGAGTTTATAAATATCTTTATCTTCCGAGTTCTTTCCGAGATAGTGTTTCAGCATATTCTGATAAAAATCATCTCTGTCTCTTTCCACCGGTGTAATGATGTATTTGAAATTACCATCTGTTATTTCATAATTTCTATAACGAACATCTATGACTGCAAATCCCTGCTTTAAAAGGCTGTCGAAATTGATCTGCATATCGGATTTAGTGTCTGCCATGAAAAACTCCTTTCTTATTTTTTGCTAAAATTCAAACATTTATTTTTTTGACAACTCTTTTCTTAAATAATATGGATTTAAAAAAAATCAATAATGTATTCATACAATTAATTCTGTATTTTCAGGATATATTTCATCTTTATTCATTATTTTTTCAGATTTCAAAATGCGATGCAAAGAAATTACTTGACTGCAATTTAACACATCTGTAGAAGTATATTCATAAAGTATGTTTCATCAAAAATTAAAATGGGAGGATAAGATGAAATTATTGAGTCGGATTTTAATAGTCATTGCCGTTGTTTTAATGTTATACGGTATTATTAACTTTTTTTTCGATTTTCCGGGAATACCGAATTCAGAAAATTTCTTTCATATTGCCAATAGTTTTATTTTGCTTGCTATCTGCATCAGGATATTTTATAAGGAAGATCAAAAAAAATAAGACTACTTTTTTTAACTTGCTATCTATTCAAAAAATAAACTCCGATCAAACAGTACCCGATAATCCTCAACGAATATACGATCAGCGAAAATTTCAGGAAATTTATCCGGAAAATACCAGCTGCGATCGTGAGTGGATCTCCCAGAAACGGTGTCCAGGAAATGAGTAAACTCCAGGTTCCGTATTTCTGCGTGTATGCAATTGCTTTCCTGCCGCTTTTTGATCTTTCCAGTTTAGGAATAAGCGGTTTCCCGATAAGATAACCGAGCCAGTAATTTGCTGCACATCCCAAACTGTTTCCGATTGAACAAGCGATCAATGACGGAATTGGCTGCATTCCAGCAAAAAGTGCTGCTATCAGAATCGCAGCAGAACTTGCCGGAACGATCGTTGCTGCTACGAATGATGTTACAAACAGAGCGATTGTTCCGTAGTTGTTGATGAATTCTGTCATCCAGAGAGGGATTTGCATTTTTTCCTCTGTAGCCTGTCAGTCCTCTGACGGTTTTCCTTTTTTCCTCTTTTCCCACGAGAGGACTCGTGGGCTACAATAATTCTTCATTTATATATGTATGTTCCCAATCTTCAGGATTATCAATTAATTTTGCTTTTACAGGATTCAGATAAATATAATTCAAAACATTGAAAAATTCCTTTTCATTTCTAATGTAATGATCATAATGTTCATCCTGCCAGAAATTATCTTTTCGGTTGATAATTTTATTTGCTTCAATAGCTGTGAAATGTTTGTGATCATACATAATCTTCTGTAAAGGAAATGGTTTATCGTCTATTATTACCGGTCGGATGAGAATGTGAACATGATTGGGCATAACGCAAAAAGCGAAAAGATCATATCGTTTTTGAGAACCCCAGAAAAGGCTGTCTTTAATTATTTTTGCAATTTTATCCTCTTTTAACCAAAATGGAGAATTCTGGAATTTTCCAATGAAGTTGTCTTTGTAATCGAATAAATTTTTCTCAAATTTCAATTTTTCCGATTCAATGTTTTTCTTTTTTACTGATCTTATTTTATTTTGAAATTCAGTCTTCAATAACTTAACTCTATTTAAGTATTCATCAGGCAATTTGAAAAACAATCTGTATGTTATAAATAAAATTGCTTCTTCCGGCTGTATGTGCGGAAGATTGCGACGATAAAATTGTTTGTATTTCATAATCTGTAGTCCGTCAGTCCTCTGACGGATTTTTTATTTTTCTCACGAGAGGACTTGTGAACCACAGTAGCCCGTCAGTCCTCTGACGGATTTTATTTTTCTCACGAGAGGACTCGTGAACCACAGTAGTCCGTCAGTCCTCTGACGGATTTTATTTTTCTCCCGAAAAGACTCGAGAACCGGTTCCTTTCAAAGATCTGCAGGCAAACTTTCGGGCTTTATAAATTTTGGAATATTCAATTCCTAAACCCGAAATTTCTACGATTCCCTTATTATCAATCTTGAGTTTATGAAATAATCTCAACTGAACATTGATGAATATA
>Ga0209834_10001708_pt1 | contig 12029 bp, 13 predicted proteins | sample Mar14236cmmetaG_FD_184134 | JGI IMG/M metagenome (GOLD analysis project Ga0209834, IMG submission 184134) | Marine hydrothermal vent microbial communities from Guaymas Basin, Gulf of California to study Microbial Dark Matter (Phase II) - Marker... ...
TCCGCACCGCCTCGATCGTCGCATCCACTTCGAGTGGCTTCTCGCAGACATCCACAACCTCTGTCGGATCCTTCAGGATGTGACCTGTCGTGATACAGACGATCCGCTCATCAGCATCGATCAGCCCCTCCGCACCCAGTTTCCGCATTCCAGCAACCGACGTCGCGCTTGCCGGCTCGACACCGATTCCTTCGATCGATGCCAGATCGCGCTGTGCAGAGATGATCTCTTCGTCAGTAACCGAGATTGCAAGTCCCCCGGACTCCCTGATCGCACGAAGAGCCTTTGCAGCATTTACAGGATCGCCGATCCGGATTGCGGTTGCGATCGTTTCTGGGTTCATCTCCGGCTCTATCCGATCAAGTCCGCGGTCTATCGCATCCACGACCGGGCGGGAACCTTCTGCCTGGATGCCTGTCATCTTTGGGATCGCATCGGTGATGCCGAGTTCTTTTAATTCCTTAAAACCCTTGTAGATCGCGGAGATGTTTCCGGCGTTTCCTACAGGGAGTATAACCCGGTCAGGAACATCCCATCCGAGTTCGTCGGCAATCTCGAATGCGATCGTCTTCTGTCCTTCCAGTCTGAACGGATTGATTGAATTCAGGAGGTAGAATCCATACTTATCGCACAGCGTACGCACGAGCTGGAGCGCCTCGTCAAAGTTGCCGCGGATGTTTAAGACCTTTGCACCATGGATCAGCGCCTGTGCGACCTTGCCGAGTGCGACCTTGCCGCCAGGCAGCAGCACAACCGCGGGAATCCCGGCTTTTGCCGCATACGTTGCAAGCGAGGCTGATGTATTCCCTGTGGATGCGCATGCAACCGTCTTCATGCCGAGTTCGATCGCCTTTGTCACGCCAACGGTCATGCCACGATCCTTGAACGATCCTGTCGGATTCAAGCCCTCATGCTTGACAAACATCTCGGAAACGCCCATACTGCCGCCAAGTCGTTCTGTGCGGTACAGTGGGGTGCCGCCTTCTTGAATCGTTACCGGCTCAATATTTACTGGAAGAAGCGATCGATACTTCCAGACCGATCTGCACTCACCTGATACGTGAAAATCAACATCAATCGAAGAGAGGTCATATATCACCTCAAGCAACCCACCACATTTCGGGCATGTGTACAGAATCTCATCCGGACCGTACATGGTACGGCATTCGATGCACTGCAGCTGGTAGTTCATGAACGATCTTTTTGTTCGCGCCGGATGTAAAGGTGTTGGGTCAAGACTTTAATACTTGGTGATCGCATCAATTTAGAAAGGTGAAAAAATGGAACTGAATACCACCATCACACTCATAGGAGTACGGCTTGCAAAGGTTGGAACAGAGTTTATATTCAATAGTCCTGCTCCTGAATGCGAGGAATGTAGATTCAAGAATAGCTGTATGAACCTGCATAGCGGAAGAAAATACCGCATCGTAAATATTAGAACCACCACCAGGCACAATTGTTACGTACACGATGAGGGTGTACAGGCAGTGGAGGTTGTGGAGTCTCCGATTATATCTGCAATTGAATCTAAAAAAGCATTTAAAGGATCGAAAATTGTTTTTGAACCGCCAACGTGTGACCAAAGTGAGTGTACAATGTATGATCTATGCCACCCGATCGGTCTGGAATTCGGTGACAAATGTACAATTGCCGATGTGATTGGGGATACGCCAGATGAATGTGTGAATGGATTGTCACTGAAGGTCGTTGAACTGAAGCGCTAAGCGCTAGCGTATCAGGCGGTTGTACGCTTCATCGATCAGGTCAGCAACATCGATACGGTACATCCTCGCAACCAGCAGTGCAACCGCGTCTGGCTCAACGATGCCCAGACGTTCCTGGTTCTCATTGATCTGGCGCAGGATCTCCTGCTTGCTTTTCACACCGGACAATCGTTCAATCACCTGATCAAAAACAGTCTTTTCCACAAATATGCTCTGATCAGGTCTGAAATCGATCGGAATTTCTATGGAATGGATATCGAATAACGGCTCAACCATGTCATCGATGATCCGTACCAATCCCTGTTTCTCCGCATTCGTAAGTATCGACTCTGCCTGGTCAGGCGAGAACCATTTCAGGTCAAGCGATAGTGCAAATACGAATTCACTAATCAGTATCACTTTCCCCTTCTTTCTGAATATGTATGCGACAACCTGCCTGATCATCCCATTCCCCTTCTCAGTTCCTCAATGATCGTATCTGCCACACGCCCGCATTCGGTTCTCCCATAACCGGCATCGAGATGAACCTTGAGCGTCAGGAGATCGCCATCCAGATGCGCCCGCACCAGATAATCATCACCAGCGAATGCGATCCGGTTGTATTTTCCATCGAGATAACTGTATTTCAGTGATATTTTAAAATCAAGCATCCCATCACTCTCGATTCCATCCAGAACAGTCTCCACATTATCAAGATCCAGATGTACGAAATCGAGATTGTTCTCGACGATGCATACCTCGATCTCACGCTTCGCCTGGATGGAGTGTCCCCTGCGATCAGGAGATTCTGTCGAGAACATCCCGTATTTGCCATCAATTCCTGCCATCGTGCGAACCAGATATGGCATGTCTCCGTAATACCGGTACTTCTGCTCGAAATGCAGTTCACGCTGCGGGAAACGGTGATACACACGTTTTCTCATGTCCATATTCATACTCGGATCAGTTCGGAGTCGTTGACCCCATCGACACCTCTGATCTTATCAAGCACCGCATCAGAAACCTCTGAATCAACATTCAGGATCATGATCGATATGTCATCGATTCCTGCTTCACTGACCTGCATTCCTGATATGTTGATATTCTCCCTGCCAAGGATCATGCAGCATGGACCGATAATATTCGGACGGTTCTCGTGTCTTGCGATGATCATGTACCTCGACGGCACGATATCGACACGGTGTCCATCAATCTTGAGTATTCGCATTCCATCTCCAACGAGTCCGCCTGTTACTGATCTTGACTCAATCCCGCCCGAGAGACCGATCGTGACCGACTGCAATTCATCGGTTTCGAGTGATTTACTCTCTTTTATCCGTATCTTCCGTTCCTTTGCGATTTCCGGCGCGTTCACATAGTTGACAGTTGGTCCCATCGACTGTGCAAGCACGCCTTTTAGTGCTGCAAGCGTGATCATTCGCACATCGGTGTCAAAGATGCTGCCTGTGTATTCGATCTCGATCTCATCAAAACTCCGGCAGAGCTGGGCGCTCATGGATCCGAGCATCTCTGCGATATCGATATACGGCGCAATCACGGTCATGGCATCCGACCGGACAGGCGGCAGGTTGATCGCACTCGTGACAGAATCGCCCCTGAGCGCAGCAAGTACCTGCTTCGCGATATCGACCGCAACCGCAACCTGTGCCTCAGCAGTGGACGCCCCCAGATGCGGAGTCACGATCACATTCTCTATCTCAAGGAGCGGACTGCCTGTCGGCGGTTCGTTCACGAAGACGTCGAGTGCGGCACCGGATACATGATTTTTGTTGACTGCACGAGCAAGCGCATCCTCATCGATGATCCCGCCGCGTGCGCAGTTGATGATCCGGACACCTGGCTTCATGATCGCAAACTGTGGATCGCTGATCATACCCCTGGTCTCGTCTGTCAGCGGTGTGTGCACCGTGATATAGTCAGCCTGTTTCAATACGGTCTCGAGATCGGCAAGTTTGATCCCGAGTTCCTTTGCGCGCTGCGCTGGTATGAATGGATCATACGCAATGATATCCATCTCCAGGCTTTGCGCTCGTTTCGCAACCTCGATACCGACCCTTCCAAGTCCGACTATGCCGAGAATTTTTCCTCTAATCTCGCTTCCCATGAACCGTTTGCGATCCCACCTGTTTGCCTTCAATGATGCGTTTGCCTGCGGTATGTTTCTCGAGAGCGCTAGCATCATCGCGAGGGTATGCTCTGCTGCCGAGATTGTATTCCCTTCCGGCGTGTTCGCAACGATGATGCCTTTTCTTGTTGCTGCCGGGACATCGATGTTGTCAACACCAACCCCAGCCCTGCCAATAATTTTAAGGCGATCCGCTGCGTTGATGATCGGTTCTGTCACCTTTGTTCCGCTTCTGATCACAAGGGCATCGTACTCTGGTATGATCTCTGCAAGTTCCTCTTCGGTTAGACCGGTACGTACATGCACCTCATGCTCTGACTTAAGTATCTCCAAACCCTCTTCTGCAATGGGATCGCTTACAAGAACTTTCAACTGTTGTTACCTCCAATCTGGTTTGTAATGTATCTATGATCGCATATCTTAAAAACGTGCATGGTCTCGCAGTTCCAGCCGGATCATCTGTTCTATATGGTCAATTCATCCAGTCTGAACTGTTTGTGCTTTTTAATGCCAAAAAAGTCTCTTGCAGCACCACCAACCGCTTCACGATATTCGGAAGGGGTGTACACGCCCATCCTCCAGTTATCGTGCTGCGCATGCCCGAGGGCAGCAACAAGATGTGATACTTCATGCAGGGGTTTCAATCGATGGTCGATCATGATGTTCGCTTTCGTCTCCACGATCTCAGGTGGTTTCGGTATATCGACCAGGAGATACTCCGGATCGATCCCGACATCGGATGCAAGTTCTGCTTCGATTCTTCTGATATTTTTTCGATCGTTAAGCACGCTTTCGCTAACCGTATCGAATCCTGCATAGAGCGCACGTTTGAACAACCTGCGGTTGCGCAGGCGGTCTGCAATTTCAGAAGGATATCCAGGATATGACCCCATCTGTGCAAAGAGACTCTGATCATCCATTTCTGAAAGCAATCTCACATCAAAACCATCCTTAATCATGCGCTCGATCGCACACACGCACATCGACTCAGCGATACGGGTTACATGATGATAATATACCGTCGGATGCATCAGAAACCGCGACAGCAGGAGCGATTCCGCAGCCCTTATTCCTCCACTGTTGATAACAAGTTTCCCATCCAGAAACCTCATCTCATGGATCAACCGCACCATATCTACCGAAAGCGGAACACCTGTGTAATGCGCATCCCTGACAAGGTAATCCATCCGGTCAATATCTATTTCACTGTTTAGAGCGACGCCAAAACCGGTTTCTCCCTTTATGTGCTTGGCAACTCTTGAAATGTTGATGGAATACTCTTCAAAGATCTCACTCATACCCTTGAGAATCGGAAGAACATCCTCATGTGATCTTCTGGTATATCGTTTGATGATCTTCTCGGTTACATGCGATAACGGTCCATGTCCGATATCATGCAGCAGGGCTGCGGAACAGAGCTCGATCCGCTCATCCGCCTCATCCATACAGCCTGTGAGTGAGTTTGCAAGATGGTATGTGCCAAGCGAATGCTCGAATCTGGTATGATTCGCTCCTGGATATACGAGATTTGTCAATCCGAGTTGTTTGATGCGGCGCAAACGCTGCATCGCTGGCGTATCAACGAGTGAGAGCGCCATATCATCCAGTTCGATGTACCCGTGGATCGGATCTCGAATCACCTTCATTGATGCCCTCTGTAGGTGTACATGTTTATATACATATAGCGACAATGCGGATTCATGCAATGTGTATACAGAGGTGTTGTGCCTGGGTAAACAGAAGAAGCCGGAAGGACCGATAGTACGCGCACGCACTCCCCGCGCACAGAATCGTGAGGTTCTGGCAACCGTGGAAACATTACTCGGAGCAAATCATCTGCGGGTCAGATGCCTCGATGGAACCGTGAGAACTGCCAGAATACCTGGGAGAATGAAGAAGCGGATATGGATTCGGGAAAACGATGTTGTTATCATTGTTCCGTGGGAGTTTCAGGATGAGAAGGCGGATGTGATCTGGAGGTACACCGCGCCACAGGTGGATTGGCTGAGACGTCACGGATATCTTTCCTGAATCATGACAAACATAGAAAAAAAATTAAAAGCGATTGATCAGGAGATAGATCAATTCCGCATACGGATAAAGAACTCCGAAGACTTGAAATCAGTTGAAGGTGTTTTTGATACCTTAACACTGAAGACCCTGTATCATCTATCAAACAAAGGATACATCGATGCGCTCGGTGGTGTGATCAGCACAGGCAAGGAGGCAAACATCTTTCATGCGCTCGGATGTGACCGCGAGATCGCTATAAAGATTTACCGCATTTCTACGAGCAACTTTCGTTCAATGCATTCCTATTTGATAGGAGATCCGAGATTCAAGAGCATCGGGAACGATAAACGTAGCGTTGTGTTTACGTGGACAAAAAAGGAACTTAGAAATCTGAAGAAGGCTCATGCGGCAGGAGTGCGTGTGCCAGAACCATACATCGCAAGAAATAACGTTCTTTTGATGGAATTCATAGGAGAGGGTGAACTCCCGGCACGACAGCTGCGGGAGACATCACTGACTTCTGATCAGGCGCAGAAGGTATTTGATACCACTGTACGTTATGTCCGGAAATTGTATCGTGCAAATCTTGTACATGCCGATCTGAGCGAGTTTAACATCCTGATGGACGGCGACGAGGTTGTTTTCATCGATATGGGGCAGTCGGTCACTCTTGATCATCCGAATGCGAGGGAATTTTTGATGCGGGATATTTATAATATCGTCAGGTTCTTCAGGAAGAAGGGTGTAGACATTGATGAGGGTGTGGTTGAGGATATGATTCTTCGAAGTTGATCAACCAAATCATTATAGATGCGCGGTAGAGATATCACAACATGCCCGCAAAAACCCTGCTGTGGGACCAGACCCTGTTCAGGCGGGGGGAACTCTTTGAGTTCGACTATATTCCTGAGCACTTCGTACACCGGGATTCGCAGCTCAGATCGCTCATGTTCGGAGTGCGTCCGGCACTGCGGGGGTTGCGTGCGCTAAATATGATGTGCGTGGGCCCACCAGGCACCGGGAAGACGACGGCTGTCCGGAAGGTATTCGAGGAACTGAGCGAGCATGCGCAGGATGTTGTTACTGTGCATGTCAACTGTCAGGCAAATCAGACCAGATACGCGATATTCTCAGAGATATTTCACCGGCTGATCGGACATGCGCCGCCGACATCCGGTGTCTCGTTCAGAAAGATACTCGATGAGATTGCAAAGTACCTTATTCAGAACGAGAAGATTCTGATTGTGGCGCTTGATGATATAAATTATTTATTTCATGAGAAAGAGGTGGACAATGTACTTTATTCATTGCTGCGCGCTTATGAAACCCATCCCGGAACAAAGATCAGTGTGATCACAATCTTGAGCGATAACAGCCTGAATTACATCTTCGATCCGAAGGTCGGCTCGATATTTTTGCCTGAGGAGATATTCTTCCCGAGATACGCGTGGGATGAGCTGAAGAGCATCCTCTCAGATCGCGTGAAACTCGGATTCTACCAGGGCGTGATGTCAGAGGACGTTCTTGACACGATCGTCGATTACACCTCAGAAGCAGGTGATCTCCGGGTCGGAATCGATCTCCTCAAGCGATCGGCACTGGGTGCCGAACAGCGAGCAAGCACGAGCGTGTCGCAGGATGATGTGCAGTCAGCATACCAGAAATCGAGGATGCTGCATCTGTCACGCATGATCGCAACGCTTGGCAGTGGTGAACAGGCGATTCTCGCTATTCTCGCAGAGAAGAAAGAATCAACAGCAGGCGAGGTCTATAATGCTTTTCATGAATCAACCGGGCTTGGTTACACAAGGTTTCACACGATGCTGGGTAAACTCGCTGCACTGCGATTGATCGATACCGATCTCACAGCCGCTGGCATGCACGGCAGAAGCCGCAGAATCAAGCTCATGTACGATGCAGAGGATGTGCTGAGCGTTGTGCACCGGTGATGCTGATGCTGCTCTCGTGCGGATATCATTCACAGCATATCCCGCTCTCTGCCAATAATTTCCGCGCATACGTACGCTCGCTCTCTGTGAGCGATCTGTTGATCTCAGGGTATTTATACGCAAGATACATCGGTCGGTACTGAAACATCAGATTGAACCTGACCCGTGGTATATGCTCGCGCACCCACTCGATGATCGGCTGCGTGCAGCATTCGATATGCCCTGGCAGCACAAGCTGCCGCAGCAGGATCTCAGAATCATCATAAGCACCTGTGAAGTTTCTTGTGACGGTGTCCCAGTAATGATCGGCATTCGAGTATCTCTTTGCACATGCATCGTTTCCATATTTGAAATCAGCAAGATAGACATCTACGACACCAGAGAGGAGTTTTGCAGCTTCTTCCGAGTGATACATATTCGAATTCCAGATTACCGGGGTGTTTACCTTCATCGCAGCAAGAATGCGCAGTATGGTATGAAGATGCGGTGTAGGCGTTACAAAGTTCAGATTCCTTGCGCCAAGACCGCGTCTTGATGCAATAATTCTTGCAACATCCTCGGGGAGTATTGGCATTCCCAGATCCGGGTTAGTCGAGATCTCCCAGTTCTGACAGTACACGCACGAAAAGACGCAGCCCGACAGAAAAATCGTGTGCGATGGTACCAGTTCCGGCTCCTCCCCGTAATGGAGGAACTCGGATGAGTATCTTGAAACCGCACCGATCCTGCAGTATCCGATCTTTCCTTTCTTCCGGTTTACACCACATCTCCGGTCACAGAAATGGCAGTTTCCGAGTATGCGATCTGCAATCACATTTTTAAGATCAAGTAAGGATTTCTCTTCCGGTTTTTTGATTTTTTCCACCCGGTTGAATTCGCGCATCGCGTCATCGTGGATGCTCCAGAGATCACTCAGCGGCGCATCGAGATCGTAATCGACAGGAATCTTCTTCGCAATCAGAAATCGTGCCTGTTCAATGCCGGCAGAGACACGGGGATATCTCATGAGGGTGTTCATAAACACCGTGTTGACTGATGGTTTGTAAACATTGCCTGATCGATCATCATTAAATACTATAGCAGCATAAGTAACGGATATGAACCCAGACTTACCCGAACTTAGAAGTACTGTGGATGCTTGCGAAAAGGATTTTTCAGAATCCTCTAAATCGATATCCATTCTAAAGGAAGAGGACTATCCTGATACAGAGGCATATCTTGTAGATTTTTACGAGCGCATTCATGGTTTTCTGGACAGAACGAACGATCTGATCACCGCATATCGGGAGTATATAGCTGTACTTGAGAAGGTATGTACAGAACAAGAAGAATAGCGATCTATGGAAAAGGTGGGATTGGCAAGTCCAGCACCGCCTCGAATGTTGCAGCAGCGTGTGCTGATATGGGATACTCGGTCACGATCATCGGATGTGACCCGAAGAGCGATTCATCGATCACACTGCTAAGTGGCAGACGAATTCCAACGGTAATGGATTTGATGCGGCAGAAAGTGGAACTATGCGAGGAAAATGTGGTTTATGAAGGATACAAAGGCGTCAAATGTGTTGAGGTTGGCGGACCGGAACCAGGCGTTGGCTGCGCCGGCAGAGGAATCATCGTTGCGATGACAGCGCTGCAGAAGATCACAGCAGCGATCAGGGACAGTGATCTTGTGATCTATGATGTACCAGGGGATATCGTGTGCGGTGGCTTTGCAGCGCCAATCCGAAAAGGTCTTGTGAGCGAGGCATACATTCTTTCATCAGGTGAGTACATGCCAATCTACGCTGCAAACAACATCTGCAAGGGACTTCAGACATTGAAGATGCCGCTCAGTGGTGTAATCTGCAATTCGAGAAATGTTCCACGAGAAAAAGAGATTATAACCGAATTTGCATCGGAAATTGGAAGCAGACTCGTCGCATTCATCCCGAAGGCTGATATCGTGCAGGATTGCGAGCGAGAAGGGTTCTCTGTGATCGAGAAGAGACCGGATTCCGCTATCGCGGATGTGTACCGGGAGCTTGCGACATCGATCATGAACTGCGAAGAAACAGCGATACCAGTTCCGATGGAGGACACCTGTCTGCGTGGACTACTCAGGCTCAAGGTGTAGATGATGGATAAACAGATCTTACTCGATCTTCTCATAAATATTCTAAAATCGCAGGGGTACGATACGACTCCTGAAATCGATCTTCCGGGGATCGATCTGGTTGTGGAGAATGATGGAGAGATAACCTGTATTCAGTATGGACTGGTAGAGAACGATCTTCGGTATTTTGCAGACATCGTGCAAGGGTCGTATGGTGCTCTGTTCTTATCCGATGAGATCAGCGAATGGATGGCATTCTTTGCGGATCAATACGGCATCAGAACATGGGACCGTGCTGAACTTGAGATTCGTATCGGAAAAGCAATTCTTGCAGAGGCGGAAGGTATCCGGTACGATTTTCTGGAGGGTCAGAAGAAGATGCCAGACACAACCGAGATCGTTTCTGATTCGCATGACATGTTGCAGTTGCGATGTGCTCCCATACGTGTGGATGAAAAACGTGCTATAGCAACCGCAAAAGGTTTTGTCAGCGATATAACGAATATCGTTATCGAATTTGTACCATTCTGGAATTATAAATATGTTATTGATACATATCAGCAATATAAAATGAAGACGGTGCATATATCGTCCGAAGATTCGTCCGCAATCAACGCATTAAATAAACAGAAACACGAATACCTGAGAGAGATACACGACCAGATATCTATTCCCTCTCAGAATTATGAGATAAAGAGTGCTGTCCTGACAAAGGACGAGGTTGAGAACGAGATATTAAGCGATGCGATTGCGAGCAACACAAAAACCATAGCCTTCACCAGCACATCAGGCGATGCCATCATAACCGAGCACAAGACGGTGAAACCAAGATCAAAGGACATCAATCTCGATGTGGAACTGGTCTATCTGCCGGTCTGGGAGGTTAAGGGCGCAAATCACAGCATCATGATCGATGCATACACTGGAAGCGTCATGACCGAGCCGGTTGACGATGATGTTGAGTTTCTGTGATCAACTATAGCGAAAAATGCTGTTCCGCCAACCGAACGCGCGTGGATGTATCACCATCCCCGCGTCTGCAGAACCTCATTTTCGGAAAGCATCCTGATATCGATCCCCTTCATCTGCTCTCCGAGACCTTTTGAGATCTCTGCAAGAACGTCCGGTTTGTCATAGTTATTAACAGCTGCAACGATCGCATTCGCCATCTTTTCCGGATTTTCTGCTGTAAAAATCCCCGAACCAACGAAGACGCCGTCTACACCAAGATACATCATCAGTGCAGCATCGGCAGGAGTTGCCACGCCTCCTGCAGCAAAGTTCACAACAGGCAGCCGCTGGAGTTTCGCTGTCTCCATAACCAGTTCTGCTGGTGCTTCGATCTCCCGCGCCACCTTGATCAATTCCTCGTTATTTTTGCCTTTCAGTGATCGAATGCTGCCCATGATCAGCTTCGTATGCCGAACTGCCTCCCGGACGTCCCCGGTACCTGCTTCGCCCTTTGTTCTGATCATCGCAGCACCCTCGGCAATGCGGCGCAGTGCCTCGCCGAGATTGCGGGCACCACAGACGAACGGCACTGTGAATTCAGTTTTATCGATATGGAACTCGTCAGCAGGCGTCAGCACTTCCGATTCATCGATCATATCAGCGCCGATCGCTTCAAGGATCCGTGCCTCCACGGTGTGTCCGATCCGTGCTTTTGCCATTACAGGAATGCTCACCGAATCGATGATCTCGCAGACGATCTGCGGGTCAGCCATCCTTGCAACACCGCCCTCTCTCCTGATATCGGATGGCACTGCATGAAGCGCCATAACAGCAACTGCGCCAGCCGCCTCTGCGATCTCTGCCTGCTCTGGTGTTGTCACGTCCATGATGACTCCACCTTTCTGCATGGCAGCAAACCCTCGTTTTAACAGTTCAGTTCCGCGTCTGAGTTCGTTTAAATCCATATATTCACCTCATGAAGTATAGCTCATATAATTTTTGTCCCTGTTCCCAAATCGTTTCCCAACCTTATCAATCAGGGTGAATAACCGCTCTTCGAGTTCATCGAATGTCAGTTCATTGCTGTGCAAACTGATCTCAATATCGCCGACCGATACCGTGATTCCATTGTCCAGTTGCACGTTAGATATGAGTTCACCCAGTAGTTG
>Ga0209834_10001709_pt1 | contig 12028 bp, 9 predicted proteins | sample Mar14236cmmetaG_FD_184134 | JGI IMG/M metagenome (GOLD analysis project Ga0209834, IMG submission 184134) | Marine hydrothermal vent microbial communities from Guaymas Basin, Gulf of California to study Microbial Dark Matter (Phase II) - Marker... ...
AATAATCCTTATATCGCCATTCGATAGAGCCTCACTTGTTTTGCGAAGGTCTATGAGAGTTTTTATAGTTTCCCAGAGCCGTCTATTCCAGTGAGTTTCGTTCCAGTCGAAGGTTCTTCTGCAATCAGGGTCCTTACCACCAAAAAGGCCTATTTCATCTCCATAGTAAATTACCGGCATCCCTGGGAGTGTAAACTGTAACGTAAAAGCGACAATCGCTTTGCTCACGTTTCTATGAAGCTGTCCTAAGAGACGGGGAGTGTCATGACTGGATAGCATATTCCAGCAATTCATGATTTTCTCGTTCTCTTTGAACTTATACGCAATTGAATTCAAATACTCCTTTGGCTGAATCTTTGAGTTGAGGAGCTGTATAGTTTTTTCTCTGAAAATGTAGTCCATCGTCCCATGAAAGGGATAGTTCTCAAGAAATTCCAGAGGCTCTCTCCAGTATTCACCAATCAATAAAAGGTTTTTGTTCACCTTAAGAGCAGCCTGTGTGATTTTCCTCCAAAAACCGGGTTCTATGCACCATGGCATATCAAAGCGCCAGCCATCAATACCCATTGCGGTCCAGTAACAAACAACGTCCACAAGGTAGGCAACCACTTCTGGATTGTCGTGTCTAAGCTTCGGAAGGTAATAGATACCAGCGTGTTTGTAATTTGGCAAAGGTTTTCTTCTTATGGGATAGCCAAATATGGTGTACCAGTTCCAGTATTTAGATCTTTTGCCATATTTCGCCGCATCCTCAAATGCCCAGAAGTGGTCTCCAGTGTGGTTAAAAACGCCATCGATTATCACCTTGATATCCAACTCGTGGGCTCTTTTCAATAGCTCCTTGAACTCCTCAATCGTTCCAAGATTTGGATCTATATTGAAGTAGTCTTTTGTATCGTATTTGTGTGTGCTCGGAGCCTCAAAGATTGGAGTTAAATATATAGCACCAATACCCAGTTTCTTTAGATAACTCAATTTCCGAATTATCCCGAGTATGTCACCACCAAAAAAGCTGCGTCTTGATGGTTTTTCTTTCCACTTTCTAATGGGTACCGGATCATTCGCAGAAGCACCATTGAAGAATCTATCGGGAAATATTTGATAGACTGTTCTACTCCCAAAATCCTTCATGTTTTCACTCCTTCAAGCCAGTGTTCGCCAGACCCTCAATAAAGCTTCTCTGAGCAAGAAGAAAAGCGACTATGGTTGGAAGGATGGCTAAAACTGTGGCTGCAGCGAGGAGTGTCCAGTGAACACCGTATCTTCCTTGAAAGAAAGCCAGTCCAACTTGGATGGTTCTCATCTCCGGTGAATCGGTAACAATCAACGGCCAGAGGAAATCATTCCACGCAAAGAGGAATGAGAAGAGTGAACTGGTAGCTATGACGGGCTTGGATATGGGTAAAACTATCTGAAAAAATGTTCTGAAGCGTCCTGCTCCGTCTATCCGCGAAGCTTCTTCAATTTCAGATGGCACAGATAGAAAGAACTGTCGAAAGAGAAATATCGCGAACACACTGACAGCTCTTGGAACTATGAGTGCAGTGTAAGTGTCATACCATCCCAAAAAGTTGATCGTCAGAAAGTTGGGTATCAGTGTTACAGGAAACGGTATCATCATGGAACCGAGAAAAACATAAAACAGAACATCTCTCAATTTGAATTTCATTTTTGCAAAGGCGTATCCTGCTAACGCAGAGAAAAATGTCTGACAAAAAACAATACCAGCAGACATAATAACACTGTTAAGGGTATACCTTCCAAACGGAGCGGCTTTAAGTGCTTCGGTAAAGTTCCTAATGTAGAAATGAACTGGTATTAACAGCGGTCGCGAGTACAAAGCCCCTGGTGGTTTTAATGATGTTGTGACTAACCACATGAATGGCAAGCAAGAAAAAAGAGCGCCGATGCTCAGCAGAATATGTCGCAAAGCTCTTACTGGAATTTTCTCTCTAATATGCTTCACCTCCCTTGGTAATTTTCCACTGAATCAGCGAGAGCGTAAAGAGAATAGCAAACATCGCAACTGCAATTGTTGAGGCGTAACCAAGATTGAAATATTTAAAGCCATAGCGATACAGCAGAAATCCCATGACGTCGGTGGCGTCAACTGGACCTCCATATGTCATCACATAGACAAGGTCGAATACTTGAAAAGATTCGATCAAGCCAGTTATTGCAAGAAAAAGTGAAGTAGGCAAAAGCAGAGGAATCTTTATGTATCGAAGCAGTATTCTCTCTGAAGCTCCATCAATTCTCGCCGCTTCGTATAGAGATTTCGGAATCCCCTGAAGAGCCGCAAGGTAGATAATCATTCCGAAGCCCAGTCTTTTCCAGATGCCAACAATTGAAATAGATATCAAAGCCCATTTCGGATCACTCAGCCAAGCAGGTCCCTTTAAAGAAAACAACGCGAGAACATTGTTCACCACTCCATTTATTGGATCAAAGAGATACTTCCAGACAATACCTGAAGCCACTGTTGGCGTTACGACAGGGAGGAAATACAGCACACGGTAAATCAGCTTCCCTCGTATATCTCTATCCAAATTAACCGCAACCAGAAGGCTTAGTACCATAGATCCAAATGTCACAGCCGTCGCGTATATCAGTGTCACGACAACAGAGTTGAGAACTTCTCGACTCTGAAAAAGAGTTCGGAAGTTTTCAAGACCCACAAAAGTCTTTGTGGGAGAGAAACCATTCCAGTCAAAGAGTGTGAGAACAAAAGAATAACAAGCTGGAAAAATGTTGAAAACCCCTATTATCACAACAGCCGGGAGCAAGAACACTATCGTCGGAATAAACTTTTGTCTAAAAACGGGGTGGTACGTGCTCCCACCCCGAAGACCTTGGAATTTTGACATTTTTGCTACCTCACTTGAGTAGCGAGTTAACCTCTTCTGCCGCGTTGTGAAGCGCAGATTCCGGTGTTGCATTTCCATACAACGCGTTTAATATTGCCTTAGACACTATGTCCGATATCTGCGGATACTGCTTCACAGGTGGCCTTGCGTGTGCATGCTTTTGGGATTCCACAAATGGAAGAAGCAGCCGTCTTGTGTTTTTGATATATGCCAGATATCCCTTATCTGCTGCAACAGAAGCCTTTACAGGAATAAATCCTGTTGCCTTATCCCATTCTACCTGAATAGGTGTACTTGTAAACCATTTTATGAATTTCCACGCAGCTTCTTCTTTGTCTGAGGTTGTTTTGAACACGAATATTTGCTCACCACCCATGTTTGTTGCGGGATGACCATCATTGGGATAAGGAAATGGAGCGGCTCCAAGCTCGAAATCGACCTGCATTGGAAAAAATTGAACCATCCAGGATCCATCCATGACCATGGCTGCTTCACCACGACCAAAGAGACCCCATGGAGCAATTGTGCTTATCTTGTATTTATTGACTAAATCCACCCAGAACTGGAGCGCTCGAACTCCTGCTTCAGAATCGAACACGGCCTTAGTATAGTTACTCTTGGGATCTAAAAATTCCCCTCCTGTGCTCCACAGGAAGACTTGCCACTGCCACGTGGTTCCTTCGCCACCCTGTGTAAATAACTCGTAGCCCCATTTTCCTGTCCTTTCCTTTATAACCTTTCCAAACTCCACCAGTTCCTCCCAGGTTTTTGGTGGAACTTCGGGATCAAGACCGGCTTGCGCGAAGATTTCCTTGTTCCAGAAAAGTCCAAGATTGCTTGTACTTACAGGAAGACTGTACAACTGATTTCCTTTGCGCCCGTAGACTAATTGCTGTTCATAGAAATCCGATACATCGTAATTATCCCTGTTTATGAACGGCATAAGATCTACCAATTTGCCGGTTTCTATAAGAAGGGGTATGCCGATGATATCTGATATTGCAAGATCAGGTGTTCTACCAGAAAGAGTCGCCGTTTGAATCTTCGAGAGTAGCTCAGATCCGGGAATAAAAACAGGTTTAATTGTGATGTCTGGATTCTCCTTGTTGAAACGCTCAACAAGCTCTTCAAGTTTTTTCCCATTTGCCCCATCCCAGTAATGCCAGAACACAAGAGATGTTGATGCCAACATCAACGTGGTAGCAGTCAAAATACAGAGAAACACAAACAACTTCCGCATAACTTTCACCTCCATCAGGCGGAGAGCCGCCGTATTATAATAGGATCAAATTTGATTTTTGTCTTTTTACAAGGCTCACCCTTGGTAATCCTGTTAAGCAAAATCTCTGATGCCGTGGTGCTCATGTCTTCCACTGGTTGTCTCACGGTGGTGAGTCCTATGTCTTCAGACCAGCTCTGGTCATCAACGCCAATCACGAATAGATCTCTACCGACTTCTATGCCCAGGTTCTTCGCGGCAAGTATGACTCCATAGCCGAACAGATCACATGTTGCAAAGATACCTGCTGGAAAAGATTCCATTTCCTTCAATATCTGAGTAGCTTGAGTAAACGCGTAGTGCAGGTCAAGTTCACTGTGAAAAATCCTCTTCTTTGTGAATTTAATGCCGTTATTTCTCAGCACATTTTTAAAACCAGATACTCTCTTTTTGAAAACGCCAGAAGTAAAGATGCTGTCGGGTTCAATAAACGTTAAAACATAAAGATTAGAGGTGTGTTCAAGGAGAACATCTGCCGCGATTTTCCCTATTTCAACGTTGTCAATGTAGACACAGTCGTATCTGTTGGAATACATATCTACGAGAACAACAGGCCTATCAGTTGGAACCTTGCCACCATCAAAGAGTTTGTGAATAGGCATTGATGCCATGATAATGCCATCTGTTCTGTAAAGAAACGCCCCTTTTGAAGAAAACCTCTGCAGTCTGTGTTCCGAGAGTAGTGGAAAAATTACAGTATCATATGAATTCACCGCAAGGAAGTCATCAATAGTTTCAACTAAACGATCATAGAATTCTGTACGTATCATGGGCACAACGATTGAGATCATTCCTGTCAATCCTGACACAAGCCCTCTGGCCGTTGGATCAGGTTGATAACCAAGTTCCTCTATAGCCTTTTCTATTCTCTTTCGCGTTTCTTCAGAAACATACCCGCTGTTGTTAATTACTCTTGAGACAGTGCCAATGCCAACCTTAGCTCTCTTCGCTATATCTTTGATGGTGGGTTTTTTCAATGGTATTCCCCCTTAAGAAATAGTATGGAAACGCTTCCCTATGGAATCGTTTCCATACTATTACAATTCACATGTTACACCAAACACTGTGACGGCTCGTGGTAAATAATATAGGCAGTTTATTTCCATAAATGTGCAAATATCTACTGTTTTTGAGCGTTTTCGGCAAAATGCGTATCTACCGCTATCGAAATAGTCATAGATAAGCATGTGTATGTATGAGCTCAAAAGAGCGAGAAATAGGGCCGTAATCAGTAGTAACGCGTAATAATTGCGAATACTAGTTATTGTGTTGGAAAAAGAGTTGCTCTATACTGATGATAGTTTCTTTAGTGAAGAAAGAAAGTAGTGATACCATGAACACAAAGGGATCAAAACATTTAATAAAGGAACTAAACGAAAAGCTCGTACTCAGAACGATACACGAAAACCTCAGAATTGATAGAGCTTCCATAGCCAAGATCACAGGATTGAGCCCAGCTACTGTTACAAAAATAACGGCAAGCCTGATGAAGCAAGGTATGATACGCGAAGTTGGTTCTGCCGAGTCCTCAGGTGGTCGAAGACCTGTACTACTTTCTCTAAACCCCTCGTTTGGTTGTTTTCTGGGTATCAAGATTGGCGTGGGATATGTTGAGCTTGTAGCCACAGATTTTACTGGAAAACCTCTTGAAAGGAAACAATGTGAAACTGAGGAGAATGACCCTAAATCAATAGTTTCTATTATTAAATCTTGCTGGAACAGCTTTCATATCCATACTAAGGACAGGCTCCTTGGAATTGGAGTTGCTGTCTCTGGTGTTGTTGACTCAGAAAGAGGATTAGTGAAAGACTCTTTTCTGCTCAAGTGGCGCGATGTACCCATTGTTGAAATGCTTAGCAAAACCTTTCACTGCGAGGCACTTGTTATGAACGATGTAGACTCGTTTGCGATGAGTCATTTGTGGCTTGGCAATGCAAGAAATCATTCAAATGCTGTAGTAGTAACTCTTGGCGTTGGAATTGGTGGTGCTTTGATTATCAATGGAAAAATACACACTGCGAAAGGCGGTGTGGGCGAAATTGGGCACATGACTGTTGTACAAGATGGTGCTTTGTGCACATGTGGAAGCAGGGGTTGTCTTGAAGCAGAAGCGTCATTTGCGGCTTTAGTAAGAAAAATTGCTAACGCTACGACACATAAAGGTCTCAAAGAGCTCTACAAGTCTGTGAGGCAATCAGAAAGATCCGAAATAGAGTACCTTCGAAATGCGAAGAGAACCGACCGCAAAGCCTTCCAACGTGTTTTTGACGAATACGCTCAGCTTGTGGGAATAGCTTTGAAGAATATCATAAACACGCTGGCACCTGATTATCTACTCATTGGCGGTGAAGCACTTGAATTTGCAGAGGATTTTCTCGACAATGCCATACAATTTGCCGTGAAAAACAGTTTTGGACGTTTGGGTGAAGGCGTTGTCTTCGAAGTGGACGATCTCAACCAGGAAAATTGGGCCTTAGGCTCAATCTACAAGCTAATAGACGAGAAGCTCTTCAGAGTTTCTCAAAAATAGAAAGGGGGAGTTCCAAATGAGAAAGTTACTTCTTGTATTAACACTTCTCATAGCCGGTGCGGTCATCTTTGGTGTCGAAGAGATAACGTTCTGGCACACCTATAGCACCAATTCCGGAGAGTATAAGCTCTTGACTGAGAAAATAATTCCGGAATTTGAAAGGCTGCATCCAAACATAAGAGTTGTCGAGACGCAAGTAAATTATGATGACATGAGACAGAGATTAATTGTCAGTACTGCGACTGGTGAGCTCGCCGATGTGATCAGAATGGATATCATCTGGGTTCCGCAATTTGGTGATATTGAAGTCCTGTTACCGCTGAATAAGGCTTTCCCGGAGGAGTTCAACGCCCTCAAGGACGAGTTCCTTCCCGGTCCGCTTTCTACCTGTTTTTGGAAAGGTAACTACTATGGGTTGCCCTTAGATACGAACACCCGCGTTCTTTTGTGGAATAAAAGATTGTTCGAAGAAGCGGGTCTCGCTGGTCCTCCAGAAACAATGGAGGAGTTCATTGATTACATCAAAATGCTTACAAAGGACAAAGATGGTGACGGTCAAATTGACCAATGGGGCTATGCAGACTACGGATTAGGACCGTGGAATTCTATACCCTGGACTTACTCCTTTGGTGGCTACATTCTCGATCCATCAAACTCCAAAGCTGAGGGATACGTGAATTCTCAAGAAAGTATTGAGGCGCTCAGAACATTCAAAGACCTGTATGAGGGTGGATACATCGCTGACACTGTGGTCGGTGGTGGCGGAATAGGCACATTTGAAGGATATGCTGAAGGTATCTATGCAATGATCATTGCCGGCCCCTGGAGTTGGCCCATCATAAAAGGTCAGTACCCAGATGCTGAAATCAACTACGCCCTCTTTCCTGCTGGCAAGGGTGGCTCACGGTCGGTAGTTGGTGGGGAAGACATCGTTATTTCGGCTTTTTCAGAACACAAGGAAGCCGCATGGGAGTTCGCGAAGTACATGACATCCTACGAAGTTCAGAAGGCTTTTGTTGAAGTCAGTCAAATGCCAGTTCGCAAGGACCTTGTCAATGACCCAGTAATCCAGAATCACCCTTACTTTCAAACGTACATGAAACAACTTGAGACCGCTGTTGCTCGATCGCCTCATCCTGGCTGGAATCAGATCAACGATGTAGTAGATCTAGCCTGGCAAAATGCAATTGTTGGAGGATACACAGCTGAGGATGCCCTCACAGAAGCCGCGCTGGATATCGAAGATATTTTGGCAGAGTACAAATAGTTTGGTTTGAGGGGGGAGAAATCCCCCCTCTGTATCTTAATACCCAAGGAGTGTCGATAGTGAAACGTAAGACAAAGCGAAAATGGGCTGGATTTCTTTTTGTCTTGCCTGGGCTTGTCAGTTACTTAGTTTGGACACTGTACCCAATTTTCAAAAGCTTCTTGATGAGTTTGTACAAATGGAATATTAATCCGAAAATTCCGAATCAATTTGTCGGCTTATCCAATTACGCGAAACTCTTTCAGGATGACAAATTTTATACGGCTTTACTCAATACTCTCAAATATGTCATTGTTACAGTACCTGGTCAGATGATCATAGGTTTGTTTGTTGCCATTTTTCTAACCAAAAGCTTGAAAGGACAAACGCTTTTTAGACTCCTGTACTATCTGCCTGTTATAACCTCATGGGTAGTTGTCTCTGTTCTCTTTCAGTATCTATTCGCAACGCGTGGTGGACTTGTCAACTTTGTGTTGAAAGATGTATTGCACGTGATCGATACAAATATTCGATGGTTAGCTCAAGAAAATACAGCCATGATTCCAGTATACACACTTGGCATATGGAAAGGGATCGGCTGGAGTATGTTGATTTTTCTCGCTGGATTGCAAGGCATTCCGAAACAACTATATGAAGCAGCACGAATCGATGGTGCCAACGGTTGGATGTTGCTTCGTAAGATTACCATTCCAATGCTTTGGCCAATAATAGCTTTTCAGACAGTTATGTTAACAATCGGGGCGTTCAATGTTTTCTTGTCGGTTTACGTCATAACTGGTGGAGGACCGCGGAATTCAACACATGTCCTGAGCACTTACATGTTCAAAGAGGCTTTCGAATACTTTCACTTCGGATACGGAGCAGCGATAGCCGTAATATTCTTCGTTATAGTTTTCAGTATTGCTCAAATTCAACGTAAACTATTCAAAAGAGAGGTTTACTGAGGTGTTGCAATTATGAAGAGAAAAATAATAAACCTGATTATATACCTTTTTCTCATTGCTGGTGCCGTCGTCATGTGTTTTCCTTTCTATTATATGGTAGTAACTTCGCTTAAAGAATCAGCGTATATCTTCACAGTACCGCCGCAAATCATTCCAAAGCCAGCGACTCTAAAGAATTACAAAACTGTTTGGGAAGAGGCGGATTTCAAGCTTTATTTTCTGAATTCCTTAAAGATAACGGTTCCCGCTGTTTTGCTGAATGTTTTTTTGTCTTCTCTCACTGCTTATGGATTTGCACGATTTGACTTTCCAGGGAAAGAGCTGTGGTTTTCAGTGCTCATCGCAACCTTAGCTGTTCCAGGGTTGCTACTTATAATTCCTCAATTCGATATGATCAGAAAGGTACCATTTTTCATGGATAACCCACTAACTATAGTACTAACCAGCGGGGTGGGCGGAATTGCTTTTAACGCATTCTTCCTAAGAGGTTTTTTTCAGAGCATTCCAAGAGAACTTGAAGAAGCCGCTGAGTTAGATGGCTGTGGAACGCTGAAAACCTACTGGTATATCGCGATGCCTCTTGCTAGGCCAGCCCTGGCCACACTGGTTATTATGTCTTTCTTAGGTGTGTGGGATGATTACTTCTGGCCATCCTTGATTTTAAGAAATAGACGTGACTGGACATTACCAATTGGCATCTTGGGCTTCAAGGCTCAGCATGGTGTTCAATGGCATTTGCTATTCGCAGGTACAATAATTGCAATACTTCCAGTGTTGGTAATTTACTTTACTTTCCAAAAATACTTTGTGAAAGCTGTAGCAGAAGGAGGTCTAAAGTTATAGTGAATTTCTCTGAACTCTCTGTCAAAATTATACTTGAAAATCAGTCGAAAGAAGGCGCATATATTGCGTCACCGAATTTCTCTCAATATGGATACTGCTGGTTTCGAGACGGCTCATTCATTGCTGCTGCGATGGCAAGAACAGGCGAGCTGGAGTCAGCGAAAAGGTTTTTTGACTGGGGATTTCGAGTGATTGACTCACAGAAAGGAAAGATCGAGAAAATACTATCTCAGCAGAGTTGTGCATTGAACCATGAAGATTTGCTCCCGACACGATACAACCTTGATGGATCCTTAACACAGGACAATTGGCCCAATGGACAAAGTGATGGCTACGGCACTTTTTTATGGGCTATTGGGAAATACGCCCCAAAAGAATTAATTAGAAGGAATATCAAGATTGTTGAATTAGTGAGTCTGTATCTTGAAAAGATTTGGACAGTGCCGTGCTTCGATGTGTGGGAAGAACATCCCGATGGAATTCACACTTCCACTCTATTTTCAATAGCGGCTGGACTTCGAGCTGCCGAAGGTATTCTCAAGCAGAAGACTAAGTGGGAAGAAATTATGAGCTTTATCAAGGAAAATCTTGTGCTTGATAAAAGACTGAAAAAATCAACGGTCAGCGACGATATCGACGCGAGCCTTGTGTGGGGAGCCGTTCCTTTCGAACTACTCCCAGTTGAGAACTCACTTATGGTTAACACAGTGAAAGAAATCGTGCGAAAGTTGTATGTGAATGGCGGAGTCAAGCGCTATTCTTCTGACACATATTTTGGTGGAGGAAGCTGGATTTTGCTTTCAGCAGTGCTTGGTCAATACTACTTCAGAAGAGGGGAATTCAAAAAAGCAGAACAAATCAGAAAATGGATAGAAAAGCACTTTGATGCTCAGGGTTTGCCAGAACAGGTACCAGAATACTTAATCGATGATTCAAAGTACTGTGAATGGGTTCAACGCTGGGGCGAAATAGCAAAACCACTGTTGTGGTCACACGCGTGCTATCTGGATCTTTTATCAGACATGGAGGGCAGGGCATGAGTACACGGTCCTTCACCATTTTATTTCTTATTGTTAGTCTTTGTTGTGTTGGAGGTGCTGTTATGAAGCTAAACTTTGACAAGGCTTTTTATACGCCTGCAAGTGAGATAATCTTATTAGTTGAGGGACCTCAAATGCCTGCCAAATATGAACTCATAGTTTCTAAAAATGCCGATGTGGTTTACGCTGAACTGGGTACTACTGATGGCACTATTAAGATCAATGCTCCTTTGCAAACTGGTGGGTACGGGATAGATTTGAAATTGGAAGACGGACAAATGGTCAGTAGGGGATTTTCCGTGCTGAATCATTGGACTGAATCTCCACGCTACGGCTTCTTAACCGATTTCTTTCCCGAGCGCTTTGATGTCAATAAAACTATGGATTATCTTACTCAATTTCACATAAATGCGCTTCAATTTTATGACTGGATGTACAATTATGGAGACCTTGTGTGTGAAGAATTCGAAGAATACAAAGATGCGTGGCAAAGAGTTAGAAAGATATCCAACGACGTGTTGAAAGCATTGATTGACAAAGGACATGAAAAAAATATAGCTTCAATGGCGTATGTAGCGCTATATGCCTGTGATAAAGAGACCGCAGAGAAGCATCCCGAATGGCTGCTTTACAAGCGGAACAATGGAAAATGGGAGCCTGTGGACTTTTACAAAAAAATATTGATCACAAATACACTCAAGGACTCTGGTTGGACGAAATTTTTGCTGAACGAATGTAAGAAAACTCTTGAGTTTGGTTTTGATGGAATTCATCTGGACCAGTACGGATATCCAAAGGACTTTGAATCTTTCTTCGTAAAGAATGGCAAATACATCTCTTACAAGACCTCTCAGGGATTTTTGGAATTCATAAATTTGTTGAAACAAGAGACTGACAGTGTTGTGTACTTCAATTATGTTGATAACTGGCCAAAGGAGATTCAATCTCAAGCACAGGCAGATGCGGTTTACATTGAACCATGGGAAAGCTGCAGCACCTATGAAGACCTCTACAGAATGATCCTCAATGCGAAAGAAAGAAGTAATGGCAAACCTGTAATTTTGGCATCTTACATAAAGGGAATGATGAAAAACAGTATACTGATCGCAGATTCTGTGATATCCGTAAGTGGTGGACGACGACTGGAAATTGGGGAGTTTATGCGTGTGCTTTCGGGTCCATATTTTCCCGGTGCAGATGTTGTGGACAGTGAATTTCTTGATACGCTGAGATCGTACTACGACTTTCAGGTTAGATA
>Ga0209834_10001710_pt1 | contig 12026 bp, 11 predicted proteins | sample Mar14236cmmetaG_FD_184134 | JGI IMG/M metagenome (GOLD analysis project Ga0209834, IMG submission 184134) | Marine hydrothermal vent microbial communities from Guaymas Basin, Gulf of California to study Microbial Dark Matter (Phase II) - Marker... ...
TCCAGAAAGCCGGGGCCCCCTCACGGAAGAGGAAGAAAAAGATGAGCACCACGAAGATAATCGCCGAGAAGCCGCAGGTTTTGATGGCACTCTCGATAAAGAACTCGCCCCAGGTTCGGCGTCGTTGTCTGTTTCTACGATGGTCGGTCATGTTGTCCTCCAGAGATCGTCAGGGGCCTGGCGCTTCAGCACCCCGGTCATGATGCAAACACTTCAACGGTGGTTCCCAGGCTCCGCGTTACACTACTCTCATTAGGCGGTATAATTATCTCCAGGCAGGGTTCAATCCCACGAGGAGAGAATGGCGGTAGGCCTTTCTGCTCGAAACTGAGTTCTGGAGGTGCAAAATGAAAGCCTACGAATTTCAGGCTAAAGTGATGCCCGATGGGAAGCTTGACGTTCCCGGTGCTCTCAAAGAAAAACTGCTGCATGAGCCAACGGTGCGGGTAATCGTTCTCATCAGCGAGCCGGCGAACGCCTATGAACAAGAGGCATGGTCACGCTTGACGGCCGAGCAGTTTTTTGCCGGATATAGCGAGGCTGATGCTATCTACGATAAGCTGAGCTGAGCAATGGGAAATTATCATCCGGGAGAAGTCGTTCTGCTATTGTTCCCCTTTACAGACATGCGTGGGGCGAAACGGCGTCCTGCATTGGTGCTGCTGGATACCGGGGATGCAGATGTTATAGTCGCGCGCGTGACAAGCCAGGTCATCCAGACTGCCTTCGACGTTGAGCTAATGGACTGGCAACAAGCGGGATTGCTCCTCCCATCCACCACCGCTCGGGTACACAAGTTAGCGACGCTGGAAAAGAGACTGATCGAGCGAAGGCTGGGCAAATTGACAGCCGGCGATTGGGCACAAGTACGGGACAAGATACACCAGCTCTGGTCATCCTTATAGATTCTCTCTATCCCCCCTCCCCCATCTCCCGCGCGATAAGCGCCGCCCCGATGGCCCCTGTAAGCTGCGCCTCGGGCAGGACGACGGTCTCGTGGCCCAGCTTCTCCCCCAACATCTGCACCACCCCCGCGTTGCGCGCCACCCCGCCACTGACCATCACCACATCGCAGATGGGGATTTTCCGCACCATGCTGGCAATGCGGGCGGCGATGGCCTGGTGAATACCGGCGATGATCTCATCGCGGGGCACGCCGGCCGCGATGCGGGAGATGACCTCGGACTCGGCGAAAACGGTGCACGTGCTGCTGATCTGCGCCCGGCGGGGAGCTCGCAGTGAAAGCGCACCAAAGTCCTCCAAATCCGCCTCCAGCGCGTGGGCCATCACCTCCAGGAAGCGGCCCGTCCCGGCTGCGCACTTGTCGTTCATCACGAAATCAACCACCCGCCCCCGCTCGTCCAGAGCGATGCCTTTGCTGTCCTGTCCGCCAATGTCAATCACCGTGCGCACAGAGGGAAGCAGCCAGTGCGCACCCCGCGAATGACAGGTGATCTCCGTGACCTGTTTGTCGGCCCCCGGCACGCGATTCCGCCCGTAGCCGGTGCCCACCAGCCGGGCCACGTCCTCACGCCGCAGCCCGGCCCGGCGCAATGCTTCCGCGAGCACCCGCTCCGCAGCCCCGGCGCTATTGTACCCGGCGAAGTCCAGCGCCGAGGCGAGTAATCCCCCATCGCCCAAGATCACCGCCTTGACCGTGATCGAGCCCAAGTCTACACCGGCGTAATAAGCCATCTTAACCTCATCCAGTGATCAGTCCACCCAGACGCAGATTATACCACTTCTCTCGCATTTAGGCCATTCCCCTCACCACATTTCCCACGCATCCTCATGTTTTCTTCACGGGTTCGTGGCATATTAGAGCCAGATAGGACCATGAGAATTAGGCCATTGCACCTCTGCACTCCCTGACTTTGACAAAGCCCTCGTTCAACGTATAATTAGACCGGCTAACTAACCCGACTATCTGACTACGTGATCAACTGAGGGATCGAATGAAACCACTATTCCGGGCCCTGGGCTACCTCAAGCGACACTGGCTGGTGGCCCTGGGAGCATATATCAGTCTGCTCATCGCTACCGGCGCAAGTCTGGTTATGCCCCGTTTGATCCAAACCGCGATTGACCGGGGTATCCACGACCGGAATCTACAACTCGCCCTATGGGCCGCATTGGGCCTGGTGGCCCTGGCGGTGGGACGGGCGTTGTTTTCCTTCTTGCAAGGCTACCTCTCAGAAAAAGCCTCGCAGGGTGTGGCCTACGATCTACGCAACGCCATATACGCTAAACTGCAAAGCCTGTCCTTCAGCTATTACGACCGCGCCCAGACCGGCCAGATCATGACCCGTGCCACCAGCGACGTGGACCTGGTGCGCATGTTCACCGGCATGGGCTTCTTGCAGATGCTCAACGCCGTGGTGATGCTGGTCGGCAGCATAGTGGCCTTGTTCGCCATGAACTGGCGGCTGGCCCTGGTCTCGATGTTCATCATCCCCCTCGCCCTGGTAGTGTTCGGGGTATTTGCCACCCGCGCACGACCGATGTTCACCCGCGTACAGCGGAAGCTGGCGGCGTTGAATACCGTGCTGCAAGAGAACCTGGCCGGCGTGCGCGTGGTGAAAGCTTTCGCCCGCGAGCCTTACGAGGCGGAGCGTTTCGCCACCAGCAACCGGGATTTGCTGGTCGAAAGCCTCAAGGTGTTCACTCTGCTGGCCTTCGTCATCCCCATCATCTTCCTGGTAGCCAACCTGGGCACGCTGACGGTGACCTGGTACGGCGGCTTGCAGGTAATCGGCGGGCAGCTCACCGTCGGCGAGTTGGTAGCCTTCAACACCTATCTGTTCATGGTAATGATGCCCATCGGCATGCTGGGGATGATCGCGGGCATGATCTCTCAGGCGGCGGCCAGCGCCGAGCGCGTGTTTGAGATTCTGGACACCGAGTCCGAGGTGAGCGATGCGCCCGATGCCAGTCCCCTGCCACCCATCAAGGGGCGGGTGGCTTTCGAGCAGGTCACTTTCCGCTACTTCGGCGGTGGGGAGAACGTACTCAGCGACGTGAGCTTCGTCGCCGAGCCGGGGCAGACGGTGGCCCTGTTGGGGGCGACAGGTTCTGGCAAGTCCACCATCATCAATCTCATCCCCCGTTTCTACGACGTGAGCGAAGGGCGGGTGACGATTGATGGGTACGACGTGCGCGAGGTGACACTGGAGAGCTTACGCTCGCAGATTGGGATCGTCCTGCAAGAGACGACCCTGTTCAGCGGCACCATCCGCGAGAACATCGCCTTTGGCCGGCCAGATGCGAGCGACGAGGAGATTATCGCCGCCGCGAAAGCAGCCGAGGCCCACGAGTTCATCATGAGCTTCGCCGACGGGTACGATACCCAGGTGGGCGAGCGCGGGGTGACGCTCTCCGGCGGGCAGAAACAGCGCGTCGCCATCGCCCGCGCCCTGCTGATGAACCCGCGCATCCTGATCCTGGACGATTCCACCAGCAGCGTGGATTTCGAGACCGAGCAGCGGATACAGCAAGCGCTGGAGCGGCTGATGGCAGGACGCACTTCGTTCGTCATCGCCCAGCGCATCGCCACCGTGCTCAATGCAGACCAGATTTTGGTGTTGGACAAAGGGCGAGTGGTGGCCCGGGGTACTCACGAGGAGTTGATGGAGACCAGCCCCATCTACGCGGAGATATACTACTCGCAGTTGCACGGGGAGCGGGAGCGCCTTGTCAAATCACCAGGAGCGTTATCATATAACACTAATCCATAATGGTGTTAATCTATAACGATGGAGAGCAGATGAATCAAACCGGACATTTGCAGGCTGCCCAGGAGTTGCAGGCGACTCGCTCTCGTCTCCTCGTACCGGACGACATTCGCACTTACGTCGAGGTGACGCTGGGCATCGCCCAGCATTACATCTCTTACGGGCTGGACCGGCGGTACGGATCACATCCCGGCCACCCGGCTGTGATAACCAGGGCTATTAGAAGAATAGCGGCAATAAAGACTCCCACGCGCTTCATCTTGTCCCCCGATTCGGATCCCATGTCAGTCACAAAGGTGCCCGGCACCTACAGAGGTGCCGGGCACCCTGATCCTATGGGCTGTACTCATCCTATGGGCTGTACTCGATGGGGCCTTCCTGTATGATGAGGGGATCGCCCTCGCCACCCGACGGGAGATCGAGGGGCGGCCCAAACGGCGCCTCGCCTTCCCCTCCCTCCGCCGGAACCATCGATTCGGCGATCTTCAGCATCTCATCCACGGACAGGTTGGAGAGCATCTCGACCTTGACATCGCTGGCGTACCAGATGAGTCGCTTCCCGTCTGTGTAGGCGATAGAGCCGTGGTAGGGGAGAGGCTCGGCTGGTGGTGTGCCGAATGTCTCCACATGAGCATCATGAGCATCCTCCGGGATGCGGAGGCCATACTCAAACACCCCCTCCAAGCCGCTGACTAGTACGGCCGGTTGACCGTTGACGGTCACCTCCCGGCCGGCGGGCAGCGACTTGTCGGCCAGAGCCTCAGTTTGGGTGATGGCAATGAACTGCTCGCTGTTGTAGTACGCGAACTCGATGGACTTCAACTCGCCACTGGTGCTGACGACGCTCTTCATCCCACCATTTTGGAACCCCGCGGGCAGATAGATGGGATGCAAAGGCGTGAAGTCCGCAGGGCCCGACAGGGCTACCTCATACCCTCCGCTAGGGGACTTGAAGCGGAACCAGGTATTGAGGACCTCTTCCACTTGAGCCCGCACCGACGGGACGAAAGCCACCGTGCTGACGGCGATGACCAGGGCCGCGATGGCGGCCAAAGCGAATCCTTTCTTCATCGTAAACTCTCCCGCAAAGATTTTGTTGAACCAACCCGTATTCGACGTCAGGCGTTGGAGCCACGATGGGGAGCGCGCTTCCCCTGTTCGCACCTCTTTCTGTTGCTGCATCCTGGCAACCAGACGGGCCGCCAACCGTTGCCGGAAAGCGTCGTCGGCCTGGGGCACGGTGCTGGCCAGGTGAGCGCAGAAGCCGTAGAGCGAATCGGCTTCGCGCTGCTCGCCGCCCCCGTTGGCCACGATCTCTTCGATCTTCTCTAGCAGTTTTCGATCCCGCTCAGTTAATTCGTTTCGCTCACTCATTGGGAATTCCCTCTTTCGTCTGGACAAACTCGTCAACGTACTTCCAATGCAGGTCCTCCAACCCCCGGCAGAGATGGGAGGCCACTGTGCGTTCGTCTAACCCCAGGACTTCGGCAATCTCCTGGTTGCGTAGTCCACCGAAGAACTTGAGGGTGATCACCTCCTGGCGGCGAGGGGAGAGCGTGCCGATCAATCGCCGCAAATAGATAAACTTTTCCTTTTGCAGGACGGTGTCCTCTGGTAGCAGGTTGCTGGCCTGGAGCTCGGGTAGCTCCTCCAGAGGCAACAACTCCTTCCGTCGCTGACCCTGGCGGTAGAAGTTGCTTATCAAATTGTGGGCAATGCGGAAGAGCCAGGCAGCGAAGGAACCCTCGTGTCGCCATTCAAAGCACCCAATTTCCTCGACCACTTTCAGGAAAGTCTCGGCCACCAGGTCCTCCGCATCCTGAGCCCGGCCCACGCGGTAGCTTACATAGGCGTAAAGCCTGGGAAAGTAGTGGTCATACAGTTGCCTGAACGCCTGGGGATCTCGCCGAGCCTTCTCCACCAACTCCTGTTCGCGATCAGAGTTCAGCGACCGGCTGTCCATACCCGCTCCCGATTTTGAGAAAAGTGCCTTTTCACTTATAATAACACCAAATCGGCCAGAATACTGCACCGACGGATCAAATCCTAGTGCTGGATAAGGGACGAGTGGTGGCCTGCGGCACCCACGAGTATACACCACGGTAGCACTCGAATCAAGTTTCGGAGACGAGGGAAAACAGGAGAACTTAATGTTCGGTGGGCCTAGACACATGCGACGTATGCTGTCGCAGGAAGAAGAAAGAGCACACGACGCGAGGCGGGCTACTCGCCGGATGCTGGGCTATCTGCGCCCCTTCTGGCCGGCCATCGTCGCCGTGCTCGTGCTGATAGTGCTCAGTTCGCTGCTGCGCCTGGCCGGGCCGTACCTCATCGGTCTGGCGGTGGACCAGTTCATCACCAGGGGCGACCGCGCCGGGCTGACGCGCACGATGTTGCTTTTGCTAGGCGCTTACCTGGGCAACTGGGCAGCAACGGCGGCCCAGTTTTACCTGATGGCCGTCATCGGACAACGAGTGCTGTATCAAATGCGCACCCAGATTTTCGAGCAGATACAGACGCTCTCGCTCAGCTTCTTCGACCGGCGGGAGACCGGCGATATCATGTCGCGCCTGGTGAACGACGTACAGGTGATCAACCGCGTGCTCAACGTCGGGTTGGTGCGGGTGCTGGGCGATGCGCTCACCCTGATCGGGATCGTCGTTGCCATGCTCGGTCTGAACTGGCGCTTGGCCCTGGCCAGCTTCACCGTGCTACCCGTGATGGTGCTGACCACCTCAGTTTTCTCCCGCCGCGCCCGCAAAGCTTTCCGCAGGACGCGGGAGACCATTGGCCGGGTGAGCGCCGAGCTGGAGGAGGGCATCTCCGGCATGAGAGAGGTGCAGGCCTTCAGCCGTGAGGAGGAGAACCTGGCCCGTTTCGCCCAGGCCAGCGCCGCCGACCGTGACGCCAACGTGCAGGCGGTGGGCATCACCTCCGCCTTCTCCCCTACCCTGGACGTGCTGAGCACCATCGCTACAGCCATCGTCGCCGGATATGGCACTTATCTAGCGCTGAAAACTCCGCCCCTGGTCACTGTGGGCGTGGTCGTCGCCTTTCTTACTTACGTGCAACGCTTTTACCAGCCAATCCGCTCCCTGGCCCAGTTCTACACTCAGCTCCAGTCGGCGCTGGCCGGGGCAGAGCGTATCTTTGATATAATTGACACCCCGCCCGACATCGTGGACGCCGCCGATGCCATCGAGATGCCGCCCATCCAGGGCCGCGTCGAATTTGATCACGTCACCTTTGCCTACAAAGAAGATGAGCCGGTACTGGAGGACATCAGTCTGGTGGTCGAGCCGGGGCAGGCGGTGGCCCTGGTGGGACACACCGGCGCAGGCAAGACCACCATTGTCAACCTGCTGGGACGCTTCTACGATGTGCAGAAGGGCACGGTCCGGGTAGACGGCTATGACGTGCGCCGGGTTACCCGTGCTTCCCTGCGTAAACAAATGGGCATCGTCCTGCAGGATACTTTCCTGTTCTCCGGCACAGTGATGGACAACATCCGTTACGGCCGGCTAGACGCCACGGACGAGGAGGTGATCGCCGCCGCCAAAATGGTAAACGCCCACGACTTCATCACCCGCCTGCCGGAGGGTTACCAGACCGAATTGACCGAGCGGGGCAGTAACCTGAGCCAGGGCCAGCGGCAGCTCATCGCCTTCGCCCGCGCGGTGCTGGCCGACCCGCGTATCCTGATCCTGGACGAGGCCACGTCGTCTGTGGATACCCGCACCGAGATGTTGATCCAGCAGGCGATGAGTAAATTGCTCACAGGGCGCACCAGCTTCGTCATCGCTCACCGGCTGAGCACCATCCGCAATGCCGACCAGGTGATCGTGATCGAAAACGGTCGCATCGTCGAACGGGGTACCCACGATTCGCTGATGGCTCGCCGTGGCACGTACTACGACCTGTACATGAGCCAGTTCCGGCGCAAATAAAGTGCCCGGCACTTTCGGAAGTGGCGGGCACCTCTTTCAAAGACCGTGACTCTGGTCACGGTTTTTTCTTCTGTAGCCCGTTTTCCCCCCACCTGTCACGCCAAAATCGTGACCGGAGACTCTTACGCGCGCACGATCCTCGTGGTATCATGGGAATAAATCACGCCGAGGGAAAGGATTCAAAGGTGAAATCACTGCGACGCATGGTGCATTTTGTTAAACCTTACTGGCAGGCCAGCATCCTAGCAGTGGTACTGTTAATGGGTGTGGTGATGGCAGACCTGCTCATCCCGCGCTTGACCCAACGGGTCATTGACGATGGCATAGCCCAGGACAATATGACGGTCATCCTGACCACCTCCCTGATGATGCTGGGAGCAGCCGTCCTCAGCGCTTTGTTCGCCATCGGCAACACAGTGCTATCGGTGCGGGTGGGGCAGAGCGTGAGCGCCGACTTACGGAGCAGGCTCGTCAGAAAGGTGCAGGCGTTCTCCTTTGGCAACCTAGACCGCATCCAGACCGGGCAGTTGCTGGTGCGGGCGACGAGCGACGTGAACCAGGTGCAGTCGATCGTGTTGATGTCCTTGCGCATGCTTGTCCGCGCTCCGCTGTGGATGATAGGCAGCGTGATCATGTTGATTCTGACCAGCCCACAGTTGGCGCTGATGATGGCCCTCCTGGTGCCGCTGGTCTTGGGGCTCGTATGGATCTTTGCCGTCAAAGCGCGCCCCCTCTTTTTGACGGTCCAGAAAAGACTGGAAAAGTTGAACCAGGTCTTGCAGGAAAACCTGGCGGGCGTGCGCGTGGTCAAGGCCTTTGTGCGCGTCGAGCACGAAAACGCCCGCTTTGACCAGGTCAACCTCGGTTTGACGACCCAGACCGTCAAAGTGATACGCCTCCTGGCGGTACTGCTCCCCACGATGATCCTCATCGTCAACCTGGGAGTGGTGGGCGTTATCTGGTTTGGTGGGAATCTCGTCATCGGCGGGGATCTCACCGTGGGCGAGATCACGGCCTCTATCAATTACCTGATCTTCTCACTCTTTCCGATGCTCATGCTGGGGGGGATGATCGGCCCGCTCTCCGCCGCCGACGCATCCGCCGGGCGCATCTGGGAGGTGTTGGATAGCACCGCCGATGTGCAAGATCGTCCCCAGGCACGGGCCTTGCCCAACGTGCAAGGTCGCGTGGCTTTTGAAAACGTCAGCTTCAGTTATGAGCCACCCTTGCGAAGGTTGCCCACAGACTCGGAGACAACAGCGCTTTCGAAGAATGAAAATGCTTCCGCCCTAGAATCTACTCCCGAACCTTCGCAAGGGTTAGTGCTCAAGAACATCAACCTGGTGGCCGAGCCCGGCCAGGAGGTCGCTATTTTGGGCGCGACCGGTTCGGGCAAATCCAGCCTCATCCACCTGATCCCGCGCTTTTACGACGTTACGGAAGGCCGGGTGACTTTGGATGGCGTGGACGTGCGCGACATACCGCTGCGTGCACTGCGCGCCCAGGTGGGCATGGCGTTGCAAGAGGCGGTACTGTTCAGCGGCACCATCCGCGATAACATCCGCTACGGGCGACCCGACGCGAGCGAAGCGGAGGTCATCGCCGCCGCTCGAGCTGCCCAGGCCCACGATTTTATCTCGGCTTTCCCCGATGGTTATGATACCGTCGTCGGGCAGCGAGGGGTGAACCTCTCCGGTGGCCAGAAGCAGCGCATCTCTATCGCCCGTGCGCTGCTGGTGCAGCCCAAGGTCCTTGTCTTGGACGACAGCACCAGCGCCGTAGATGTGGAGACAGAAGCGAAAATCCAAGCTGCGCTGGATCAGTTGATGGCCGGGCGCACTAGTTTCATCATCGCGCAGCGCATCAGCACGGTGCTCAATGCCGACAAGATCGTGGTGTTGGATAAAGGGCAGATTGCGGCCACAGGTACACACGCCGAGCTGATGGCATCCAGTCCCATTTACCAAGAGATCTACCAGTCGCAACTGGGGTCTGGCCCAAGTTCTGTCGAAGGGAACGGAGAAGAACACAATGGCTAACCAGTCAACCGATCATCAAAGCAAGCAACCCATTGTCGCCGGTGGGCCAGGCCCAGGCGGGAGATTCCGGGGCACAAAGATCGAAAAAGCGCGCGACGTGCGCGGGACATCGAGGCGACTGATCATCTACTTGCGACCGTACAAGTGGGCGCTGGTGGGGGTGTTCATCCTCGTGGTGGTGAGTTCGGTGCTGGATCTGATGGGGCCTTTTCTGATCGGTGTCGCCATTGACAGGTTCATAGATCCCAACGGCGTTTTGTTCGGCGACGTGGGTGGACTGCTACGCGTCATTTTGCTACTGGTGGGTGCTTATCTGGCCTCCTGGCTGGCTCAAATCGGCCAGGGCACGATTATGGCGACGGTCGCCCAAGGAGCGATGCGCACTTTACGTCGCGATCTCTTCGAGCACTTGCAGACCCTCTCGCTCAGCTTCTTCGACCGACATCCCCACGGCGAATTGATGAGCCGTCTCACCAATGACCTGGACGCCATCAGTCGCGTGCTCTCCCAGAACGTGACCCAACTGTTTGGCGGTTTGCTCAGCCTGGTGGGTATCCTGATCATGATGTTCGCGATCAATTTTTGGCTGGCTCTGGCCTCCATGCTCGTCTTCCCGCTGATGATGGGGCTGGTAGGTTTCGTCGGCAAGCGCACCCGCCGTGGCTTCCGCAACTTGCAGATGAGGGTGGGCCGGTTGAACGGCCAGTTGGAGGAAATGTTCAGTGGCCAGCGAGTCATCATGGCCTTTGGACAGGAGGCTTCTGCTCTGGCCACTTTTGACGAGGCCAACCAGGCCGTGCGCGCCGCTGGCATCAAGGCCCAAACCTACGCCATGTTGGTCCCGCCGCTGATGGGTATCTTGAGCAATGCCAACATCGCCGTGCTCGCCGGTCTGGGTGGCTGGATGACCCTGCGGGGTCTGGCCAGCGTGGGTACGATTGCAGCCTTTTACAACTACTCGCGCAATTTCGCCCGGCCGCTGCGCCATTTGGGCGATCTCTACAACCAGATCCAGGCCGCGTTGGCCGGTGCCGAGCGCGTCTTCGAAGTGATTGACGAGCAACCGGAGCTCACCGATGCACCCGACGCCGTCGCGTTGGATGATGTGGCTGGCGAAGTGGCCTTCGAGCACGTGGACTTTAGCTATGTGCCCGGCGTGCCTGTGCTCAAGGATGTTAGCCTGCAAGCGCAGCCCGGACAGACCGTTGCCCTGGTTGGGCCGACGGGCGCCGGCAAGACCACCATCGTCAACCTGCTCACCCGTTTCTACGACATTGACGGGGGCGCGATTCACGTGGACGGGCGGGACATCCGTGCGGTAAAGAAGGACAGCCTACGCCGCCAACTGGGGATCGTGCTACAAGATACTTTTCTCTTTTCAAATTCAGTGATGGAGAACATCCGCTACGGACGGCTCGACGCCAGCGACGAGGAGTGCATCGCCGCCGCCAAGCTGGCCAATGCCGACCACTTTATCCGGCGTCTTCCCAATGGATATGATACCGAACTTTCCGAGCGCGGCAGCAACCTGAGCCAGGGCCAGCGGCAGTTGCTTGCCATCGCCCGCGCGGTGCTGGCCGACCCGCGCATCCTCATTCTGGACGAGGCCACCAGCAGCGTAGACACCCGCACCGAGGTTCACATCCAGGAGGCCCTGCTGCGGCTGATGGAAGGCCGCACCAGTTTCGTCATCGCCCACCGGTTGAGTACCATCCGCAACGCCGACAAAATTCTCGTGATTGACAACGGCCGCATCATTGAGCGCGGCACCCACGACGAGTTGCTGGCCCAACGCGGGTTCTATCACAATATGTACATGAGCCAGTTCAGGGGAAAAGCTGCGTAAAGATGAATTCCGACGAACGCCCGCCAACTGATTACCGCCGTTTGCGCAAGCAAACCGAACGCCGGTTATTGATCGCCTCGATTCTCCTTCTGGTGATCGTTGGCGGCGGCCTGATCGGATTGATCTTTGGCCCTGTAGAGATGCTGGCGGCTCTGCCCTGTTTGTTGAGCGGAGCAGGTGCCATCCTTGGGCTCTACCTGCTCCTGGTTGTTATCGAGCGATGGATCAACAGGTGAGTCGGAGGGGGTATTGATCCAAGGATTCGTAAAAGAATAACTTCCCGATTTCGTAGGGCAGGTTGGCCGCGACTTTGACAGAACTGGCGGGTCACGGGCGGGCCATGACAAGCCCAGAGTTATGTTAGGGAAAACGGAAGAGCGGCCTACCTGCCGTTTCGCGGGATGGCAGGTAGGCGGCTTTGATGATCTGCTTTGATGGAGGTGACCACCAACGGATGTGGCCA
>Ga0209834_10001712_pt1 | contig 12017 bp, 12 predicted proteins | sample Mar14236cmmetaG_FD_184134 | JGI IMG/M metagenome (GOLD analysis project Ga0209834, IMG submission 184134) | Marine hydrothermal vent microbial communities from Guaymas Basin, Gulf of California to study Microbial Dark Matter (Phase II) - Marker... ...
GACGCCTCGGATACATCGCGTCTTCTCAAACGCGGATTGATCGCCGGTTTTCTGGCGGCGGGTGTAGATGCCGATGATCTGGAGATGCTTCCGATCCCTGTTGTCCGATATGCTCTAAGCAAGGGTGATTATGCCGCGGGCGTTTATGTCCGTCACAATCCAGCCGATCATAACCTGATCGATTTTATATTTTTCAACGGCGACGGCCGCGACATGCCGACCACCAAGCTGAAGAAAGTCGAGAGGCTGTTTTTCGGCGAAGATTTCAAACGCGCCAGGCTTGATGAGATAGGACACCTTGATAATCCGCAGGGGATGCTGGAGCAGTACCGATCTGATTTTATCGCGGCCATCAATCCCGGTATAATCCGCAAAGCCGGTTTTAAAGTTGTCATCGATTACGCCAACGGCGGCGCCAGTATGATTTTCCCGACTATCTTTTCCCAACTGGGTATTAACCTGGTTGATCTCAATGCTTTTTTGGACCCGCGGACATTTTCCCGACATCCCGATGAACTTGTTCAGTCGATTGTTCAGCTATCATCGATTGTGAGGACGCTTCATGCCGATATCGGCTTCTTGATCAACCCGGCGGCCGAGAAACTGACAGCCGTGGATGAAAACGGCTATTTTATAGATAATCAACTGCTTCTGTTGCTTGTCACCGATTTATTTCTCCGGACGCATACCGCCCGTCGAATTTCGGTGCCGGTGGCGGCTTCTATGGGTGTCGAGGAGATATCATCGAAATACGGGGTCGAGGTGATCCGTGTCAGGAATTCACACCTGGCCATGATGGAGGCGCTCGAGCAGGGTAATGTCGATTTTGTCGGGGGCACCCTCGGGGGGTTCATTTTCCCCGGATTTCAAACCGGTTCCGATGCTATTCTTAACGCTGTCAATATTCTTGAGATGATGGCCCGCGAGAAAGTCCGTCTGGGTGAATTGCGGGGGCATTACGAGAAATATATACGGAAATCGGTTAGCGTACCCTGCCCCTGGGCCAAAAAAGGTAAAGTGATGCGGCAGTTGATAACCGATACCGCGACCAAGAACCGGCAATTAATAGACGGTGTCAGGGTAATAGAAAACGGCGGCTGGGTGCTGGTAGCCCCGGAGAATATGACAGCGGCGTTCACAATTCTGGCCGAGTCGGAATCGAAGGATTTCGTGGAAAAATCGGTCGAACATTATAAGGCGCTGGTGGAAAAAGCTCAGGAATAGATATTAAACAAATGCAAAGCGCCGGCCTTTATCCCCGTCGGCCGGCGCTCTGCAGGCAATAGGTTGGGAATCAATTGCTCTTAAGCTGTTCTATTTGCTAATTGCACCTTCTGTTTTTTTATACTGAATTATCGACCGGAATGTTTCACGGTTTGGAATTATTTTCTCAATATTTTTATATTTTTTCCATAATCGTCCTGTTACGGTTTGAATTTCCTTGATTTCTCGCCGACTTTAAAATAATATAGAGCTTTTGATTAAGTTTAACCGGCGCAAATACGTAATTGGTTTATCACGGCCTAAAATAATGACCGCTGGAGGAAAAAATGGATTATTTCAAACGCACCAGGATCGCAAAAGTCCTTGTTGAGGATTCGATCCCGACCGGCCGGGAATTGATAATCCTCGGTTGGGTCAGGACAATTCGAGTATCATCAAATGTCGCTTTCATCGAGATCAATGACGGCTCCTGCATGAATAATCTCCAGGCGGTAGTAAATAATCCGAGTGATTTCCCAATTTTAAAGGATATCCTGACCGGTGCGGCGATCAGGGCGGTCGGCAAACTGGCCGAATCTCCTGCAAAGGGCCAGAAGTATGATTTTGTGGTGGATGTGCTTGAATTAGTCGGTCCTGCCGATCAGACATATCCATTGCAGAAGAAGCGGCACACTTTCGAATATTTGCGCGAGATCGCGCATTTGAGGCCGAGGACAAACACGCTGGGCGCGGTCAACCGGGTGCGATCAAGTATTGCCTATGCTGTTCATAAGTATTATCAGGAACGCGGATTTTATTATATACATACTCCAATAATAACGGCATCGGACACCGAAGGCGCCGGGGAACTGTTTCGAGTTACCACTTTCGAGCCCAACAAGGCGCCGGTCAAGGACGGCGCTATCGACTTCAACGAGGACTTTTTCGCCGAAGAGACATACCTGACAGTCTCGGGCCAGCTCGAAGCGGAGATCGCGGCGCAAGCATTGGGCGATGTTTACACTTTCGGGCCGACTTTCCGGGCCGAGAATTCCAACACCGCCCGGCATGCCTCGGAATTCTGGATGATCGAGCCGGAGATGGCTTTCTGTGATCTGCATGAAACCATGGAGATTGCGGTCGATTTCCTAAAATATCTCTTCAGCTATGCTCTCGAAAAATGCGCCTCCGATATGGAGTTTTTCAATAAGTGGGTTGATAAAGGTGTTATTGCGCGCCTGGAGCATGTTGTCAGCTCCGAATTCGAAAAATTGCCATATACCGAGGCGATATCAATTCTTGAGAAATCGGGTCAGGATTTCGAATACCCGGTATCATGGGGGATTGATATGCAGTCGGAACATGAACGGTACCTTACTGAACAGGTGTTAAAAAAGCCGGTCATTGTTTTTGACTACCCGAAAAAGATAAAACCTTTTTATATGCGGATCAACGACGATGGTAAAACGGTCGGGGCGATGGATGTCCTGGTGCCCAAAATCGGCGAGATCATCGGCGGCTCACAGCGCGAGGAGCGCTATGATGTGCTTCTGGCGCACATGAAAGAGAAAGGCATGAATACCGATCTTTACGGGTGGTATCTCGATCTTCGCAAATACGGCACTTCGCCTCACTCCGGGTTCGGGCTGGGTTTTGAACGAACCCTGATGTATATCACGGGCATGGCAAATATACGGGATGTATTGCCTTTCCCCCGTGTTCCGCGCTGGGCGAAGTTTTAGATTTCGAAATACATTATGTCTCGAGAAAAGAGACGCCGGCGGGATGACTGTCGGCGCTTTCTTATATTGGCCGGACGGGCCATAAGTATTGGCGATTTCCTATAATTTATTGTTAAATCTTATATAAATTTTAAAATGTGCGCCGCCGGCTGATGAGCGGGGTAGGTTATCTTTATATATAACAATGTGTTAAGTATTGGGCGTCTCTTTTGTCAATCCGGCATAGATTATGCAATTATCCCCGCCAAAGAGGAGGACTCGAATATATGAAACGGAAAATAGTAACTGACAACAATGGTGTAAGCCTTATAGAAGTCCTGGTCGGAATGATTATTCTTGCGGTCGGATTACTGGGGCTGGCACCGATGGTGGTGGTATCGATAGAGGGCAATGCGATCTCGCGCGATAATTCCGCCGCCGCGAATCTTCTTAAACAGAAAGTGGAATATTTCGAGGGACTCAGCACCATGCCGTCCGTTCCTTACACGGAAACGGAGACCGGTCTTCAGAATATTTATACCCGGTCAACATATATAAATGACCACTCTATTGATACTTTAATACCGGAAGGGTTGTACAAAATAGATGTAATCGTATCCTGGACCGACAATCAAAATGTACAAAGATCCAATCAATACTCGACTTACAAGGTTAAAAGCTCATAATAAAGGGGTGCGTCATGATGAAAAGGCTACGCAATAATAGAGGATATACAATAATCGAGATGCTGGTGGCGGTGCTTATAACCGGTATTCTGGCATCAGCCGGTTTTGAATTTTATATTTCGATGCATAACCAGACGCTGGCCCAGGAAGAGATCTCTGACATGCAGCAGGCTTCCCGCGCCAGTCTCCAGGAAATTACGAAGAATCTCCGTATGGCCGGATATCGAGTCGGTACGCATCCGGCCTATGTCATTAACGGCGACAGCCTGATGATATTTTACAGCGGAACGCAACCGATTGATACAATCCTGTATTTTCTGGCTGACTATTCCACCGATGAAAAAGCGGCCATCCCGGGATTTCCGCAGAGCAATAGCCCCCGGAAATTAATGAAGCAGGTCAACAGCGGTTACGCCGAGATGTTTGCAGATTATATCCGTCGTGTAAGTTTCACTGCCGTAAGTCCATCAAGTGTGCAGGTGGTCATCGAAGTGCAGACCTCGATGCCTGACGAAGATTATAACTATAACAATGGTTACCGGACCTACGCCGCGGCTGAAACGGTCAATTTAAGAAATGTCTCATTATAAAAGGGTGGTGCTATGAGAGCAAAAATATTGAAAAATGAAAAAGGAAGCGCGCTGTTAATCTCGCTGATGCTGATGGGTATGCTGACTCTTCTGGCCATCATGGCCGTTAGATCGTCCAATACCGATATAGATCTGGCCTTTAATCAGATCAATAGCGATAAATCTTTTTACATTGCCGAGGCGGGTGCTAAAAGATCTATCGTCAAATTGAATGATGACCCTACCTGGACGACCGGCTTTTCTAATATATCTTTCAATGGCGGGACATACACGGTGCAGATAACCGATAGTTCAATCAACGCTGCCCTCGATGACACTATCATCATCACTTCGAGCGGCTGGACAATGGATGCTCAATCGACAATCGAAATGACCGTGGTACCCATAATCAATAATCCTTTCAGATATGCACTTTTTGCCGACGATGATGTCGAACTAAAGAACAGCATGATGACCGATTCATATAATTCCGATTCGGGATCATACGCATCAACACGAGATACATTATATGGTGATGTCGGTTCCAACGGTACCATCACTCTTAAAAACGGGGCCAGTGTCGGCGGCGATGTCACGACATCATCAGACAGCACTTCCCTGGATATCAATGCGGGAGCCATCGTTACCGGTGATGTGCGGTCAGATGCGCCGGAGGAGACAGTCGACCCGATTCCGCAGACGGAGTTTGACCTGGCGGCATTGAATAATGATAATTTGACAGGTATATCGGATCCATCGGCTTATAATTCAAGTACGGATGCATTTGAGACAAATGGAACAGTTACGTTATCAGACGGCACATATTATTTTTCAAGTTTTATATTGAAGAACAGCGCCGAACTGATAATCGCACCGGGAGCGGATGTAACCATCTATGTGACAGGCGATATCGAGATTAAAAACTCAGGTGGCGTAAATATCGGCGGAAACCCGGCAGATCTCATGTTTTTTTCTCAAGGAGACATAGTGCTAAAAAATAGCGGCGACTTGTATGGAACATTTTATAGCCCGGATGGGGACGCTGATCTAAGAAACTCGGCTGACTTCTACGGTTCGATTGTTGCCAATACAATTATTGTTCATAACAGTGCCAATTTTCATTATGATAGAAATCTCGAAAAAATAACAATTGGCGGCATCATTGGCTATGAGGCGGTTGCCTGGCGGGAGTTATAAAATTTTGGTTCAATGACCCTCCTTAAAAGGGATAATGCCGGGTGACTGATCCGGCAATCCCGACCCACAGCCGAACGGCGGGACTTGCACCCGCCGTTTTTTTGATTATGATTTTTTCATAATCACACTCAGCGTGATAAGAACCAGAAGCGACAAGATCAGAGGGAGCAGACTTAGATATTGCGGGCCGAGGATACTCTGCAACATCTGACTACCTGATGATGTCAAAATAGTCTTCATTATACAGCCATCGGCCAATTTGCCCATTACCGCGGTTCCGCCGCCGATAATGACAGCCCAGAGCGCGGCGGATGAACTTACTTTTAATTTCGATTTGAACAGCGCCGCCAGTGTCGGGAAAACAACCCCGCCGACAAAGACGGTGTATCCGATCAAAAGCGACGATATAATCCCCTGCTCATACCAGGCGATGGTGAAACCTCCAAGTCCGAATATAAGCAGAAATATCTTTGTCGCGCCGAGACAACTTCTTTCCGGCAGATGAAACAGGGGTTTGATGACGTTGACGGTGAAAATGGTCGAGGCCGACAGCAGGACAGTGTCGGCCGAGGACATGATACCGCCCAGAAAGCCGGCGGCTATCAGCCCGCGTAGTCCGGCCGGGATAACAACGGCGAATGTCTCCGGGAGGGCGCTCTCGGGGGCGATTCCCGGAAAGGCGGCCCGGGCGAGAATGCCGGCCGCGACCAGCATGATGGCAAGCGGGATCATTACCGCGGCGGCGGTTATCGAGGCGATCCGGACAGTCATGTTATCCCGGGCGCAGAGCACCCGTGAATATATATCCGGTCCCACCAGATACGGCAGACCGACAATGAGCGGGTAGTACACCAGAAGATCGTACCATCCGAACGATTCATTGACCGGGAAACGGAGATTGTCGGCCGGTATATTTGACCAGATGAATGGGTCGGCGGCGTTGAATTTGAACAGCAGTATGACGCAAAGTATCAGGCCGCCGATAAACAGTATCAACTGCCATAAATCGGTGCGGATGACAGATAGCTGACCGCCCCAAAATGTATAGAGTATGAATACCGCGGCGGCCACAGTCAGCGCATACGAAAAATCAATATTAAAAATGGTCTCGAGCAATCTTCCGGCCGCGACCATCTGGGCCGCCAGCACTCCGCACCATGCAATCGAGATCATCAGTCCCGCCGGAACCGCCACCCTGTTACCATAGGTGTTTTTGAGAATATCAGGCAGAGTGAAAACATCGAGTAATCGCACCCGGGCGGCGAGAAACAGCCCGAACGGTATCAGCGCCCCGGCGCCGACCAGAAGCCACCAGGCCCCGGTCAGGCCGCGGGAGTAACCGAGACCGACAATACCGATTGTCGATGAAGCCCCGAATATGGTCGCAATCATCGAGGCGGTGATTCTCAACGGGCCGTATCTGCGTTCGGCGACCCAGTATGATTCGACCGACTGTTTTCGGGAAAGCCAGCCGACAGTCAGCATAACGACGAAATAAACGGTGATAATGGTAATATCTATATACAATCGGCTACCCCTTATTGCGGGAAGGTATGGTGACATATCGATTAAGGCAATAAAAAAGCCTCATGTGCAAAGTACTTTTAAAAATAACAAATTACTGCAATCAAGACGATCTCGAATTACCAATCATATAGCTTTACCTGCTGTTTATTTTCTCTTATCTTGGGAACTTAATCGGCCGGAAATGGTTGATATGATATTATGCGGTGAGGATTGACAAGTTGAGAGCGCTTCAGATAACACCCGGAGTCAGATATATATTCCTGTCGACATTCTTTTTTGCCCTGATGAATGTCGGGGTGAAATACCTCGATCATATCCCCTCCCATGAAATCGTCCTTTTCCGGGCGGCGGTGACTTTAGTTATGGGCTATATCCTGATCCGAAGAGCCGGGCTTAATCCGTGGGGAAATAACAAAAAATATCTTCTTCTGCGCGGCCTGACCGGGACCACGGCGCTGGTGATGTATTTCTACACGCTTCAGCATATGCCGCTGGCTTCGGCGGTGACAATCCAGTTTCTGTCGCCGATTTTCACCATCATAATTTCCAGTCTCTTTCTAAAGGAACGCGCCACTCCCATTCAGTGGCTATTTTTCCTGATCGCCTTCGCCGGGGTGGTTATGGTCAAGGGATTCGATGCGCGGGTAACGGTTCCGGAATTGATTATCGGAATCACGGCGGCGGTTTTTTCCGGTATGGCTTATAATTTTATCCGCAAGCTCAAAGACTATGACCACGCGCTGGTGGTCGTCTTTTATTTCCCGCTGGTGACGGTCCCGATTGTCGGCTCTTACACGATTTTCCACTGGGTAACCCCGATTGGCTGGGACTGGCTGATATTGATCCTGATCGGACTGGTGGTGACAGCGGCGCAAATATATCTGACAAAGGCATACCAGGCCGAACGAGCCTCGAATATCTCGATATACAATTATCTCGGCACCGTCTATGCCATTATTATCGGTCTCACCTTTTTCGATGAGACGATCAGCCTTTCGGGTTACGCCGGTTTTGTGCTGATAATTATCGGTGTCGCCATGAGCAATCATTTCCGTGCGGGGGATATTCCCGATCAAAAAAATGCGGCCGCAAAACCGGTCCCCGAAACCAATCCGACCGAAAAATAATTACCGGAACATAGTCTTTTCTTTTTTGTTTCTCTATAAACACAGGGGTGTTCAATCATTTTGGAGGATATATGAAAAAATTATTACTGATAATTTTGTCTATTATGCTGATAATTCCGCCCGGAATCAAGGCGCAGGAAAAATTCAAAGTGGGAGATCCGGTCCCGAATTTCGATCTGCCTTATGCGACCAAAGACACGATTGTCTTCACCGGTATAAAAAACGAAGATATGAAAGGGTCGAGGTATATTCTCGCCTTTTACCCGGCCGACTGGTCGCCCGGATGCACCCGTGAGATATGCACATTTCGTGATGAATTCGCGGATTTCCGGGATATGGACGTCGAAATATTGCCCATTTCGGGCGATTATGTTTACAGTCATCATCAGTGGGCCAAACATCACAATCTGAATTTCAAGCTTCTGGCCGACCATACGCGATCATTCGGGGACAAGATGGGAGTCTATATCGACGAATATGGAATGTTCAAGCGATCGGTATTTGTGGTTGGGCCGGACGGCCGGTTTGAGTATATCGACTATGAATATTCGCTGAATGACGACCGTGATTTTAGAGCGTTACGAAAATTTCTTAAAGAGCAGCGATAAGACGGCGTTTTTGAAATTTTGACTGCAAGATTTATATAAAAGGTTGCCATATATGGAGAAGGTTATTAAGCTGGGCGTCCGGGGCATGAGTTGTGGTGGTTGTGCTCTTGCCGTTCAGAGCGCTCTTGAAAAAGTGGCCGGGGTCAAATCAGCTTCAGTCGATCACAAAACAGGGACAGCGGAAGTTTTTTTTGAACAAAAAATGCCCGATACCGAGAGTATGCTTAGAGCACTTAAAGAAGCCGGGTATTCGGGAGGTTTCTCCTCCTGAGTGAAGCCGGTAGACGGATCACTCATACCGCGATGGAATATTAATCCATCGCGGTTTTTTATTGGCAGAAAATTCCGTATATTGTATATCACAAAAACATTCGGTAAATCAGGCGGTGTGCAACATCCCGCTTGATATTGCGTCTTCAAAGATTAGAAAACAATAACGGAGGTTTTAGATGATTATTTCCACAACACCGACCCTTGAAGGAAAAAAGATTTCCGAGTATTACGGTATGGTCAGCGGCGAGGCCATCATGGGGGCCGATCTTTTCAAAGATTTATTTGCCAGTATCAGGAATATTGTCGGCGGGCGTTCGGCGGCCTACGAAGAAGAATTGCGTAAGGCCAAAAATCTGGCCGTGCAGGAAATGGCCGAAGAGGCAAGAAGACTTGGCGGCAATGCCGTGGTCGCGGTCGATCTGGATTATGAGACGATTGCCTTCGGGTCGGGTAATATGCTGATGGTTTCGGCCAGCGGCACGGCTGTAAAAGTCGAGTAGAGATATGGATAATGTCAGATCATGGAAGCGAGAGATACGTTGAATGATGTTCTAAAGCAGTTGCGCGCCGAGATTAAACGGCAGAGCAAGCCGGAAAATATGATGAACTATCAGCGATGGTTCAAGGAGAAACTAAAAAATCCCGTCGGACTGAAAGGCCCGGTCCATAAGAAAATATCGAATCAGTTTTTTAAACTGATTAAAGATGAATCGAAAAAACAGATCCTTGACTATTGTGAAGAATTGCTTGCCTCCGAGCAAAGCGCCGAGCGCGGAATCGCCTTCATGTGGGCGTCCAATATAAGCGACCGCCTGACCAAGGCTGATTTTCCCCGCCTTGAACGGTGGCTTAAAAAATATGTTTGCCACTGGGGCGCCTGCGATTCGCTGTGTTGCGGTGCGCTGGGCGCGCTTATTCATCAATATCCGGAACTTATTCCCCGCGCCAAAAAGTGGACCTCATCAAACAATCGATGGATGCGGCGAGGTGCGGCAGTCTGTATGATTCCGTCACTGGGAAAAGGCACAGGGCTGAAAGAAGCCTTTTCAATTGCCGACCTGCTTCTGACCGATAATGACGACATGGTGCAGAAAGGTTACGGCTGGATGCTTAAGGTGGCCGCCGACAGCTATCAGAAAAAGATCTTTGACTATGTTATGAAAAACAAGCGAGAGATGCCGCGGACGGCGCTTCGGTATGCCATCGAAAAAATGCCGCGGAATCTCAAAAAGGAAGCGATGAAAAAGGACCGGTAAAATATGCCCGATGTTGAAAACAAAGTCATCGTTGTTACCGGGGCCTCATCCGGACTTGGCCGGGCACTGGCACTCGAAGCCGGAAAAGGCGGGGCCCGGGTAGCCCTGATAGCCCGCCGGAAAAACATTCTTGAGCGGGTCAGAAAGCAGATCATCGACAGTGGCGGCGAGGCTCTGGTATTGCCGCTTGATATCACCAATCCGACCGCGGTAGCGTTGGCCATGGCCGAGATAGAATCGCGATGGAACAATATCGCCATCCTGTTCAATGTCGCGGGGGTTGTCGAACCGATCAAACGGCTGGTCAATATCGATAATGATGAGATGATGCAGTCATTGATGGTCAATGTGTACGGGGTTTACATTGCCACCCGCGAGGCGGTGAAGATGATGCAGAGACAGAGGTCGGGCGGGACGATTATAAATATCAGCAGCGGTGCTGCGGTGCGGCCTTATATCGGCTGGACGATGTATGGTTCGCAGAAAGCGGCGGTCGATCATTTTACATGGACTGTCGCCGAGGAGGTAAGGAAAACGGCTGTCAGGATCGCGGCCCTTTCACCGGGGCCGTTTGAAAGCCCGATGCAGGAAATGGTGCGCAACACAGATAAATCGGAGTTCCCGCTGAAAGATAAGTTTGTCGATCTGCATAGAAACAAACAGCTTCCGACCGCCGAAAAAATCGCCGCGATGGTGCTGGACATGGCACTGAATAAATGGCCGGAACAATCGGGCAGATTCACAATTATCAGGGACCCGGAGTTAAGATCAAATTTCAATGGTTACAGTGTGAAATTATAATCGAGCAGAGATATGAAAATAAACGGACAATCGGAAACCGGGAAAATACAGAGCATCCTGCTCAAACATCCCAAGGATGCGTTTTTGAGCCAGGGCAATATTGAACAGCAGTGGCGGCAATTGAATTATACTGCCTGCCCCGGCTATAAAAAAGCCCTTTTGGAATATGAGCGGTTTCTTGGGCTTTTGCAAGCAACAGTGACTGATTTTCATTTTCTTCCGGAATCGGACAATACCGGGCTTGATTCGATATATCTTCACGATCCGGTGGTTATCACCAGAAAAGGAGCCATACTGTGCAATATGGGAAAAAAGGAACGCGAGAATGAACCAGCGGCGGTCGGGAAATATTTTTCCGAAACAGGAATATCGATCCTCGGCAAAATAACCGGAGACGGCCGTCTGGAGGGCGGTGATATTGTCTGGATCGATGAAAAGACAGTGGCTGTCGGGCAAGGTTACCGTACCAATGAGAAAGGTATTCGGCAATTTAAGGAGCTGATTTGCGATCTGGTCGATGATTTTATAGTAGTGCCGCTTCCTCACTGGAACGGGCCGGAAGATGTCCTGCATTTGATGTCGATGATCAGCCCGATAGATAAATATCTGGCGGTGGTTTATTCGAGATTGATGCCGGTTTCATTTCGTGAATATCTTAAAAAGCGCGGTATAAGCCTGATCGAGGTCCCCGATTCGGAATACGACTCGATGGCCTGCAACATACTGGCGGTTGAGCCGAGGAGAGTCATTATGTTGTCGGGGAATCCTCAGACACAGATGATGCTTGAATCGGTTGGTGTCGAGGTTATGACCTATAACGGGACAGAGATATCACGCAAGGGCGCCGGCGGCCCGACCTGTCTGACCAGACCGTTGATGAGACTGTCGTGATTGTTTAAAAAATACGGTGGCCTGTCGGCTCATAATTCTCTTTCCAAACCATATATGAAAAAAGTATATTCATCTATACCATGACAGAAAAGATAAAGACATCAGCTAACCATCGCCTATTTTATCTCCTTCTGGGACTGCTGGTCATGATTTATTTG
>Ga0209834_10001718_pt1 | contig 11995 bp, 13 predicted proteins | sample Mar14236cmmetaG_FD_184134 | JGI IMG/M metagenome (GOLD analysis project Ga0209834, IMG submission 184134) | Marine hydrothermal vent microbial communities from Guaymas Basin, Gulf of California to study Microbial Dark Matter (Phase II) - Marker... ...
TTAGCAGAGTTTCATATGGCTGCGAGGGATAAAATTTCGTAGACAATTTGATATTTGAATACGCTGATTTTGCCCCAACTGAGTCCATCCAATTATGGATTTTCAGAGTTTCTTCCAGGGTTTTGCCTTCAGGGAAAATATAGGTAATTCGCTTGTCATTACTTGAAAAGCTCGTTGTATAAAAAAGTGCCAGGGGAGCCATCATACCTAAAAATTGGCAATCGGAGCAAACTGTCTTGTATCCGTACCCATATGCATAAAAATTTGAGAAGTTGTTCGCCTTAACACTAAAGGGATTTGAAATCATAGAGTCTTCATCTGTTTTCTCTACTGTCCGCCCACAATAAGAGCAATATTTTTTTCCTGGTTGTACATTATCAAAAAAGCGATTTAAGCCTTCTGGTTTTGGATACTGTTTGATAAAAGGCCTGATGTTTGAGGCCCAGGGTTTTCCATTCGCGGTATAGAGCTCATCATCTGGAATGCTATCAAAGACATCCTTTTTTGGTTTTTTGAGTTCAAGCGTGTTGCCACTGATTGTTACATATGCGGAATTTACATATTTGCATATTGCGACAGCGCCAGCTTTTTGCCAAAAATTCTTTACTTCCAGCCTCGTTTTGCTCACCTCCTTAAATTGTCCTTTCGTCCTCGGATTTGTCGATACCCATAATTTCCTTCTTCAAATCTATTGATTCATTAAATGAGAAGATAACTACCGAATCTTCTTTTTCGTTTATCAACCTTTTTAGGGAAACTTTAAGCCTTTCAAGCTCAGAGTATGTCAATTCTCCTTCGAAAACGGAATTCTGAATCCAGACTAAAAATTTTCTAAGAAACTTCAGTACCTTTGAAACACGTTTTTCGTTTACATCGTACACAAGGATTATTTTCATCTAATCACCAACTAAAAAGGAGTTCAGCCATTTTACAGAGCCAACATAAAATACGCGCGAGATGTTTGTAAAAGCTATATTTGTCCAAATAACTGAAAAAGCAATAAAGCGATGGATTGATTCCACTTTGCAGAGCTGAAAATTCCCACAATGCCAGTTATTATTCCCATCTACCACAACCTGTGAAAACAGTGGCTTCATCTTAAAGTTCCTTTCCGCAATGTGGGCAAAAAATGACGATCACTCCTTTCGTTAATCTCTAAGGGGCATACCATTAGCATCTTGATTAAAGGAGCCAGTAAGAATCAGTATGCCTTCTATAAATCCCCAGAGAGATCCTATTCCAAGAGTTACCAATGTTACAAATATTTGGGCAATTCCTATCCCGGTATAGCCAAGATAAAACCTGTGTGCTCCAATACCTCCCAAAAAAATGCCAAGTAAGCCTGCTGCTATACGTGATTTCTGACCAGCATAACTTTTCGAACCTCTGAATGCCTTAACTTCCCTTCCACAATGTATACAGACCACGGCATCATCGGCAATCTCTTTTCCACAATGTTGGCAGTAAATAGTAATCACCTCTTTCAATTAAAATAATTAAAATAGTGAGAGCATAGAGCTCTCACTATTTAAATGGTGAAGTAAAATTGTTATTACTCGCAATTTGAGCAGGTGTTTCTGCCGTCGGAAATTTCGCAACCTGCGCAATCGCATAACTCACCTTGGCACTCACAGGTCAAACAAGGATCGGAATACCCATCGATTTCTTCTTGAAGTTCCCATTCGTCATCATAAATGTCGTCATAGATATTGAGACTTTTGGGACTTATAAGTATTAATGAACATGATATGGGGAGCGCATTCTCATTCACTATTTCATCTTCAAATTCTTCAATTTCTGCGGCTATCTTTTTGAGCTTGCTTTTTGCGTTAGCATTCAATTTCCTTTCCAAATCTTTGCTGATGAATAATTCCATAAGCTCACCTCCCTTGTTGGAGCGTGTTATGTATTGGCTTCCAATGGAAAAGAAAGACTCCTAATACCATCTACATCTTCTATAAAAACCTCAATATCACTGGTTGCAGGTGGGAGATACTTTGAAAATTCAATGATAACTTTGGCGGCTTTTCTTCTTGCTTCGGACATATCAAGGCCCTTTTTTGGATAGGTTTTGAAAGTAACCGTCACAAAATCTTCAGGCCCAATATAGACTGATATTTCCGTCTTTCCAAGTGTGCCTTTTTCTTCTCTACTAGAAAGGAATTTTTTCACTGACTCGGCTAATTCTGCTGGTTCGACATTTTCACTGTAAAAGCTTATTCCATATTTAAGCATGCGAATCCCTCCATTCGCAATTAAATACTGTTCTCAAAATATACATTTACACTTTATTGATATGAGATTGCAGATGTTGAATTCAAGGTTTGGTTAGAAAAGCCTGTTTTGCATCTTTGTGTTGCTGTTTTGATTGAAGTACAGGAAGAGTTTTTCATAGGTTTTAATGCCGATGCCTTGCAATTTCAAGAGGTCGCGGAATCTATGCAAGTTTGCAGTATTTCGCAGTATTGCTTGTGCCCTTCTCTTTGTTATGCCAATTTCGAGAAAATCACGGAGGGACATGTGCTTTAAGGTTTCAAGCACTAATTTTTCCTTTTCTGAAATTTCTTCATCTTTACAGACTATAATTTCGCAGACAGTTTCTTTGAATAAATTTTGAATAATCTCAATAACCTGATTTTTGTTTAACTTCCCTTTTCCTGTTCCTGGAACAGGCATAATGACTTTACCCAATCCCTTTTGATTAATAATCTTCTTCAGGTTTTTCAAAGATAACAAAACCCATTCAAGCCTGGAGGGGAATTTCCAGTTTTCTTTTACAAATAAAGAGATTATTTTTGGATTTTCTTCATAAAGCCAGGCTTCTCCGACTTTTACACCTTCTTTGCATTTTTCTTTGTAGGTTTCAAAATATTTTGGGAATCTCAACTTGAACTCTAATGCTATGCCAGCTCCCATAACTCCCATAGTGTTTACTGTATTAACTATGGCATCTGGCATTTCATCTGCGAATACACTGAATAAGTCTCTGGAATTGATCACTAACACTTCTCTCACCTCAATTGAAGTACAGTCTTCCATCATCTTTAATTATCTCACGTTTTGCATTTGCCCTTTTTAGTTTGTTTATCACATGATAATAGTGATGGGGTTTCACAAATATTTTTTTTATCCACTTTGGAGCAATATGACCTGTATCTACAAGGAGTTCGGCAGCAACTCTCTGTTTTTTACTATAATTATTGTAGAAAGATCTTATGGTGATTATTTCATTCAAGCGGATTTTCTCGATGTTCTCCGGGGTTAATTCATAGAAATTTGCGAAATCAGCAGCTGCATTTTTATCTGTTATTGTGCAAGAATAATGATCAGTAAGCTTTACTGAAAGTGCAAGAATAACAAATTTAATATTCTTGGATTCCCAGCAATAGGTCATTGCATTTCTTGTGTTGAAAAACAACGGCACTTTACTGTGTAAGTTCTTGTATTTCCTGCGTATTTGAACTTCTTGATTTGAGTGGTCAGAGAAGTTTTTCCATTTGCTAATCTCATTCCTGCTAAAGATTCCTTCCTTAAGTATAGAAGGCAAGTTTTCCGTGGGGGTAAGGTAGTAAAGATACTTAACTCCGTTTTGCCTTAACGCTTCTGAGTTTTTTACTCTTATAATCATCACCTCTTTTCTTCATTTTTTTCTTTACCTGTTGCTTGGAAAAGTCAGAAAGATTATGTTGCAAAAGAAAGAGCGGGGATTCCCCCGCTCAGGAATCAGGGTTATTGACTTTCCAGGCTTGATATCTGGAAATGTATTTGTCGAATGCAGAAACTGTTTGAATGATTACCGCTATATCATCCATAAGTCCTACGAAGGGTGTTACATCTGGTATAACATCGATGGGGGAAATTAAATAGATCAAAGAGGCTATAAATCCTATAATCGCGGTGGCAGGGAAGTCTTTGTATTTCCCATCGCGATAGTCAATTATTGCTTGAATGAGTATAGAAATTGAATCAAGAACATCGGCCAAAGGTCCGCTGTTATCTGCTACAAATCTAAGTGCTTTTTTGATAAGAGATAATATATCGTTTTTGTCGTAGTTGCCTGCTTGTCTATTGAATTGATTGTAGTAGCTATTCATATCTTCACCTCCTTTCATCAGAATTTCAGATAATACATTTACACTTTTTGCTCTTGATATCAGGAGCTATAATGATGAAACCTGGAAAAGTGCTTGTGATAACCTTTTGAAGGTTTCTTCTTTTTGCAATCGGCAGGATTTTTCCCCAGTTCATTTTTATTCCAATGCTTTATGGACAATTCTTTAAGAAATACAAGCTTGTTAATTTTCTTAACCAGCTTTGAAATTTCCTGGCTTGGAGCTTTGTGAGGATTGAGAATCCAGCCTATTGCAGTTAAAGAATCAGTGAATATGTCTTGCCTGAAATGAGCAATTTTGACTGCTTCATAGATGGCTTCAAGCTCAGCTAAGTTGTTGTCTGATTTTTTCTCATATTCTTTTGTGAAAATTTCCTTCTTCTTCGACAAGTCAAAGACTTTGATCCTTACTTTTTTTCCGCCAATGCCATGCTTTGAAATACCGGCGTCGCATACTATTCCGTTCAAAATTCCACCTCGCTTTATAAACTATTCACAGAAAAGAGCTTTTAGCCCTTGTTCAAGCTACTTTGTTTTTCCAGGCCTTATAGCGATTGATATAGCTATCAAATTGAGAGATTGCCAAAGAGATAACAGCTGCATCGTCGAGGAAACCTGCAACTGGTATAATATCGGGAACTGCATCAGCTGGACATATAAGATATGCCAGAGCTGCTATGAAGGCTATAATAGCTGATACGGGGAATTTCTTATATTTTCCTTTGTAATAGTCTTTTATGGCAGAGATGAGCATTCGAGCACTTCTCACAAGTCTTATGATCTTGTTTTTGTTTTTAGCAATGAAAGATATGGCTTTTTCGATCAAAGATGCTATATCTTTTTCGCCATAGGTTTTGGCAGAATCTTTGAATTTGTCGTAATATTCATTAGCCATAATTTCACCTCCTTTCCTTTGAATTCAGGTATTACATTTACACTTTTCTGCTATGACTTATGATCTCCCGGATTATACATTATGTTTTGTATGATTTTCCATTTTTCTATGGATTATTCTGATTGACTTTGATTGTTTCAAACAATACATTTACACTTTTAGATTTATCGATTTAGAAGTTTAATCAGAAGCTATGGATTCAATAATCACAGCCAAAGGAAGATTTTTGCGCAATCAGGAATTAAGGATTTGTCCCTCGATAGGCCTGGAGAGATTCAAGGAAAGGATTTTCCAACAGGAGTTATCTGGTGGCTTTCAAGTATACATTTACACTTTATATGTAAAATAGTGGTAATTCGTGGCGTTTTTCGATGCAATGTTGGAAATAACTGAATTTTCATTTTGCCAGAAGAATTATGAGCGATATGATTTGGATTATTATTACAATTCCAAACGGGATAAAGAGGCTTTTTTTGAACTTGTTTGATTGTACGCTGTGAATTTCATCGGTTCTCGCTAAAAGTGCTTTGGTCTGGTCTTTTATAACTTTAGTGACTTCACTTTCAAGATTATCCAATCGAGCTGACAATTCTTTAGTTGATTTTTCGAAATTCCGCTTTATATCAGAGCTGAAATCATTCAGGGTGTTTGTGATTGTAGATGTACTGCTTTCGATTACCGGTAACATTTTTTTAGCGTAAGCTGAAAACTCTTCTATTTCTTTTTGAACGAGGTCATACTGCTCTTTAATTTTCGCTTCTTCGATCTTTTGGAGAATCTTTGACGCTGATTCCAATATTTTAGCTGTGTCAAGCGATACTTTTTCTGTGGACGAAGTTACCAGAGACACAATTTCTTTAGCTTCGTTTAACTGCTCTGCTGCTGTTTTGATTTTTTTTAGCTCGGTTATGAGATCATCTAATAATTGTTCAGCATTTAACAGGTATTCTTCTCTCATGATTCCCCTCCAATAAAGACGTTGTTGAATTCTTTCAGTTTTTCTGTTATTGACTTTAAAATTATATAAGAAGCCTTTTCGGGGAGATATTTGTATAGCTTTCTTGCAAGGATTTTGTGTGGTAATGAATCCAAAATGGCCTCAGCTACAATTTTTAACCTCACATCAAAGTTCCCATGGCGTTTAGCTATTTGATAAAACTTGCTGAAAAGCTCCAGCGCTATGTCCCTTAATTGTTCATCGCTGTACCCATTTGCTTTCAATTCTTCTAATCCAGACTTAATTGAAGAATATCCTGTATCCTCATTGACATTTGTGACCAAAAGGTTCCCAACTCCCGTAAGGATTAACAGACCGGGATGGTCAGGGTTACTTTCCAAAACCCTCATACAGCTACCAAGTAATTGCCTTGGGGTGTCAACATTATCATCCTTTTCCAATAAATCAAGAATGCTCCACCATTGTTCGGGATCGATCTTTTTAGCAATTTCGCGTAATGGGGCGCTGAAAGGCGAAGTTTCAAGATAGGCTAAAAGTGCACGCCTTATTTCTTCCCCATTTTTTGATGTTCGGGCGACTTCTGCCATGTTTTCCAAAGCCCTTCGCCTTTTTCTTTCGATTTCTTCATACACAAACCGGATAGCAAAACCTATTGCTTTTTCCAGGACATTTTTGCCGTTTTCTTTTTGCAGCAGTTCTGGTACTTTTCTCACATATTCTTCTGTTTTATACCTGCCAATATATTTCTTAAGAATCTCAACATACTCCTGGTCTTCTCTCTTGCAGATTTCAATTTCAAAACTCTTTCCGTTGTAATCAATTGTGTAATCATCTACCAATCCAACAAGGCTCATTCTGTAAATCGCTTTTTCCTTATTTATTTGGTCAGAGTTTGAAGAGAAGGGTATATTAATCTTTTTGTATTCTCCAACGTGCATTTTTGAGAGGACAGGAACAATATTTTTTTCCAACATATCGTGGATTTCTTTTCCTTCCACCCTAATTCCTCTGAAGGAATTTTTATGAAAGTACATCATTCGGCTCACATCACCGCGCGAAGACCATGACGGTTCGGCTATCCGATTAAGCTTATCAGCATCGTTGCTAATGTCGAAGTACTGTTCTATCAGGTATTCAGGATCGTCTGAGAAGATTATCGTGCAAAGGGCATTCTTTCTGTCTCTACCAGCTCTTCCAGCCTCCTGATAAAAAGCTTCAAGTGATTGAGGAATGCCATAATGAATGGTATAGCGGATATTAGGCTTATCAATCCCCATTCCAAAGGTTTTCGTGGCTACAAGCAGTGGAAATTCATTATTCTTGAAGGCCAATTGGATTTTTCTCTTGTAGTTGTCGTACTCTTCCCTTTTCATAATAGGTGATTTTGTGTAGTCAAATGTTCTAACTTTTGGAACTTCACCACTAAAGAATTCAACTCTTGCTTTTTGCTCCTTCAAAAAAGAGCGCAAAGCGCCGCAAAGCTCGTAAGCTCCAAACTCTCCATTAACATGCGGAACAAAAATGATACCCGAACAAGTATCTTTGCCGTTGGCTTTGAAAAAGTCTTCCGGGCTTTTTCCAAAACTTTTTGGTAAGTTCTTGAGAATTTCATACAGTTTTTCCCTTTTTCTAAGGCTGGGGACTTTTTCAATATGAAAGTGTAATTCTTTTCTGTCAAAGGTTTCCGGTTGAACTTTTGTGTCTTCCCCCTCCACACCTATTTCTCTTTGAACGTCAGACAAAACCGCGTATGATGCAGTGCCCGTTAAGGCAAGCACCACAGGTTCATAGCCTTTGTGGCTGCAATATCTCCGTGCATTTCTTGCAAGATTTAGATAAGAAGTCCTGAAATCGTGTCCCCATTCTGATACACAATGGGCTTCGTCAATTACTAGATAGGGGATCACGTTTGAGACAGTAACACTCTTCAAGCTTGACCTAAACTCGCCTATTTGAAATCTTTCAGGAGATACAAATATAATCTTATATTTCCCCTGGCTGAATTTTCTCATTACCTCTTCCCGTTCTTTAGCGCTTTGATCACTGTTTATAAATTCAATGTTGTCTATGCTCATAGTTTTTAAGTTTTCTGCTTGGTCAAGCATAAGGGTTTTTAGAGGGTCAACAACGATGGTAATTCCCGGTTGTAGCAGTGCTGACATTTGGTAACATAAAGATTTTCCAGCTCCTGTTGGCAATAAAGCGATAACAGGTTTTAGGGCTAAGGATCTTCTTAAAACTTCAAATTGCCCTTCTCTGAAATCTTCTTTTCTGAATATATTTTGCAAAAAGAAGCGTAAAGAATCTTTCTTGGATTCATTTATTTCGTATCTTATTGGATTTGTCGAAGCAATTCTTCTGACTTCTTTATACGAATGAACGCTTCTTGTTATATAAAGGCTTCCGGAGGGTTTAAGCCATTGTTTGTACCAATTCAAGCCGGGAATGGCAAAATTTTCTTTCTGAAGGATAGATACATCCAAGCATATATCAACGTTGCGTTCGCTTAATGCTTCATCTATCAGCATAGTTTTTGCTGAGATGACGTGCTCTGTTAGAAATTCATCATCTACACCATCATTTGCATCCAAAAATTCTTCAGTTTTTAAGATTGTTAGCTTGACTTTTGGAAGCTTATAATGAATGCCACCAAGGTCAAAAAGGTTCATGAGATGCTGGAAAAAATCAACCAGGGCAAGTTTAGCAAAGGGAACATCTCTTTCTATAACTAAAATTTTCCATTCATCTTCAGACAGATCAAGAGAGCCATTTTCAAGTGCATCTATTAATGCCCATTGCATCCGGGCGACTGCAAAAGGAGAAAGAACAAGTATTAAAGCATAAATGCCAAGGTCAGATTTCCAAAGAGGTTTATCATTATTTTCTTTGGTAATCGAAATCAAGGTATCTTTGTATAAAGAATCCCTTAACTTCGAAAGAAGTGAAACAGTACTTCCTTCCCTAATGTCTGCCGCGGGAATTCTTATGACGTTCCATCCTGCTTCTTCCAGCATGCTGTTTCTTTTTCGGTCCAGTGATTTTTGGTCTGGATTTTGATGCTGTAAGCCATCAATTTCAAAGACAATTTTCCACTTATCAGATTCATATGCGAAGTCTACTCTTTGCCTATGAAACTCCTCGTTATTGGGTATGATTGATTCAATAGGTCTTTGTGGTTCTATCAGTTGCCAAACGTGCTTCCCGATGTAGTCAGTTATTACTTCGGTTATAAACTTCTTTTCTTCAATACTGTCGAATGTGTTTATTAAAGAATCCCTGGCGCTCCTTAATCTTGGGTCAATAACAAAATGTGCCTTGCCAAGAGCTTTTAGCCACTTTTCTTTATCTGCTTTGCGATATTTTGTGCTTAGCCCAAAAACAATCGAACCCGCTTCAGATTTTTCTCCAACCTGAACATATTCAGACACGGCATTTAACAAACTTCTTTCAACCAGGATAGAAGGAAGTGAAGGCTCTCCGCGGTTAATAAGATTCTTATAAACAGCAAGCAAGCTTTGCACCTTACTAGAAACATCCGTTGCTATTTGATTGTCATTGTACTTCCTCACATTGAAGACGGAAAGAAGCCTGAGATCAGGCAACTCAGCACCAAGTGATTCTGCTATCTCTCTTTTAATATTTCTCAGGTAATCTAAATAAAAGCCCCCACTAATGTATTCATAAGAGAATCCTGAAGACAAAATACTTCCCTCCGGAATAAATCTAATGAATAATTCAATAGCTTATTTCATATAATAATTATACATGCCAAAATATTTATTTAAAGATTCATTATTTGATATGATCGTCATCTTCAAATGTTTTTTTGCATCAATTTCAGTGGTTGACATAATGATTAGTTCGACGGACCTCGAAGAATTGAGTGGCGAGTATGTCAAGAACCGAGTGATGAGTTATGAATTATGAGTATCAAGAGACGAGAAGCCGAGTTGCGGGATTCGAGATCCGAGATAAAGAACCGAGTCACGAGAGAGAAAACATCTAAACCTGAGTTCTAATCAACTGCGTAGCAGTTCAAGGCAACCGCAAAGCGGTTCATGGCAACTTCGTCAGAAGTTCAAAGCAACTGCGCAAGCAGTTCATAGCAGGTTTTGGCTGGTAAGAACCGAGTTACAAGATCCGAGGAAAAGCAAGTTTAGAGTCTAGGGTTTCCGAACCCGTTCTTGTTGTCTCTCACCAAGTAACGGCTTTCGTGTACGCCAATCCTATGAGTCTTTGGGAAAAGTCCTGCATAGTTACTTTCACGTGCAAAAAGGTGATTCTACTCAAACAGCTCTTCCAATGTGAAGAGCCGTATTGATTTATCACTTTTCGCTTTATTCAGAAGTTTTTGAGTGAAGCCGGATTTTGAAAACAAGGTATATACCTTTTTTTCGGCTTTGAAAAGTTCGCTTTTTTCAACAAGTTTCTTTAGGTCAGAAATGTCAATTTTTCGGTTTTGCCATTTACACTCGCCAAAGAGCATGCCTTCATTACAAAGGCCAACAATATCTATTTCTTCTTGCCTCTTCTTGAAAGGGTTGTTTCCCCACCATCTTCCAATCCTTTCAAACCGAATCCCAAAATCGCCCTTTGCATTTCTTCTTTTCACAAAATCAGTGCAAATCTTTTCAAACGTTTTTCCAGTGTATGCACCCAAGCCAGGTAGTATTTCGCTGTTCAAAATGTATTCAGCCATGCCAGTTTCTATAAGTGTGCGTTTCGGAAAAATAAAGTTATACCAGAACCTGAACAGTTCATCCCGTACGAAGTACAAAGATTTCCTTGTGTTTCCTTTATCTGTTATAGGAACTTCTCTACCTATAATTTCCAATTCCATCAGGATCTTTATGTATTTTCCTGTTTTGTCATTCCGCTGTCCAATTTTATTAGCTATATCATTGAGCCTACTAGCACCAAATGCGATAGCTTCTATTATCGCATTGTATAATGCTGGTTCTCTCAACTCCTGCCTTAAAAGAAACCTTGGTTCTTCATACAAATATGCCGATGTATCCAGAAAGTTGTTCATTATATTTTTCTTTATTGAAAGATCCTCATCCCATTTCAACAAATACTGAGGAACTCCCCCGAGAATTCCATACGCAGTAATTTTTTCTTCAACTCTCAACGAAGGGAAAAAACTGGAAGCTTCAAGATAATTGAATGGCTCTATTTTGAATTGTGCTGTTCGCCTTCCGAAAAGAGGGCTTTTACTTCCAAGCACTTCTCTTTCCATGAACCCTATTGAAGAGCCGCAAAGTGAAATGAATAACTTTGAATTGATAAATTCGTGGTCAATCATTCGCTGCAACAAAGAAGGAATTTCCGGACTTGCGTTTACCATGTACGGAAATTCATCTATAACTAGCAAAAGTCGCTCTTCTCTTGCTTTTTCGCTTATAAATCTGAAAACTTTCTCCCAGGAATCAAAAGGTGCTATTGTTTCAGCTAATCCAAAATGCTCGAGAACATATTTTGAAAAGCTTTCAAGCATAACCTTATCATTAACTTCGTCACATACGAAAAAAATACTATTCTTACCCTCAGAAAACTTCTTCAGCAACGTTGTTTTTCCAACACGACGCCTTCCATAAACAATGACCAGCTGAAAATTTTCTTTTTTCCAAAGTTTATCCAGACTCTCTAATTCTTTCCTTCTACCAACAAACACAGAACCACCCCACGATATTATTAACTCTAAAGTTAATAACTCATGAGTTAATTATAGCATAATAACCCCACTGGTTCATATAAATACCTAAATACCGTAGTGGGTTGTGCGTTGTAGGTTGTGCGTAGATCGCAAGACCAGGGTATGGAGTTTAGTCATTGGGGTTTAGATGTTTTTCTCGAAACTCGAATCACGTAACTCGGTTCTTACCAGCCAAAACCTGCTATGAACTGCTTGCGCAGTTGCTTTGAACTTCTGACGAAGTTGCCATGAACCGCTTCGCGGTTGACTATAAGACAGGGCTTGATGTTTTCTCGTTACTTGGCTCTTGATCTCGCTTCTCGGACTCTCGGATTC
>Ga0209834_10001720_pt1 | contig 11993 bp, 9 predicted proteins | sample Mar14236cmmetaG_FD_184134 | JGI IMG/M metagenome (GOLD analysis project Ga0209834, IMG submission 184134) | Marine hydrothermal vent microbial communities from Guaymas Basin, Gulf of California to study Microbial Dark Matter (Phase II) - Marker... ...
TCTGGAGATAAGGCGGGTTGTCAACTGATTTGAGGTATCATTGTGTTTTCGTGTTTTCGTACCTTCGTGTTTTCGTGATAGGTTTTGAATGGAGACAGGGTGCAATACAGTGTATTTGAGGCCAAGTTGGACAAAAATCTCCTTATTTATCCCCTGTGCGCCGCCTGTGAAACAGGCATTTGCGTACTGGGCCAGGGAGAGGTCACGAAAGAAGAGGATATTTACATCCTGTGACAGGATTTTTCTTAAATTTCAATTTGTTGCTGGCTTTTTCCCGCAGGCGAAAAATAGCGGGAGGTTACAGAAAATGCCCATACAACCCTCTGAAATTATGGGGAGAAAAATGGCACCCGTTCTAAGCTGAGACCTGATTAAGAAGGGATTGCGACCTCTGATATTTGATATTGGAAATTGGAAATTCGGGAAAACCAGTTCTAAGGGGATTCCGACCATAATTATCTCCAATTTCCAATTTCTAATTTCCAGTTTCCGCTAGAACCGATGACCCGATTAGAGGATATCCTGGACCCGTAGGAATAAAGGTCACCTCCGGGAAATGTTCGAAAAATTTTGACAGGGACGCCCGGTGTTCCTATATTTTCTTATTCTTTGAGAGACATTTCCCGAACACGCTGCCGGCACGGCAACAGATCATACCGTGCCGTGAAATCATACTCCTGAGGAGGAAAACGTTTTGAAACGGATCGTGCTTTTTCTCATAACCAACCTGGCGATCATAGTGGTGCTCAGTATTGTGCTGAATCTGCTGGGGATTGAAAGCATTCTTGACGAGCAGGGAATCGGGATCGACATCTCCAGCCTCATAATCTTTGCCGCGGTTCTGGGGTTTGGCGGATCATTTATCTCGCTTGCCATATCCAAGTGGACTGCAAAGCGATTGACCGGGGCACGGGTCATAAAGTCGCCGGGCAGTGATACTGAGGCATGGCTCCTTCAAACAGTGCGCAGGCAGGCTGAAAAGGCGGGTATTGGAATGCCGGAGGTAGCGATTTACGAATCTCCCGATGTCAACGCCTTTGCAACCGGGATGCGTCGCAACAATGCCCTGGTTGCGGTGAGCACTGGACTTCTGCGTTCTATGAACCGTGACGAAGCAGAGGCGGTGCTGGCCCACGAGATCAGCCATGTGGCGAACGGTGACATGGTAACTCTGGCCCTGATCCAGGGTGTAGTGAACACCTTTGTGATCGTCCTCTCCCGCCTGGTTGGGCACCTGGTCGACCGAGTGGTGTTCAAGACCGAGCGCGGCCACGGTCCGGCCTTCTTCATCACCTCTATCCTTGCGCAGGTGGTTTTCGGCATCCTTGCAAGTATCATCGTATTCTGGTTCAGCCGTCAGCGTGAATTCAGGGCCGATGCAGGAGGGGCGAGACTGGCCGGACGGGAGAAGATGGTCTCCGCCCTGGAGAAGCTGCAACGCTCGGTGAACCGGCCCCATCTACCCGATCAGATGGCGGCCTTCGGTATCTCCGGCAGGATGAAGCAAGGCATTTCCGGGCTGTTCATGACGCACCCGCCCCTTGAAGAGCGTATTGAAGCGCTCAAGAGCGGCAGGTGATCCCGCAGGATATTTGAATATGCTGGGCCGGCATGAGTTCTGAGAAGACAACCGTAACAAAAGGGCCGAAATTTATAGACTCTCTGTCCCGCGCCGGCAAGAGCATGGCCCTGTCATTGCCGATTATTCTCAGCTTGTTGTTCCTTTTTGGCTGGATGCAGGTATTTTTGCCGCGAAAAGTCTTGCTCTATCTGTTCAGAGGTCAAGCCTTGAGCGATACCCTTACAGGTGCGCTGCTCGGTAGCATTTTTACAGGAAACGCCGCCAATAGCTATATTATCGGCGGCGAACTTTTGCAGCGCGGTGTCAGCCTTTTTGCGGTCGCTGCCTTTATGACTGCATGGGTAACCGTAGGCATCATCCAGCTCCCGGCTGAAGCCGCCTTTCTGGGCAGACGTTTCTCTATTACCAGAAACTGTATTTCGCTTGTGTTGGCCGTTATGGTTGCCGTTGCTGCTGTGTGGACATGGAAGGTGTTTTAATCATGGCCGACAAAAAGAAAAGATCCTCAGTTACCGCCTGGTGGTTCATTGCCGGGGTCGCCATATTGTATATGGTTAGCTCGGTGATCGACAGCCCCCGTACAGGGCAGGCGTTGATTAAGAGCGGTCTTTTAATCTTTAAAATTGTGCCTGTTCTGCTGATGGTGATCATCTTTATGACAATCATTAATTATTTTTTCAGGCCGCAGAAAGTGAAGAGGCTGCTGGGGAAGGAGTCGGGCATCACGGGTTGGATCATATCTTTGATAGGCGGCGTCTTAAGCCATGGTTCAATTATAATCTGGTATCCACTGTTGAAGGAATTGCAGGGCCAAGGTGTACGACCCGGATTGATTGCGGTGTTTCTTTACAGCCGCGCCATAAAATTGCCGCTGCTGCCTCTATTGATCTATTACTTTGGATGGTCTTTTTCCATTGTCTTTCTTTTCTATATTCTGATCGGTGCCTTGATCCAGGGATGGCTGGTCGATCGTCTGGTCCAGAAGATAAAAAATACATAAATATCAGTACATACAGATTATTATTAAAACTAATTCTTATTTTGTAAGACCCAGGAGGAGATCCAGAATTTCCAGAACCGGGACTAGACGTCTGCGACCTTCTCATAGAGCTCTTTTGCGTGAAATGAACTTCGCACCAGAGGTCCGCTGGCCACTGCGGAAAAGCCCATTTCAAGGGCAGTCTCCTTCCAGTAATCAAATTCCTCAGGGGAAACAAAGCGTTCAACCGGCAGGTGCTCCTTTGAAGGCTGGAGATACTGACCCAGCGTCAGGAGGTCGCACCCCGAATCCAGAAGGTCCTGAAGGGTCTTTTCTATTTCTTTCGGGGTCTCCCCCAGGCCGAGCATGAGGCCTGATTTGGTCGGTAAAGAGGGATCGGTCTGTTTGGCCTTGTTCAGCAAATCGAGTGAACGATGATAGACTGCCCCGGGCCGCACCGGGGGATAGAGGCGCGGAATGGTTTCAAGATTGTGGTTCAGGACATTCGGATTTGCCTTGATGACTGTCTGGATCGCGTTAAGGTTGCCCTGAAAATCAGGTATAAGGACCTCTATGCACGTGCCGGTCATTCTTGAATGGATCTCTCTGATTGTCTCGGCAAAATGGGCGGCCCCGCCGTCAGGTAAATCATCGCGTGTAACCGACGTGATGACCGCGTAGCTCAATCCCATGTCCCGTATGGCATCGGCTACCCTGGACGGTTCTTTCGGATCGATAGCGAATGGTGATCCATGGGCTATTGCGCAGAAACGGCAGTTGCGGGTACAACAGGACCCCATGACAAGGAAGGTGGAAGTCCCTTGAGAAAAACATTCCCAGATATTGGGACATTTGGCCTCCTGGCAGACCGTGTGAAGCCTGCTTTTTTTGAGTATATCCCTGACACGTTCATATTCAGGCCCGGTCGGAAGCCTGCGTCTCAGCCAGGGGGGTTTCTGATTGTGCGTTGCGCGTTTCTGGTTATACAAATTTTTACTTCCTGTGGGGACCTTCTTGTCTGACTTCCCTGTTTATACATTTCTATATTTTAAACAATCCAGTTCCGACTGGCTTGTCATCACCAGCTCAACGTCAAAGGCCGTTTCAAAATGGTGTTTGAGGGCCTGTCGTACCCTTTTTACGGATACTGTACGTGAAAGCTCGCGCTCCATGGAGGTCATTGCGATTTTCTGCATACCGCAGGGATTAATCCAGCCAAAAGGTTCCAGCGGCAGATTGACATTGAGAGCCATGCCGTGAAAGCCGATTCCCCGGCGTATAGCTATCCCCACACTTCCAAGCTTCCTGTTGTTGCCCACCCAGATACCCCTGTTAACCCGGCTCCTTCGAGCCATGATCTCCCAGTCCTGAACGGTCCTGATCATGACTTCTTCGAGTTTTTCAATGTAATCAAGCACCGACAGCCCGGCGGCATGGATATCAACAATGGGATATGCAACGAGCTGGCCGGGTCCGTGAAAGGTGATGTCGCCGCCCCGCTCCGCACGTATCAGGGGAATATTCGCCTCTCCCAGGGACTCTTCCGATACATTCAGGTTATTCAGGCCACTGTGTCTGCCAATGGTAAAGACAGGCCCGTGCTCCAACAGCAGGAGGACATCCGTAACAAGGCCTCTGTCCTTTTTTCTTGCAGCCACGAGATCATTTTGCAGTCTCCATGCCTCTTTATACTCTGTTGGAGGGAGTTCAATACAGAGCCATTTTTTTGGCCAGGCATGTGTCTCGCCGTCGGTCCTCCGGTCATTCCGGTTTTCTATAGTTTCGTTAGCCCACAAAACAGATCCTTACCCGGTAAGACACGGCCTGCGCGCCGCCGCCACCTCGTCCAGCCTCCTTACCTTGCACTTATCCGGTGCGTTACGGAGTATATCCGGATCCTGCTTCGCCTCATTCACAATGGCCTTAAACGCCTCTACAAACTGATCTATATCATCCTTTGATTCCGTCTCGGTAGGTTCGATCATGATGGCACCGTGCACGACGAGGGGAAAATAGACTGTGGGCGGATGAAAGCCATAGTCCATAAGTCGCTTGGCCATATCCAGAGTGGTTACTTTTGAGGCCCTTTGATCTTCATCCGAAAAGATGCATTCGTGCATGCAGGGCCTGTCGTAGGGAAGGTGAAGATACCCCTTCAGGCTCTCTTTGATATAGTTTGCATTCAACACCGCAAGCCGGCTGGCCCTTTTCAAATTTTCCGGCCCCATGCTGCGGATATAGCTGTATGCCTTTATCATGACGCCGACATTTCCATGAAAGGCCGCCACCCTGCCGATGGATTCGGGACGGTCTTCAAGAAGGAAATATCTCCCTCTTTCTTCAGCCACGCGTGGAACAGGAAGAAACGGCTCAAGTTCTTTTCTGACACACACCGGTCCTGAGCCCGGTCCTCCTCCGCCATGAGGTGTAGAGAAGGTCTTGTGAAGATTGAGATGCATCACGTCAACCCCGATTTTGCCCATGTGTGCCGTGCCCATGAGGGCGTTCATGTTCGCCCCGTCGCAGTAAACAAGCCCCCCTTTGGCATGCACGATTTTGGCTATTTCGCGGCAGTTTTCTTCAAAGAAGCCGAGGGTATTCGGGTTGGTGATCATGATGCCGGCTGTGTCTTCGTCCATGACCTCTGCAACCGACTCTACCGAAAGGATTCCCTGTTCATTGGATTTTACCGGCACTGAATGGTAACCACACAGAGATGCAGAGGCAGGGTTTGTGCCGTGCGCCGTATCGGGGACAATGATTTTTGAGCGTTGCGATCCCTTCATTTTGTGAAAGGCGTGTATGATCAGCATGCCCGTGAGTTCCCCCTGTGCCCCTGCTGCGGGCTGAAGGGCGACTGCGTCCATCCCGGTGATTTCCGCCAGATAATGCTGAAGTTCAAACATAATCTTGAGCGCCCCCTGACACAGGCCGGGCGGAAGAAGAGGGTGAGCATCGGCAAATCCCTTACGCGCTGCCTGTCTTTCATTGGTCTTGGGACTGTATTTCATGGTACATGAGCCCAGGGGATACATCCCGGTATCTACACTGAAATTCCACTGGGACAGCCTTGTGTAATGGCGTACTACGTCGATTTCGCTCAAATCCGAGATGTCCAGCTCTTCACGTATCAACCCCCGATCCGGGGGAACGGATTCAACATCACGCCTGGGGAGGGAGAAACCGCATCTGCCTTCCCTCCCCTTCTCCCACAGCAGAGGCTCGTTCATTATCAGACCGGTAGTCCCTATCGATCCTTTCATGACCGGAACCCCCTTATCAGATCGTCCATATCGCCCACTGACTTTGTTTCAGTTACGCATAAGAGGTAATGGCCGGAAAGCTCCGGGTAGTATGTATCCAGAGACAGGCCCGGTACTATTCTTTTCTTCAGAAGGCGGCTGTATGCGTCCTTGCATCCTGCCGGAAAACTGAAAACGAACTCATTAAATGTGGGGGTATCAAAGGGAATCATGCATCCGGCCTCTTTCAACCCCTTTTTAAGATACTCGGCCTTATCACGGTTGAGGCACGCAAGCTCCCGGATCCCCGTACCGCCGAGAGAGCCCATATACATGACGGCCGCCAGGGCACAGAGACTGTTATTGGTACAGATATTGGAAGTCGCCTTTTCCCGGCGGATATGCTGCTCCCTGGTGGCAAGGGTCAGCACGAAACCCCTGTTTCCCTCCAGGTCTTGTGTCTTGCCCACCAGGCGGCCCGGCAGACTACGCATGAATTTCTTTTTGCTCGCCAGCATGCCCAGGGCCGGACCTCCAAAGGAACGCTGAATTCCGAGGCTCTGACCTTCCCCGCCTGCGATATCTGCCCCTTGTGCCCCGGGGCTTTTGAGAAGTCCGTAAGCAAGGGCCTCCGTGAAGGAGGCAATAAAGAGCGCTTCTCTCTCATGGGCCTTTTCCCCGACGGTCTGCAAATTTTCAATACATCCGAAAAAATTGGGTGACTGCACTGCAACGGCTGCAAGACCGTCAATATCATCGAGCGCGGTAATATCGGTAGTACCGTTTTCAAGATATCCAAGTTCCAGCACCTCCAAACCGGTGGGCCTTAAATAGGTCTTTACGACTTGTCTATACAGGGGATGAATCAGACTTGAAACGGCCACTCTTTTTTGTCCGGTAATACGTGCGGCCATTAAGAGTGCCTCTGCCAGTGCCGTGGCGCCGTCATAATGAGATGCAGTGGCTATGTCCATGCCCAGGAGCCGGGCCGCAAGGGTCTGATATTCATAGATGGCCTGCAGGGTCCCCTGGCTCATTTCAGGCTGGTAGGGGGTATAAGACGTCACAAACTCGGAACGGGCCAGGAGGTGGCTGACGGATGCGGGAATAAAATGCTCGTAACTCCCTGCCCCCAGGAATATTCTATATTCCGGAGAGACCGCCATATTCCTGGAAAGGGCATCCATGTGGTCATTCAGTTCCCACTCGGTCAATGCCTCAGGCAGATTAAGACCGGCATTTAAACGGCAATCCTCAGGGATGGTTGAAAAGAGATCATCAAGATCATCAACACCCACGACTTGAAGCATTCCGGATATCTCGTCGCTTGTATGGGGCAGGTATTGCATCTATTTTGCTCCCTTAAGCCTTTCCAGGCAGGCCTTATTGGTCATGAGTCCCTCCATTTCAGATGGGTCTCGGGGCCTTATATCGACAAACCAGCCGTCTTCGTACGGGCTCTTGTTAACCAGTTCGGGAGATTCTTCAAGTGCCCGATTTACAGCAATTATTTCTCCCCCGATCGGCAGATAGCATTCACAGACGGCCTTAACCGATTCAACCGTTGCAAACATTTCACCTCTTTTGAATGTGTCACCGACCCGGGGTAATTCCACGAAGACAATATCTCCCAGTTGATCCTGGGCGTAGTCGTCGAGACCGGCCCTCACCTTATCGCCTTCAGGCCTGGCCCATTCATGATCGTCTGTGTAGCGAACATTGTCCGGCAGGTTTAATTCATTGATTTCCTTCATGTATATATTTCCCCTCTATTTTATATTTTTATTAAATTTCTCCAGATATTCATTATGATGGCCTTATTTATATCGTGGATGAAAATGATTAAGACACTTATCCTTTGTTTTGGCCTGCTTCATTCGCAATGAGATATTCAGCACGAACAACCTGAAATTATCAGGAGAAGTGCAGGAAAACGGACGCCTACGATTATCATATACCAGATCTAAATGCAAACCCCGCCTTGTGATTTGTTCGACACGAACTGGACATAAGATTTGACGAAATCATTGAAGCTTGATAGCTTTCTACGGTTTTATAAAAGATAGGAGATTAATATATATGAGCAAACCTCTAAGGACCGTTTTATATGACAGGCACGTGGCGCTGAATGCCCGGATGGTGGAATTCTGCGGTTGGGAGATGCCTATTTTTTATCCTGCCGGTATTGTGAAGGAGCACCTGGCCACCCGCAAGGGCGCAGGGCTTTTCGACGTCTCCCACATGGGGAGATTCATTTTCCGGGGCGACGGAGCCCTGAAGCTCCTCCAGCACGTATTAAGCAATAACGCTGAAGCCATCGACATCACTACTACAGGCGCTCAATACACGATCATACCGACTGAAACGGGCTGCGCTGTGGACGATGCCTATCTTTATCATTTCGTGCCGGAAGAATACCTGCTGGTCGTCAACGCGGTCAACCGCGAAAAGGACTGGAACCACCTTCAATCCTTCCTGAAGGATTTCCGGAATGTAGAGTTGATCGACCGGACCGGTGAGATCGTAATGATTTCGCTCCAGGGACCGAAATCACGTGAAATTATGGAAACGATCATCGAGTCCGGTTCACTCCCGGAGCCTATGCGGAATACTGTCAGTATCGTAAAGATCGCAGGTGTCGAGGTGAAGTTGTCTCGCACCGGATACACGGGAGAGCCTTTGTGTTTTGAACTCTTTGCCCGCAGGGACGACGGACCGATGCTTTGGGACAGGATACTGAGTCAGGGGGCTACACCTGTCGGACTCGGCGCACGGGATACACTCCGTCTGGAAGCCGGCCTGCCGCTCTATGGACATGAGTTTGGAGAAGATCCGGAAGGCAATCAGATACCGGTAATGGCCTGTCCCCTGGCCAGGTTCGCTGTGAGCTTCTCACCCCTGAAAGGGGATTTTGTCGGCCGGGCCGCGCTGACAAGGCAACATGAGGCATTAAAGAAAATTATCTTTCAGGATTATTCGCTGATTAAGGACCTCCCTCGCATGATCAGATCTATTGCCGTGGCGGGAAGAGGCATCGCCCGTGAGGGCTCCAGGGTGTTTAAAGATGACAGGCACGTCGGCTATGTGACCAGCGGCACCATGGTCCCCATGTGGTCTGTGGATGGGACTGGGCTGAAATCGTTTCAGACCGGCGAACGGCAGTTGCGCTCCATCTGTCTTGGTTACGTGGATAGTGAAATCATGGAGGGTGACAGGCTCTCAATCGAGATTCGCGGCAAAAAGGTCGATGCGGTTGTAGTACCTTTTCACATGCGCTCCGATGCCCCGCCTTACGTCCGTCCGATCATCTTTGATCATAAAATCCCTTATAAGAAACCGCCAGAGAGCGACAGGCCGACCAAGGCCCTCAGGCTGCTGGAAAAGACTATAGAAAACACCAGGTGGCGGCAGCAGGAATGCATCAACCTTATCCCCTCGGAGATGACCATTTCTCCCATGGCCAGGCTGTTATCCGTAATGGATCCGGCCTTCCGCTATGCAGAACACAAGAAGGCGGCGGCATTTTATGATGCGGAGGTTTTCTATTATCAGGGTACCGAGTTTATCGGAGAGGTCGAGAGACTTCTCGAAGAGGAAATTAAAGAATTTCTCGGCTGCAGGAATGTGGAGACGCGCCTAATTAGCGGTCAGATGGCCAACACGGCCGTTTTCAGCGCCATAATGGACTATATCAATCGTGCAGACCGCAGGTCTGAACCCAGGCGGATTCGCCGGGTGATGAACAACTATATCGGCAGAGGCGGCCATCTCAGCGCCCAGCCAATGGGGGCCCTGCGTGACTTTGTGGCCCGTGATCCACGCACTGAGCGACCGGCAGTGGTGAACTTCCCGGTGCTGGCTGAAAATCCTCACAGGATCGATGTGCCGGCCACACTGGAATTGATTGATCAGTATCGTCCGGAGCTGATCATCTTCGGAAAGAGTATGGTATTGCACAAAGAGCCTGTTGCTGAAATCCGCACGTTTCTCGACGCCCAGAATATCAATTCCATAGTTATGTACGATATGGCCCATGTGCTCGGTCTCATCGGCCCATACTTCCAAAGGCCGTTTATTGAAGGCGCTGATCTCGTCACCGGATCGACACACAAGACCTTTTTCGGAACTCAGCGAGGTGTTGTGGGCAGCCGTTATGACGAGCACGAAGAACGTTTCGAACTCTGGGAAGCATTGCTACGGCGTGCTTTTCCGGGATCGGTCTCGAATCACCACCTTGGTACGCTGCTCGGATTGCTTATGGCCACATATGAAATGAACCACTTCAAGGACAAATATCAGCCCAAAGTCATAGCCAATGCCAAGGCATTCGCCAGGGCGCTTAAAGAGTGCGGATTGAACGTGGCCGGAGACCCCTCTATCGACTTCACTGAAACTCATCAGGTAGTAGTAGACGTGGGTTACAGCCATGGTCCGGCAATCGCAAGCCGGCTCGAAGACAATAATATCATTTGTAACTACCAGGCCAACACGGACGAAGAGGGATTTACCGCATCCGGGGCACTGCGGATGGGAGTGTCTGAGATGACGAGATTCGGCATGGAGGCGGACGACTTCCGCACACTGGCCGGGCTTATACATGACGTGGTTATCAAGGATTTCGTTGTCACCGACAGGGTCAAGGTGTTTCGGAACAGATTCAGTGAACTGCAGTTCTGTTTCCGGGGAGATGAATATAACGGAATGCTGGAAAGGCTCCACGGGCTTCTATAAGTATCCAGCACAGCCCTCCCCAACCAAAGGGGAGGGAATCAATGCCTTACATCAGTAAATATTCCTCATCCCTCAATGGGAAGAGGTTTTCCCCCGTTTCCTGAAATCATAGAGCAGGCCGCTCGGAAACGTCAGAAACACCTGACGAAAACCGGCCAACAGCGGCAAGGGCACTTTTCTTTTTCTATTCAGGAAAACGTTCTCCACGGGCACGGAAAAACGTTAAAAGAAATACACTTGCCGCAAGGGCGGAAAGGATCATCGCCCCGATGTCATGGAGGGTAAACACGATCTGCCTGATATTTATGGCATCGGCAATCATTAGGGTTGCTCCCGTAACGGTCATGAAGGCGATTCCCAGAACTCCCGGCAGAAAGAACGCCCCCCTTTCTGATTTAGAGCTTACCATAAGCCAGAAGGTTGCCCCCGATAGAACTATACCTATGCCTTGGTGGAATGTTCCCAAGACTCCCATTGTCCGGCTGGGGAGCAATTCTCCAAACAGGACGATGACAGCAGGTCCCAAAAGGACGGTCCCCAGTATTCCAAGCATCAGCCGGTGGTCCTTATGCGCAAGAATTCCGCCAGCACCGCGGTATTCTATATCTCCCCCGTAAAGGACCGCAAAAAACAATAGTCCGGCAAACAGAGTCAGGATGCTGTAAAAGAGTAATGGTTTCAATATTTCGTGTCTGAACCCGCTCATCTTTACTGCAAGAGGTGACACCTCAAGCAGGACGGAATTGGGTTCAAAGACCGGCAACCCGCCCTCTCCGCTGAATGGCTCCTTCATTACCGGCCTTGTCCAGAATGAGGAGCTTGAGCTGTGGCAGTCAGTGCATCCGCCCGCCCCCAGGGCCGAACTCGCAGGAGAGATGCCGTGGCTGAGTTTAAACGTGGAGGCATAGGCGGTATATTCCCACGGCCTTGGTGTGAAATACAGGTCTTTCCAGGTCAGTCCGTCTCGGGTATAGCGGCTGCCTGAAACAAGGACTATGAGTCTGTGGTCAAGAGGCTCTTTCTGTGAGGCCAGATACCTCTCCACAGCTGCAAGCAGTCCCTGGATTTCTTCAGGTCTATCGGCCTCGGAAATGCCGTCTCCATTATCGTCTGTAATCCTGCCGAGTTCAGGAAAGCTATTCGCAGGGTCTTTGAGATGCGCAGTCCACATGGCATAGAGATCTTTCATATAGGGCTGATCCAGGCCCTTCTTATCCGGTTCGAGGATTCCGATCCAGATGCTGTCGACCCGGTTCATTGGATATATTTGCCCCTCATACCAGGCCCTGACCGGCTCATAGAGAAACAGCGGCTCCCGCCTGTTGGTAAAAGAGCTGGCTTCACCATAGAGGTTCCAGGGCTTCATGTCCGGTCCGTAGAAGGTCCATATGCGTTTACCCGCTTTGGCGATTCTCGGGGCGGTATTGAAGATCGTGCTGTCCTGCAAGAGCGCAGCTTT
>Ga0209834_10001722_pt1 | contig 11983 bp, 8 predicted proteins | sample Mar14236cmmetaG_FD_184134 | JGI IMG/M metagenome (GOLD analysis project Ga0209834, IMG submission 184134) | Marine hydrothermal vent microbial communities from Guaymas Basin, Gulf of California to study Microbial Dark Matter (Phase II) - Marker... ...
AAGCACTTCGTAGTTCCCCGGCCGGGTGCTGCCGTAGACATACACTGTTTTCTCAGGACGGGGGAAGTAAATGATATCGCCGTCGCGCAGCAGGAAGTTCTTGCTCTTAAGCTCCCCTTCTGCCACGAAGTCCGTTGGGTCAATCACGGTGGTCTCGGCACCCGCCCGCTTCACCAGCTCCAGCAGCTTTACGCTGTCACCGAGCGAGGAACTGACTGCTTCGGCGACATCTTCCTGGTGCTCTGGCTGGGAGCGCAGCAGAAAGCCGCTCTCCTTTCCACCCCGCTCGTCCTCACGGCCGAGGAAGAAGGAGGTGAAGCGGAAGTGGTGGATACGACGGTTCTGGCCCCAGCTCGGCAGCCGCAGCTGCTGAAGAAACTCCAGCGCAGTAGTCCCACCCCGGAGCCTGTACACCCCCGCCTTGTCAGTGGCTCCACAAACGAACACCCGCACAAGTGAGAGCCGCACCAGCTCCATCGTCACCGTGATGCTCTTGTAGTAGGGAGAGAGCTGGGTCTCAATGCGTTCTGCCGCTTCTTCCAGCGTCAATCCCAGCACCCGCACGCGTCCCAGCGGCGGCACCACGATGAACCCGTTCCCGTCAATGGTCGCGCGGACACCCCGCAAGGTGGGCGTGTACTCCTTTACATAAACCACATCGCCCACTGACAGCGGATAAGCCGGCAGAAAGTCCTCCAGCCCCGCAGCCAGCTCCGTGTCGCCAGCAGCACCGGACTCTTCGCCACCAGCAGCGGCTACCAGCAACAGAAGAGACAGCAGTAGCGCCGTCAGCCGCGCCAACAACGCGCTCAGTCTCACGGTCTCACCCCCTCAAGTGCCAGCGCACTGTAGAGGTTCTCGGTCTCAAGCTCGCCCGCGATAAACACATAGTCCAGAGCGCCTGCACCCGCGAGCGCGGCATTTGCCTTCAGGGCGTCCACCGGCGTTACTCCGCCCTCTATCAGGCAGATGCGCGCCGAAGCCGCAGCCGCGGCTTCCCGCGTCTCGGGCGACGCCACCAGGTCGGGGAAGCGCACTAGCATCCAGCCACCCCCCACGTTGTCTTCTGGCTGACCGGAACGCACCGGTTTACCCTGCGCCGCAGCCCGGGCGGCGACCTTCTCCACCAGCTCCGTGCCGCGACCGGCGGTAAGGTCAATAAAGGCCACTGCACCGCCGTCAGGCGCCAGCATCGGCAGTTCTGCGGCTATCAGCCCGTAGGCCCGGTCCGCCTCCGGCTCCGTCACCAAGGCCAGGCACCGCCCTTCCACCAGCATACGGACGTGGCGGAGATTGCGGACGCGGCCAGACCCGTAAGCGCGCCAGGCCACGAGAAGCACAGCCACCAGGAAACCGATAATGAGCCCCAGCACGCCGTTCACTTTCACTGACGGCCGCAGGGGAAAGTCAGGCACCACGGCGCTGTCCAGCATGCGGATGGCCGTGCCTTGCGCCTCCACCAGCACCTGGGTCTCCTGCAGCTTGCTTACCAGGAAGTAGTAGAGGTTCTCATTCACCTTCGCGTCCCGCATCAGGACTGTCAGATCACGTTCCTTGCCGGGGATAGCGCGTATGTCCTTTTCGTAATCGTCCAGCGACTGGCGCAGCGACGAGGTGGTCTCTTCCAGCACCCGCACCTTGCTCTCAAGGTTGGCGATGAGGGAGTGCTTCACCTCACCAATGGAGGCATTCACCTTCTGCACCTCCGGGTGCTGCTCCGTCATCTCCTCCAGCATCCGGGAGCGCTGGAATACGAGATTGGCCAGTTGCTGCACCAGCGAAACCTGCACCGGGTCCTGGGTGAGGGTGCCGCTGTGCAACAGGAAGTCATCCGTATCGCCCTTGCGCAGCAAGGCCAGTAGCGACCGGGCCTCGCTGAGCTCCAGCAGCGCCTTCTCCACATCCAGCTTGCGGCTGGCGTAGCTCTGGACCAGCGCCCGGCTTTCTTCGGACAGGGAGACGGTAGATTCGTCGTGCTTGAACTCCGCCAGCGCCGCCTCTGACGAGCGCAACGCCTTCTCCACCTGGGAGATCTGCTCCTTCAAGTAGCCCAGGCGCTCGGCTCCCACCGTGCGGGCGTAGTTCTGGTTGTCTTCCAGATAGGTGTTGACCAGGGCGTTCAGGTACTCCTTGCCGCGGTACGGGTCGTGCCAGATGAACGACGCCGCGACCACACCAGAGTTGACACCGGCCTCAAAGACGCCGGACCGCTCCGCGACCAGCCGTAATGTCTCCCGCAAAGACCTCACTACCAGCTTGAAACGACGCCCCACTGGCGCGTGCACCTCGTCTACCCGGAAGGCAAGGCCCTCGGCCCTTACATACTCCCCTTCGCCGACAACCAGCTCCTTGCCGTCCGGCAGTCGCAAAGCCAGCTTGCTTCCGTCACGAACCTGCGCCTGCAGCCTCCTGCAGTTCCACGACGGGTTGATGGAGGCATCAGAGAGCTTCAAGTACTCGGGCGGCACATCGCGCACCAGCGGCATCTTGTCGCGGATGAACAGAATCGCCCTCCCCCAAACCGTATCCCAGGCCAAGTTGTAGTCCTGCACCTGCATTGCCGTACGTGCGATAGCCTGTTCCCGCAGGAAACGCGCCCGCAGTATCTGCATTTCAGTGTTGGTGGCGGGCGAGGTCATCTGGAAGTTGCTCATCGTGCTCATGAGCGCTCCCAGCGAAGAATCGTAGCCGCCTTTAACCTGCACCGTGGCTATCATCCGCCACTCCCGGGGCAAACAGACGGTGATGATGCCGGCAAGAATCCCCACGACCAGGGCGAACAGCAGAACGAAGCGAAGATTCCGCCTCAGCACGAGCGCAAATTCGCGCAGGTTGTCGTCAAGCAGGGAAAAGTGGTTTCTACCCATACCTCCCTCGAGGTTCAGATACATTACACTCTGCCCAGGGCTAAGTCAAGGACGCACTTTCGGCCTAAACGCAGACAATAATCCGCGCCGCGCTCGTGTATAATCAGGCGGGCGCGATTCACCGCGCCCTTGGGCTGCTGAAGCGGAATCTGCCTATGGATAACGACCAGAAGAACGAAACTGACGCCTTTACCGAGTGGCTTTACACGGACATCGTGAAAGACCACTTCACCAATCCACGCAACGTCGTGTTCGGCGACGATGACGAGGTGCTGAAAGAAGCCAACGGCGTGGGAGTGGTTGGAAGCCCCGTGTGCGGCGATATGATGAGAGTCTACGTGACGGTTGACCCGGAAACTGACCGCATTAAGGGCTTCAGGTGGAAGACCTTTGGCTGCGCCAGCGCGATTGCCTCAACCTCCATGCTCTCCGAGATGGTGCTGACGGGTGGGGGCATTACTGTTGACGAGGCCTTCAAGATCAGGCCGCAGGACATCCTGGCCGAGCTCGGGGGGCTGCCGGAGCGGAAGATCCACTGCTCGGTGCTGGGCGACAAGGCATTGCGGGAAGCTCTGCGCGATTACCTGCTGAAAACTGGCCAGGAGGAGCGCATCCCCGCGGAGCCGGAGCGTGTCGTCTGCCACTGCCTCCAGGTCTCGGAGGCCGATATTGAAGAGGCCGTGCTACATGGCGCACGCAGCTTTGAGCAGCTTCAGCATCGCACGAAAGTAGCCACAGGCTGCGGGCAGTGCGAGCCGGAGGCGCGCCGCGTGATGAAGCAGTTCCTGGATAACTACGGATTGGAAGAGGTGGGTTAGCCAGGCTCAGCCGCAGGATGCTAAGATTCGCTGAAGGGCTTCTTCTCGGCGCGGTGAGCCATCATCTGCATCAGGCGCGGGAAATCATCCTGGAAGTCCATCATCAAGTAGAACCAGCGCAGCAGCGGGTCGGTGCCTTCGCTGTTCTTATGTAAGTCGTCGATGATGCGGCCGACCAGCTCGTCCGGATTGACCTTGCTTACACGAGCCAGCAGGTCGTCCGTGAGGTACACAGGCACGCCGGAGTTCATGGCGCGCACGAAAAACTGCTCAGGCACCTGCGGAAGGAACTCAAAGTCCTCGGTCACATCGAGCCTGAAACTCACATTCCGCTCACTTTTACGTTTACGTTCCAAGAGGATTCGCCTTTGATTCTACCATTAATCGGCTCTCGTTATGTTAGACTTTGCGCGCAGCGATTTGTTCCAGGAGTGTGAAAATGGACGGCAAATCCTCACGCGCACGCGAGCGCTGGGAACGGGAAACACTCAGACCATTCACTGAGAAGTTCCCGGAACGGCGGGATAAGTTCGTTTCTACCAGCGGTTTCGAGTTTCCACGGCTGGGCCTCCCCCCGGACGGCGAGCTCTCAGAAGCTGGATGGGAAAGCTACGCGCACAAGCTCGGCTTTCCCGGCGAGTATCCCTTTACCCGGGGAGTGTTCCCCACCATGTACCGCGGGCGTTTCTGGACCATGCGCCAGTACGCGGGCTTCCGCACCGCGGAGGAAACCAACGAGCGCTACCGCTTCCTGCTGGAATCGGGCCAGACCGGCCTCTCGGTTGCTTTTGACCTGCCCACGCAGATGGGTTACGACAGCGACCACGCACTGGCGGCCGGCGAAGTCGGCCGCGTGGGAGTCCCCATTGACACGCTGGAGGACCTGCGCATCCTGTTTCGTGGCATCCCGCTGGACGCAGTTACCACGTCCATGACGATCAACGCGCCGGCCGCAGTGCTGCTGGCGCAGTACATCGTGCTAGCGGAGGAGCAGGGCATCGCCTGGGATAAGCTTGGCGGCACTATTCAGAATGACGTCCTCAAGGAGTATATGGCGCGGGGGACTTACATCTTCCCTCCCGACCCCAGCCTCGCGCTCACGGTGGACACCTTCCGCTTCTGCAGCGAGAATCTCCCGCAGTGGAACATGATCAGCGTCTCCGGCTACCACATCCGCGAGGCTGGCTGCACGGCAGCCCAGGAGATCGCCTTCACCCTGGCTGACGCTATTGAGTACTGCACTGCTGCGGTGAGATCGGGACTGGACATTGACCGCTTCGCGGCACGGCTCTCGTTCTTCTTTAATGCACACAACAACTTGCTGGAGGAGGTCGCCAAGTTCCGCGCCGCCCGCAGGCTGTGGGCGCGCATAATGCAGGAGCGCTTCGGCGCGAAGAACCCGCGCAGCATGCTGCTGCGCTTCCACACGCAGACCGCCGGCAGCACGCTGACCGCGCAGCAACCGCTCAACAACATCGTGCGTGTAGCCCTGCAGGCGCTGGCAGGAGTCCTGGGAGGCACCCAGTCGCTGCACACCAACAGCTTTGATGAGGCGTTGAACCTTCCGACTGCCGAGAGCGTGACTGTCGCCCTGCGCACCCAGCAGATCATCGCCAATGAATCAGGCGTGACGGAGACTATTGACCCCCTGGGCGGCTGCTACTTCGTGGAACACTTGACCGACGAGCTGGAGGCGGCGGCCGAGGACTATATCCGGCGCATTGACGAGATGGGCGGGATGAGAATAGCCATCGAGAGAGGTTATCCGCAGGCGGAAATCCAGGAAAAGGCCTATGAGTGGCAGCAGCAGGTTGACCGGAAGGAGCGGGTAATCGTGGGTGTCAACAAGTACACCGCAGAGGAAGAGCACCGCATCGCCAGCATACCCCACGATGACGCGGCCGAGGCCAAACAGCACGACCGTCTGGCGCACTACAAGGCGCACAGAGAGGAGTTCATCACGGGGTTTTCGGAGAGTGCCCGCACTGCAGCCCTGGATGCGCTTACAGGCGCCGCCGAGAACCGCAGCGAAATCTGCGAGGCAATCGTGGCCTGTGTGCGCACCGGGTCAACCGAGGGGGAGATTGTCGCGGCCATGGAGAAAGTCTGGGGCCGCTACCGCGGAGCATAACCCCACACGCCGGCAGCAGGTTGATCCCCCGCCTAAAAGGTGAAGTCAAACACCCCGTTCGGGCACACCTGGGCGCACTTCTCGCAGAGAATGCAGTTCTCAGGGATGATGTCCACCAGCCTTCCCTCCTCCGGCAGCAGGACTATTGCCTCCGCGGGGCAAACCTGGAAGCACTTCTTGGCTTGCTGGCACTTGCCGTGGTCCAGCGTGTAGAAGGTCTCTACCGGGTCAACCTTGACGTTCAAGGACTTCAAGTACTCAAGCCCCTCGGTAATCCGGCCCCCGTCTCCTGAGAGCTCAAGCAGAAGCCGGCCTTCTTCCCCGGGCATAACCTTGGCCCGCAGGATATTGAGGCGCAGCTTGTAATTGCTGACCAGCAGATAGGTCACCGGTTTGCGGATCGCATCGGGGCTGAACGAGAGAACAACACGCGAAGTTTTCACCTTGTGGCCTCCTACTTAGGCAAAACGCTGAAATACAGGAAGGCGGCACTGGCGAAACCGAGTCCCACGGCTGCGCCGAGGAGAAGCGAAAACAGGTAACGAAGGACAGATGCCACCTGCACGATTATAGCACAGGGCGGCACCCTGAACTGGCAAGAATCAAGGCGCAAACGGGCGGGGCAAACCCCGCCCGTTTGCATAGGCTATCGAATTACAGTTGTACCGGGAAGGTACTACCTACCCGCCGGTGCCGCCGCCGCTGTAGTGCTGTGAAATCACCGCAGCGAACTGCCCGAGGTTGCCGTTCCAGTTGAACACAACGACCTTCCGGCCGAGCCCGAGGACATCGTCATCCACCTGGCCATAGCTACCAGTAAACGACCAGTAGCCGGCAGGCTGGTCCGCAGCGAACGCGCCAGAGGTTACCCAGCGGTAAACCGCCACGCTGGTGCCGTTCGCCAAGTTGGCCGAAATCGGGATGTACAGCACGGCATAGGGCTCAAATACGAACTCATCGTAGAAGAACCACGCGCCACCGATCTTGGTCGGGTTGGACATAAAGCCGCCCTGATACACGTCGTTGCCAGCAGCAACTGAGCTCAGTGGGCGCACTCCAACATTGAAGAAGTCCGCGTTGCCGTCTTCGTCCTCGTCAAACCACGCAGGGGCACTGGTGACATAGGAGCCACCGGGAATGGCGATACCGCCGCCGGCGACCTCTTCCCAAGCGCCAATGGCATCAACCGAGTTGAACCAAGCCCAACGGTCGGTTACGTCGTTGTACGACAGGTAGACAGGGCCGATGTCAGCGGAGCCCATAACGGGGAGGTAGGTGGTGCCCGGCGTAGCAATACCGATAAGCGCACGGCTGCCACTGCCATGGCAGCTAGCAAGTAGCAGCACTGCGAGGAGCAGCGCCACGAATGCCAGCAGTCCAGAGTACTTTCTCATAATACCTACTCCTTCTAAATGAAATAGATGGTGAGGATCTCGTGAATTAGGACGTCGCCTCTCCACACCAGATTTCGTCCCGGCCCATCGTTTATCCCCCGCCACGCCAGGACTTAGGGAGAGAGTCTAGCAAACAGGGATTCCCCTGTCAAGCATCAAGCGAGAGCCATGTTTCCGGGCGGAGGGTCCCCTCCTACCCACCAAACCGATAGAAACTCAACAAAGCCAGTAACCACCGCGGCACGATACCCAGCAGGAGGACAACCAGCACTGCAACCCCTCCCACCAGCGTGTATACGGGCGCAAGCACCGTGAGCCGAGGAGCAGTGGAGCCCTTTTCCTCGCCAGGCACCAAGTACATCGCCTGGATCACCCGCAGATAGTAGTAAACAGACACCATGGTGTTTATTACCGCGATGATGAGCAGCGCGATGAACCCAGCCTTGTACGCCGCGTAGAATAGCATCAGCTTGCCGATAAACCCGGCTGTAAGCGGGAAACCGATGAGCGAAAGCATGAAGATAGTCACCAGCAACGCCGCCAGCGGCTGGCTGACCGCCATGCCTCGGAGGTCGTTCAGGTACACGTCGTCCTGGCCTTCACGCGCCCATCCGGAGATCAGCGCCAGGACGCCAATGATGGTCGCGGCGTAAGCTATCAGGTAGAAGAGGGTTGCCGAAACCGCCTCCGGGCTCGCCGCTATCAGGCCAAGCACCAGATAGCCAGCATGGGTAATGGAGGAGTACGCCAGCAGGCGCTTCAAGCTCATCTGATGCAGCGCCAGCAGGTTGCCCAGGATCATCCCCGCAACCGCCAGCACCGACAGCGCAATCCGCCAGTCATCCGCCAGGGGCAGGAAACCGTCAATCAGCAGCCGCAGGAACACCGCGAAAATGGCCAGCTTGACCCCGGCAGCCATGAAGCCCGTTACCGGGCTGGGGCTGCCCTCGTACACATCAGGCACCCACCACTGGAACGGGGCAATCGCCGCCTTGAAGGCGAAACCCACGAGCAGCAGGCCCAGCCCCAGCAGCAGCAAGAGGCGGTTCTCCGGAAACGGGAGGGCTTCGGCGATGGAGCGCAGCCATAGCGTGCCGGTAGTGCCGTAGATGAAAGCCGCGCCGTAGATCATGAAGGCGCTGGCGAAAGCGCCGAGGATGAAGTACTTGAAGCCCGCTTCCTTGCTGGCGTCCAGCCGCCGGTTGTAACCCGCGAGCACATACAGTGGAATGGAAAGAAGCTCAATGCTGACGATGATGCTCAGCAGGTCGCGGCACAGCGGCAGCAGCATCATCCCGATGGAAGAGATGAACAGCAGCGGGTAATACTCCAAGCCGCGGAGCTTCATCTTGCCCATGTAGTCGGGTGACAAGATCAGCGTGAGAGCCAGCACCGTCAGAACGGTAATCCCCACGGTAGCGCCGAAGCCGTCGTACAGCAAGGCTCCGCCCACGAGCCGGAGCGGCTTGTCGGGGAACAGCGCCACCAGCGCTACCGCTGAGGCCAGCACCGACACCAGCCCCAAGTAGGCTTGCAGCCGATTGGCTCTTGGCGCCAGCACATCCAGCAGGATAAGCAGCAGCGTCGCGACCACGAGTATCCAGATGGGCAGCAGCGCAAGCAGATTCCCCAGGTTGACGGTGAAGGGCTGCATCAGCGCTCATCCTCCTCCTGTTGCGCCGCGCCCAGCTCCGCCAGAAGCGCAACCGCTTTCCCGCCTGAACGGCTGACTTGAAGCCGCTCCGGCAGGTAGTTCTTGATGCTCCTAACCACGCGGTCGGCCGCTGGAGTGATGACGTCAAGGTATGGTTTGGGGAACAAGCCGATGGAGAACATAAGCACCACCAGCGGCACCAGGTACACATACTCCCGCAGATTCAGGTCCGGCAGGCCCAGGTTCCTGGGATTGGTGCACTCGCCATGGAACATCTTCTTCATCATCAGCAAGAGGTAGATGGCCGCCAGGACGACGCCAAAGGTCGCGAGCCCGGCGAACAGCCAGTCCACTGCCATTGCCCCCATAAGGATGAGGAACTCGCCCACGAATCCGTTCAACGCCGGCAGACCGACGCTGGCGAGCATCACTATCAAGAAGACGTTATAGTATCGCGGCATGACCGCCGCCAGCCCGCCGTATTCGGCCAGTTCGCGGGTGTGCCGGCGCTCGTAAATGACGCCAACCAGGAGGAACAGGGCGCCGGTGGCCAGGCCGTGGTTGACCATCTGGATGGTGGCGCCCACCTGGCCGATGGGACTGCCCGACAGTGCGAAGATGCCCAGCATAACAAATCCCATGTGCGACACCGAGGAAATGGCGATCAGTCGCTTAAGGTCGGTCTGCGCGGCGCAGACAATCGCTCCGTAGATAATGCTCACCACCGCCAGCCCCATTATGAGCGGAGCGAAGTGCACCGAAGCGTCAGGGAAGAGGGTCAGGCAGAAGCGGATGAAGCCGTAGCTTCCCATCTTCAGCAACACCCCCGCCAGCAGCACCGAGCCCGCGGTAGGAGCCTCCGTGTGCGCATCCGCCAGCCAGGTGTGGAACGGGAACAGAGGCACTTTGATCGCAAATGCCAGGGCGAACGCGAGAAACAACCAGGTCTGCAGTTCAGGTGGAATGATGTATGTGCGAAGCTCCAGGAAGTCAAAGGTCGCGCGCCCGACCTGGTGAGTGTAAACGTAGAGGCCGATGATGGCCAGCAGCATGAAGAAGCTGCCCACCACCGTGTAGAGAACGAACTTGGTGGCGGCGTACACCCGCCGGCCGCTGCCCCAGATGCCGATGAGCAGGTACATCGGGATGAGCACGCCTTCCCAGAAGAAGAAGAAGAGGATGAGATCCAGCGCGGCAAAGGTCCCCACCAGTGCTGCTCCCAGTATGAGCAGCAGGATGTAATACTCCTTCTCCCGGTTCTTGATGGCGTTGAAGGATGAGAGGATAGAGACGGGCACCAGCAGTGTGGTCAACAGAATCAGCCACAACGAAAGCCCATCAACACCGAGGTGGTAGTTCACGCCTATCTGTGGCAGCCAGGAGTAGAACTCCTCGTGCGAGAACTCCGCGAAGTCGTGGTTACCAAGAAGCAGCAGGAACGAGAAAGCGAACGCCACGATGGAGGCCCAGAAGGCGAACCACTTGATGAACCGCGTCCGGCCCGGCTCGACCAGCATCAGCAAAAGCGCCGCTGCCAGCGGCAGGAAGATGATGATGCTCAGTATCGGAGCGTTCGCCAGTTCCTCCATTATGTCCCGTTTACCTCAACCATAGTAGAATGACCACTAGAACCGCTCCCGCGCCCATGTACCAAGCGTAGTTGCGGATGAATCCGGTCTGCACCGGCCGCGCAATCTGCCCCAGTGCGCCGATCACAAACGCCACCAGGTTCACCGCCCCATCAATGATGCCGAGGTCAATGACCTGGGAGAACTGGCGGCTTAGCACCCTGCCCGGCGCGATGATGGCGGTTTCGTACAGCTCGTCCATGTAGTATTTGTTGAGCAGCACCCGGTAGGGAACTGCAAAGGTCTTCTTCAGCTGCTCGGTAAGACCGAAGTGGGCGCGGTAGAGGTAGAACGCCAGGCCGAGCCCGGCTAACGCTACCACCACCGAGACGCTGGTGCCGACAATCTCCAGCCCAAGCTCACTGGCGTGCTCTGCCGCATGAGCCAAGTGCTCGGTGCTGACAAGAGCCTGGTTAAGGAATGGTTGCATTAGGTTAGGCAAATGCAGCATGCCGGTGAACAGCGCGGGCAGCCCGAGATACCCAGTGAGCACCGCACCAGCCGCCAGTATCCAGTTGGGAATGAGCATGGACGGAGGGGCTTCGTGCGGGTGCACCTTTTGCGCATCAAAGCGCGGCGCGGTAAGAAACACCAGGTAGATCTGCCGGAACATGTAGAAGGACGTGAACAGCGCGGTGATAACGCCCACTACCCACAGTATCATCCCCGCCTGCGGCATCAGCTCCGGCCGCGCGGTGAAAGCGGCGAACAGTATCTGGTCCTTGCTGAAGAACCCGGCCAGCAGCGGGATGCCCGAAATGGCCATCGCGCCGATGAGGAAGTGCCAGTAGGTGTGCGGGAGGTACCTGGCCAGGCCACCCATCTTGCGCATGTCCTGCTCGCCGTGCATGCCGTGGATGACTGACCCGCTGGCGAGGAACAAGAGCGCCTTGAAGAAAGCGTGGGTGAACAGGTGGAATATCGCAATCCAGTACGCGCCCAGCCCCGCAGCGAGGAACATGTAGCCAAGCTGCGAGACCGTGGAGTAAGCCAGGACGCGCTTGATGTCGTTTTGCACCAGGCCGATGCTGGCGGCGAAGATGGCGGTGAAGGCGCCGACGAACGCCACTACCAGCATCGCCACTGAGGCATGGGCGAATAGGAAGTTGAGCCTGGTTACCAGGTAAACGCCGGCGGTCACCATCGTGGCCGCGTGTATCAAAGCGCTGACAGGCGTGGGGCCCTCCATCGCATCGGGCAGCCACACGTAAAGCGGAAACTGTGCACTCTTGCCCACCGCACCCATGAAGAAGAACAGCGCGATGAGCATCACCAGCACTGGCGGGACCGTACCCGCTGCCAGAATGCCCGGGATCTGCTCCCGCAGCCGCACTAAGTTCACCGAGTGGAAAGCCCAGAACGTCAGGAACGTGGCGACAAGGAAACCGAAGTCGCCGATGCGGTTGGTGACGAAGGCCTTGAATCCCGCCTCGTAGGGCGCGCGGTTCTTGTACCAGAAGCCGATAAGCAAGTAGGAGCAGAGGCCAACCC
>Ga0209834_10001725_pt1 | contig 11970 bp, 11 predicted proteins | sample Mar14236cmmetaG_FD_184134 | JGI IMG/M metagenome (GOLD analysis project Ga0209834, IMG submission 184134) | Marine hydrothermal vent microbial communities from Guaymas Basin, Gulf of California to study Microbial Dark Matter (Phase II) - Marker... ...
ACCAATTCCGCTGCTTGCCGTAGCCGCGTCCATGTCCCTCTTCGATGTTGGCACTGATGGACCCGGCACTGCGGATCAACTGCTCTGCGATGGCCCGCCCACGCTTATCGCGCATCAACTGCTCGCAATCTTCCCACGCCAGGTCATAGAAGAACAACGCCTTGCGATACCCCAAGAAATCCCACACAGGCTCCCTCTTCACCCGCTCGTGAACCTCAACCTCCCACTCCTCATACGTCATTCGCTTCCCCTCGCTCTTTCGCTGACTCGCTTTACCGCCCGCACAATGCTGGCGAAGCCGGTGCAGCGGCAGCGATTCCCCTTCAGGTGGTCCCGTATCTCGTCCTCGGTGGGAGATGGGTTCTCGCTCAATAGATTCCTGGTCATCATCAGCATGCCCGGCGTGCAGTAGCCGCACTGGAAAGCATTGTGCTCAATGAACGCCTCCTGCAGCGGATCCAGTTCCCCGTCTGACCCTTGCAACCCCTCGACGGTCTGCACCTCGCTCCCATCGGCCGCAATCGCCAGCACCAGGCAAGAAAGCGCGGGCTTGCCGTTCAGCAGAACCGTGCACGCCCCGCACTCACCGATGCCGCAGCCGTACTTTGTCCCGGTCAACTCTAGCCGCTCGCGCAACACGTTCAGCAGCAGATCGTTCGGCTTCACCCTGAGGCGATGCCTCACCCCATTTACCGTCAACTCGATCTCGTGAAACGCAGAACGTGAAACGTGAGGCGTGAAACGTGAAGCGTGACTTGCTGATTCGCTGACTCGCTCAATCGCCGACTCGCTGACTCGCTCAATCGCCGACTCGCCGATTCGCTGATTCGCCAACTGCAACGCATCATGGGTGATCGCCTTGACGACCTCACGCCGGTACCAGGCAGTCGAGCGCACGTCGTCTATTGGCGTGATCTCCTCCGATGCGACCCGGCCTGCCTCAAGCGCCAACTCAGCACTGAAGGGCTTGCCGACGAGCAACGCCTCGGCCTTCCGCGCCCGCATCACCGTCGGCCCGACCGACCCGAACGCCAGCCGGCACTCGACTATGCGGTCACCCTCTCGCACCAGCACGGCTGCCACGCTCGCCTTTGCCAGGTCTGCCGCCACGCGCGAGATTTTGATGAACGCGCTGCCGGTGCGTGAAACGTGATGCGTGAAACGTGAAGGGAGCACGATTGAGACGAGCAACTCGTCCTTCCGCAGGGCCGTTTTGCCGGGGCCGAGCAGGAACTCTACGACCGGCAGGGTTCTCTCCCCGTCGGGGCCGGCGAGCGTCAGTTGGGCATCGAATGCCATCAGCGCCGGCACCGTGTCGGACGCGGGCGAGCCGTTGCACAGGTTCCCGCCGACGGTGCCCATCATCTGTATCTGCGTGGAGCCGAACGACGCGCACGCCTCCGCCAGTGCCGTGTAGCCAGCCTGGATCTGTGGATCGTTACGGATCGCGCGAAGCGTGGTGAGAGCGCCGATATCCAACCGGTCATCGTGGGACGAAATTCCTGCCAGACCGGGGAGTTTGCCGATGTTGATCACGTACTCTGGCGACCGCTGTTCCATTTTCATCCAGACGAGCAGGTTAGTGCCGCCCGCCATAACCTGCGCCCGGTCGCCGTATTCGTTCAGCAGCGAGATCGCTTCCGCCAGCGACGCAGGCTCCAGATACTCGAACTCTTGCACCAGAATGTGAGAATTGGTAGATTGGTAAATTGGTAGATTGGTAGATTGGTCACTCATACATTCCCTCGCTCATTCGCTGACTCGCTGACTCGCTGACTCGCTCATTCGCTCCAAAATCCTCTCCGGCGTAATCGGCAACTCGTAGAAACGAATGCCGATGGCATTGTAAATCGCGTTGGCGTAGGCTGCAGCGACCGGATTCATAGCCGCCTCGCCGATGCCCTTGGCGCCAAAGGGGCCACTGGGCTCATAAGTATGCGCAAAGTGGACGGCGAGGTTGTCAACGTAGAGGCTCTCACCGATGGAGGGCGTCTTGGCGTCAATCCAATACCCCTTGGATGTGAGTTGTCCATCCGCGTCCCACTCGTTGCCCTCGTAGAGGGCGTAGCCTGCGCCCTTTGCCAGCCCGCCTTCGAGTTGCCCGGCCGCCATCTCTGGATTGATGACGGTGCCACAGTCGCTGCCCAGCGCGGCTTTCACCGTGCGCACCTGCCCCGTCCACGTGTCCACCTCCACCTCCACGAACACGGTGACGTAGGCCGGCGGGCAGTGCACCGGCCGGTAACTCTCCACGGCGGCGATGGTCTTCCAACTCTCGGTCCAGCAGCGGGTGGCGAGTTCGGAGAGCGTCATGCGCCGGTCGGGGATCGCCGGGGCGTAGATGACGCCTTGCCCCAATTCCTCGTCTGGCTTGAGCACCAGCGCCTCCGGCATCACGTTCAGGTAACGCGCCGCCGTCTCCAACAGTTCCCGCCGCACCGACTGCGCCGCCTTCACCGCAGCGCCGCCCCCGGCGTAGACCCCCCGCGTGGCGTGCGTGACGCAGTCGTAGACCGTCGAGCAGGTCTCGGCCGGGGCCAGGTTCACTTTGTCCAGCGGCACGCATAATGCCTCGGCCACCAGTTTCGCCAGCGCCTCCAGCGTGCCCCCGCCGTGATCCATCAGCGCGGTTATCACGTCCACCGAGCCATCAATGTTGATCTTGACCATCGCGCCGGAAAAGTCAATCACGTCCCCAGACTGAGGCGCACCCGCGCTGGAGGTATGGAACCCACGTCCCACCCCAATGCCCCGGGCGAATCGGCGATTCAGCGAGTCAGCGAAAGAGCGATCCGCCGACTCACCGACTCGCCGACTCGCCGACTCGCCGACTCGCCTCTCCCAACCGATTAACTCGGCTCCCCGGCGGAGCAATTCCGGCACGCCGTCGCTCTGCACAATCGAGCGCACCAGTGGCCCCTGCCCCCAGAAAGTATCCCCCAGGCCGACATAGTTCTTGAGCCGCAATTCGAGGGGGTCCATTCCCAGTTTCTCGGCCAGTTCGTCCATCAGCGACTCGGTGGCGAACGTGACCTGCGGGTTGCCGAACCCCTGCATGGCGCAGGAGATGGCCTTGTTGGTGTAGACCGCCGTGCCACGATAGCGCACGTTGGGCAGCCTGTAGAGCGAGACCAGCCAGCCGGCGCACACCCCCAGGAACGAATAAGCCTGAATGTTGTGCGCGCCGATGTCGGCGATCAGTTCCATCTCTGCGCCGGTCAGCGTGCCATCGTTCTTGGCCGCCAGTTTCAGGTGGATCTGGGTGCCGTAGCGGGTGTGGTCGTGCGCGTCCTCCTCCCGCGTCAGCATCAGTTTGACCGGACGGCGGGCCTTGAGCGCCAGCGCGGCACAGATGGGGATGGGCGGGTTCATCTGGATGCTGGAGCCGAACGTGCCACCGATGGGCACGCGCTTGACGTTGACCTTGCTCAGCGGAATGTCGAAAATCTGCCCCAGCAGGATGCGCACGTTGTGGATGGACTGCGTCGTCGGCCAGACAGTCAGCCCGCCGTCCGGCTCTGGACGGCAGACCACCGACTTGGGTTCCATCTGCGCGTGGTAGATTTTCTGCGTCTTGAACGTGCCCTCGACGATCACATCCGCCTCGGCAAAGGCCCGCTCCACGTCACCCTCCTCGACCGCGCGGGCGCAGGCGACATTGTTCTCGATCTCGATTGTATCTTCGCCCCACATCACCGTGTCATAGATCGGCTCGGCTCCTGGCTGCATCGCCTCGACCGGGTCGGTGAGCACGGGCAAGACCTCGTACTCGACCTCGATGGCGCGGACGGCCTTTTCGGCCAGTTCCTCCGTCTCTGCCGCCACCGCCGCCACTGCTTCCCCCATGCGTCGCACCTTGTCCGCCAGGACGTAGTGGTCCTTGTGCAAGACCGAGGGGATGGTGATGATGCGCTCGTTGTAGCGTACTTGCGGAATGTCGTCGAAGGTGATGCAGACCGCGCCCAACGCCTCCGCCGCGCTCACGTCAATGTGCTTGACGCGGGCATGGGCGTAGGGGCTGGACAGGATGCGCCCGTGCAACATGCGGGGCAGGCTGATATCAACGGTGTACTTTTCCTGCCCCGTCACTCTGGCGATGCCGTCTTTGCGAGGCGTTACTTTGCCTAGTATGTTGAACTGCTGTTGCTTCATAATACCCTTCTTCCTGCGTGTACCTGCCAAGAGGTCGTTATCTTTTATCCTTTTTGGGCAGATTGCGTCCGTAACGTCAATCTCTCCTTCATTCCCATCCACAGCAAGAACTCGACATCCAGCGGAACATCTGCAAATTGCTGCCGTATCTCCTGCTGATAAGAGCGGTATTTGTCGTAGCTATCAAGACGACTCCAAGTACACGAATAAGGCCAGAGAATGCCATACTCCTCAAGTTGCTCAATGAACTTGCGATCTAGTGGCGCGTGGCAGAGGGTGGTTGTGCTTTGGCGTCGTCAGCGGCTCAAGGGACAGAAGCGTTCCAGGTGAAGCAGCCTCGCCGGCCCCGCGATGGTGACTCCGTAGAAAATAGCCGGCTTGGGCCCGTGAAGGAATCTATCGAGCGTCCCGTTTGCGACAGTGGTTCCGGTCACCAGGGCCAGGTCACACCACTCGAGGTGTTCCGCAGTCTTTTCCGGCCCCCATATTCTCACCCCGCGCTTTTCCCGACCAATGTTTTCGCCATTGAGATCGGTGACCCGCAGGTCGAATTGCTGAGAGATCGCCTCTGCCATTCGCGGCTGGAACCCCACCAGGGCTATCTTGCGACCACCGTATCTCTCCTTCAGGTATTCGACCAGTTTCTGGGCACACTTGTGCGGGTCATCATCCTTGCAATGGATAGAGCCAGAGACGAGTCCCGTGTATCTCATCACTGCATTGAGAGTAGAGATGAACACTGCCCGGCAAAAGTTGTCCTTCAAATCCATCTCTAGCACTTTTGCCAGAGTCCCGCCAAAGTCGCCGTACATATCGGTAAAAGCCTGCCCCTGGGCCCCCTGGAACTCGGCCTGCATCAGCCTCTCTTTCCCTCTGACCAGGGGATAGTCCCTCTCCTTTGGATTACCAATGGCCTCCTCCGGAGAGAGGGGGAAGGCGCGAACAATGATCTCTTTTGCCCCAAGGTCGTTTTGCTGGACAATTTGTGCCAGGTTTTCCTGAAGAACTTTTAACTGCTTCATAGTCCAACCGTATAGAACCTTTTTTCGTATCTTCTCAATAGGTAGGGGCGAACCCTTGCGGTCGCCCTTGTGGGCAAGAGCAAGTCCTGCCCCTACCCCAGGATATTGAGAAGATACCTTTTTTCGACGTTGGTGTTATAGCATATTCTTTTCCCACTGTCAAATGTTTTCGCCCCGGTCATCAAAACAGTGGCCTCAGCATTTCCACCCACCCAGGGAGACGTGATGATAGGGCTTCGGCTCAAGAAACGCCATCCGATAACCAGAAAGCCCCGCTAACGTGGGCTAAGGCTGAGGCACTTTTACACTTTAGGGGTTGATCAGAGAACTACCGAGGTTATACTAGCGGAGATGGGACTGGATATGAGCCAGTTCCCTACAAACAAGCACCTGACGTCACGAACGAGGTTGTCACCGGGGAATAATCAGAGCGGTAGCAAGATGCAGAGTGCCTAGTCGGCGGTTAGCACCGAGGGTATCTTTTTTCCATCAGATGTATTGTCCACCATCAACCTTTATCACTTCGCCGGTAATGTGCCGCGCTCTGTCCGAACACAGAAAGGTGACGAGGTGGGCCACGTCTTCCGGTTGGCCCATCCTGCCCAACACGATTCCCGCTACAAACCCGGCCTTTGCCTCGTCAGAGAGCGCCCGCACCATGTCTGTCTCTGTGATCCCAGGCGCAACAGCGTTCACGTTGACCCCGTAGGGACCTAGGTCACGCGCCACGGACTTTGTCAGACCAATGACGCCGGCCTTGGCCGCCGAATAGTTGGGGCCGGCTTGACGGCCGCGTAATCCGTGAATCGAGGCAATGTTGACGATCTTGCCTGCGCGTTGCCGGCGCAAGATGGGCGCCACGGCGCGGGTATAGTTGAAGGTACCTTTCAGATCCACATCCAGCACCCGGTCCCACTGCGCCTCGTCCATGTCCCAGATCGTTTCGTTCTGGTGGATACCCGCGTTGTTGACCAGGATGTCCAGCTTCCCCCAGGCAGTGATCACCTGCTCCACCACCAGCTGAGCTGAGGCAAAGTCGGCCACGTCCGCCTGGAAGGCCAGTCCCCGGCGATCCAACTCTTTGAGTCGTTCCACCACTTTCCGGGCCTGCTCCACATTCTGGCGATAGGTAAAAGCCACGTCGGCGCCGGCGGCAGCCAGATCTACCACAATGGCACGCCCGATGCCTCGACTGCCGCCAGTAACCAGAGCAACTTTGCCCCTTAACGACTCCACGACCTCGCTTCCTCAACCTTAATATCTTCCAATATCAGTCCATGAAGATGCCGCCGTTGACGTCCAGCACCTCCCCGGTGATGTAGCCAGCGACGTCAGAGACGAGGAACAATACCGCTTCGGCCACATCTTCTGGCGTGCCCAATCTGCCGACGGGGATTTCCTTTATGGCTTGCCGCCACCTATTCGACTTGCTACGCAGGGTCTCGGTCTCGATCCACCCAGGGGAGACGGCGTTGACGCGAATGCCGTAGGAGCACATCTCGCAGGCTAGGGTCCTGGTGAAACTGATCACCCCGGCCTTGGAGGCTGCGTAATGCGCGTTGCCGGTGGTGCGGGTCTTGCCGTCCACCGAGGCGACGTTCACGATCACTCCCTGACGTTGGGCCATCATCTGTCTGGCCGCGGCCTGGGAACAGAGAAATGTACCCTTGAGATTGATAGCCATCACCAGATCCCACTCTTTTTCCTCTATCTCGACGATGGGGGCGCTGGGATATATCCCGGCGTTGTTCACCAAGATATCCAACCCGCCAAAAGCCTGGACTGCTCTCTCCGTCAGCGCCTCCGCGTCCTGGCGCTGGGTGACGTCTACCTGCAAGGCTATGGCCTGGCCTCCCTGGGCCTCGATTTCTTGCGCCGTCTGCCGCGCCGCCTCCAGGTTGATGTCACTGACAGCGACGACTGCGCCCTCACGCGCCAGAGTCAAGGCGATGACTCGACCAATGCCCTGACCGGCTCCCGTCACTGCGGCTACCTTTCCCTTCAATCTCATCGCTGTTCCCCCTTCAAACCGAACCAATCTGTTCAGCATAAAGCACTTCGATACTTGACAAATCGTCTACCGGCTCTTTATCATACAGAACCTCTACAACTGTATCTGGGCCTTCAAAGCAAATGTTCCACTGTCCCTGGTGTTGATTGAACAAACAATCGGGGAAAAGCATGTGGTGATGCCAGGGAATGTTCCTTGCGTTTAGATCGTTGGCTCTTTGCAGGACGATCTGCATTTTTTCGTTGCCGGAACTCGTTGTTCCCCGGTCTCGGTCCAGGATGGTATCTCCGTGGAGCATTTTTACGAGTTCTCGATCAGCCTCCACGTGCGGCTCATCAGAATAAACCACATACGTCTGATCATCCGTTCTGTTTTCGAGCACAAATGCGTGTTTGTCATGGCGCTCGTTAAACACACAGTTGGGAGTAAACATGTGAAAATGCCATCTTTTCCCCTGTGCCTGCCATAACCTGGCTTGTTCCTGGACCTGATCAATCGTAATTTCTTTCATCAGCCTCAGCCTATCTTGCTGTACGCCTCCACGATCACGCTCTTGGCCTGGCGTCGGCCCTCGCCGAAAGGCCCCGCCCGGAGTTGATCCAGGGCCTGGCGCGCACTCGCCTTGCGCTGGCGGGTCTCCTCAGAGACGTAGCCCAGCGCCTCCGCAGCCGCCAATCCCGCCAGCCGCCCTTCCTCCATGGCAGTGCTGGCCTCCTCGACGCCGGCAATATCCCCGGCCACGTAGATGCCGGGCAATGTAGTTTCCATATTCTCATCATGCAGAGGGACGTGACCGCCCAGGGAGGAAACGTAGGTAAACTGGCAGCCGGCCATCCAGGCCAGTTCGGACAGGGGAGAAAGCCCCACGGCCAGGCAGATAGTGTCCACCTCCAACGTCTGCTCGGAACCGGGGATGGGTTGCCAGTTCTCGTCGACGCGGGCGATGGTAGCCGAGCGAACGGAGTCAACGCCGTCAGCCCGGAGGATGGTGTGAGAAGTCAAGATGGGTACCCCGGCCCGGCGGACTTTGGAGGCATGCACGCCGTAACCCCCGATGCGAGGCAAACCTTCGATGACCGCCACCACCTCGGCTCCGGCTTGCAGCAATTGGTAGGAGACGATCAGCCCCACGTTACCCGCCCCGATCATCAACACCCGCCGGCCCGGCAAGACGCGGTGGATGTTGACCACGGTCTGGGCCGCGCCGGCGCCCATCACGCCGGGCAGCGTCCAACCGGGAAAAGCCAGCGCATTCTCGGATGCCCCCGTCGCCAGGATCAATTTCTGATAATGCAACAACTCGCTGCGCCCATCGCACTTCAAGGCCAGGTTGTGGCCCTCGAAAATGCCCCAGCAGACAGTGTCCAGCAACACCTCGGCGTTGCAATCCTCGCTCTCGGCCAATAATTGCTCGCCGATGTCGAAACCGCGCGTCCCGGCACGGTGAGCCTGGGAGCCAAAGAACTTGTGCAGTTGCTTGAACAGTTGGCCGCCAGGACTCTGGTTCTCGTCCACGACCGTGACCTGGGCTCCCGCCCGTCTGGCTTCGATAGCCGCCATCAGGCCGGCAGCCCCGGCGCCTACGATTGCAATCTCTGTCGTTTTCGTCACCTGTAGGACCTCCCCATTCTCAAGTCAACCCGTGAACGCGCCGCACCCGTTCGAGAATCTCGGACGGCGCGCTCTTAAAGTACAAGGCTCTGCTCTTCTCCAGCCCGACGCTCGCGCGCAGACTGACGAGAGTCTCCGCCAACTTCAACCCGGCGGCGCTACAATCTACCACGGGCACGCCGGTACCGGGTATCTCGTTGTAGCCGTGCAGCGTCAGGATAGGCCCGTAGTAGCCGCAGCCGACCACGATCACCTCCGCCCCGTCCTCGATGCACTGTTGCGCCACCCGCTCAAAATTGGGAATCAGACGCCGGTGGGGGTCGGTGACACTTTCCAGGAGCAGTTCCAGATCGGAGGGAGGATCGAGCGTGCGCACGGGGCGGACGATGGCCCGGTCTTGCAACCCGTAAAGACGGAGGTCCATTTCGATGGTGGGGATCACCCCCGGGGCGACGGTGATGACGGCGAATTTAAAACCCAGCGTGGTAGCCAGAAGCATGGTCGCCTCGCCTATGCCGACGACGGGGATGTCCACCGCTGCGCGCGCTTCCCACAGGGGATCGGCCCAGCAGCCTAGAACCACACTATCGAACCCATCGCGCTCAGCGGCGATGGTGTTCTCCACGACCGCGCGGTTGTTCAGCAACTCGGTGTACAAAGTGCGTACATAGTCGCCAGAGACCGGCACGTGCCGCAACACCACTTCCGTACCGGGATACGCAACTCTTGGAAAGTACCCACGCAACGCTTCCCACAACGGGTCGAGCACCGGCGCACCAGACGTAGCCTCATTCCACAGTATTCTCATCACCCTTAACCTCAACCTTAGCCTTAATGTATCTTCTCAATAGGTAGGGGCGAACCCTTGCGGTCGCCCTTGTGGGCAAGAGCAAGTCCTGCCCCTACCCCAGGATATTGAGAAGATACGCCTTAACCTTAACCCACCAACCGTCTAGTCGCCTCGACAATGTCCTCGACCTTGGGCATTATGAACTTTTCCAACGGCGGACTGAACGGCACCGGCACGTTGGCCGCCGTCACGCGCGCGATGGGGGCGTCCAGATAGTCGAAAGCCTCTTCTATCACCCGAAACGCTATCTCTCCATTGACCCCGGCCCGTCCGCACTCCTCAGAAGCGATAATCAGCCGGTTCGTCTTTTTCACCGACTCAACGATGGTGCCCACGTCCAGCGGCACCAGCGTGCGCGGGTCCACCACTTCCGCCTCGATCCCTTCCGCGGCCAGAATTTCCGCCGCTTCGAGAGCCTTGCGAACCATCAGTTGGTACGCCACAATCGTCACGTCGCCGCCTTTGCGCTTGACATCCGCCACGCCAAAGGGAATGGTGTACTCTTCTTCGGGCACCGGCCCTTTGGCCTGATAATACAACAGAGCGTGCTCGAAGAACACCACCGGATCATCGGCCCGGATGGCCGTCTTGAGCAGCCCCTTGGCGTCATACGGAGTAGACGGGATGGCTACCTTGATCCCCGGTGTGTGCATGATCCAGGCCTCGTTCCGGCCCGAATGTTGGGCCGCGCCGGAGCGTCCCAGGCTGTTGCAGGTGCGTATCACGACCGGCGTCGTGATCTGGCCGCCGTTCATATAACGGATCGCGCCCACCTGGTTCGACAGTTCTTCCATACAACATCCCAGGAACGTAGAGAACATTATCTCGGCCACCGGCCTCACACCAACCATGGAGGCTCCCAACGAAAGCCCGACAATAGCGTCCTCCGAGATTGGCGTATCCTTGACGCGCTCCGGCCCGAACTCGGCCAGCAGCCCCTTGGTGATCCCGAAATTGCCGCCTATCGCGGCGATGTCCTCACCCAACGTGACCACCATTGGATCACGCGCCATCTCTTCCCGCAGGCCCTCATTTACCGCCTCGGCGAAAGTGATCTCACGCATTACAACACCTCCTCGACAAACAGATCTTCCAACGCCTCTTCGGGCGCCGGATATGGGCTTTCGTCGGCAAACTTGAGCGCAGCTTCTATCTCTGCCTCGACCGTCGCTTCAATATCACTCAGTCGCGCCTCATCCACAATCTCGTTTTCCAAAAGGAGAGAGCGATAGCGCGGCAATGGGTCATTCAGCTTGGCCTTTTCGACGTCCTCCTTGGGGCGATAGGTTTGTGGATCGCCCTCTTCGTGACCCCGTATGCGGGGAGCATAACAGACCAACAATGTCGGCCCCTCGCCTCGTCGCGCCCGGGCCACGGCAGCCGAGGCTGCCTCGTGGACGGCCAACACGTCGTATCCATCTACGCCCACTCCGGGGATGCCATACGCTCTGGCTCGCTCGGTCAAGTCTGTTAGATTGATGGCATTCCACGTGGAGAGAGAAATCCCCCATCCATTGGCCTCCAGCACGTAGAGAATAGGGAGCGACCAAATCGAGCCCATGTTGACCGCCTCGTGAAAAGACCCTCGGTTCGACGCGCCGTCGCCAAAGAAACAAGCCACTACCCGGCCATCTTTTTTATACTGGCTACCCCACGCGGCCCCGGTCGCCAGGCCAATGCCGCCCGCGACGATGCCGTTGCAGCCCAAGAGGCCGCAGCCAAAGTCGCTGATGTGCATTGAGCCACCCTTACCCTTGTTATAGCCCGTGGCCTTGCCGTACAGTTCGGCAAACATGCGGTCCATCCGCATTCCCTTGGCCAGGCAATGGCCGTGGCCACGATGAGTGCCTGTGATATAGTCCGTCGGATCCAAAGCCCCGCACACACCCACGGCGATGGCCTCCTCCCCGATGTAGGAATGAATGAATCCGGGAATCTTGCCCTGTGAGAAAACGTCTATCGCCGTTTCCTCAAAACGGCGGATGCGCAGCATGGCCTCGTAGAACTCGGCATGCTTTTCTTTACTCAATGTCATCTTGTACCTCCATAACGCAGCCTCTTGCCGCAACCAAACCTTTTGGGACACGGATTAACACGGATTTCACGGATTCTTGTTTCTTTTTATCTGTGTTCATCTGTGTAATCCGTGTCCTAAAAAGATTCTCGCACATGACGCAAATCCTGTGCAGTAATTCTATAGATTCAATGTAACCGAGGTTTCCATACCTCGCGGGCCTGGCGCGCTATGGAAAGCGCGACTACGTCCAAGTTCATATCAGCGTCTGGTACGGATCTTCCAGATAGCGCACCAGGTCTTGTAAGAA
>Ga0209834_10001729_pt1 | contig 11949 bp, 14 predicted proteins | sample Mar14236cmmetaG_FD_184134 | JGI IMG/M metagenome (GOLD analysis project Ga0209834, IMG submission 184134) | Marine hydrothermal vent microbial communities from Guaymas Basin, Gulf of California to study Microbial Dark Matter (Phase II) - Marker... ...
AAAGTTTAAATCATCATAAAATCAGTGCACTTTTAAAATTTAATTGACAAGGCAAACTGTATATCTTGACAAAAAGCTTTAAAAGTTATAATCTGAAGTATGGAAGAAATTAATTGATCTTTGAAAACAAGAGGGGGTGAAGTGTGGTTGTGCCAATAATTATATCTATTATTGCAGGTTTAGGAGCAGGCTGGTTGATAAGTACCCTGTGGAATAAAGTGAAAGCAAACTCTCTTCTCCGCCAGGCTCAGGAGAGACTCTCCCGGGTGGAGGAAGAGATAAGGAATAAAAAAAGAGAGTTTGAACTTGAAAAAAAAGAAGAGCTCCACAAAATCAGAGCTGCCTTTGAAAAGGAAAGTAGCGAAAAGAGGGAGGAACTAACAAGACTTTCCAAGAAATTAATTGAAAGAGAGGAGAACCTTGATCGTCGTTTCCAAGAACTTGAAAGAAAGGCAAAAGAGCTTGTCAGTGAAGAGAAAAGGCTTGAGGAGGAAAGGGAGAATATTAAAAGGCTTGAGGAAGAGTATAAACTAAGATTAGAAAAAATTGCTGGTATCTCTTCTGAAGAAGCCAAGAAGATTCTTCTGGAAAATATAAAAAAAGAGGCAAAAGAAGAGGCTCTTAAGATAATTCAGGAAACTGAAAAAGAGGCAAAGGAGCTGGCTAACAAGAGAGCCAGAATGATAATTGCAACAGCTATTCAGCGTTGTGCAGTGGATCAGGTGGCAGAATCAACTGTTTCCATCGTTCCTCTGCCAAGCGAAGAGATGAAAGGTAGGGTAATAGGAAGGGAAGGAAGAAATATAAGGACTTTTGAAGCTTTAACAGGGGTGGATTTGATAGTAGATGACACTCCTGAAGCCGTAGCTATATCCTGTTTTGATCCTTTACGTAGAAAAATAGCAGAGATTTCCCTCCAGAGACTTATAGCCGACACAAGAATACATCCTGCTCGAATTGAGGAGGTTGTGGAAAAGGCAAAAAAGGAAGTTGAGGAGTTAATTAAAGAAGAGGGAGAAAAGGTAGTTTTTGACCTCGGGATATCCGACATCTCTCCAGAACTTACAAGACTTTTGGGAAAACTTAAATTTCGAACAAGTTATGGTCAAAACGTCCTCCAGCATTCAAAAGAGGTAGCTTACATAGCAGGAATTATGGCATCGGAGATAGGGGCAGACAGTCATCTTGCCAAGAGGGCAGGACTTTTGCACGATATTGGAAAAGCAATGGACCAGGAAATGGAAGGACCCCACGCTTTAATAGGAGCCCATCTTGCCAGAAGATATGGAGAAAATCCAGAAGTAGTGCATGCAATTGCTGCCCATCATGAGGAAAAACCAGCAGAGACAGTTATTGCCGTGCTTATTCAAGCTGCAGATGCTATTTCTGCTTCAAGACCAGGAGCAAGAAAAGAGGTTCTTGAAGCCTACTTAAAAAGAATAGAATCTCTGGAAAAGATAGCAACCTCCTTTGACGGAGTGGAAAAAGCTTACGCCATCCAGGCAGGAAGAGAAGTTAGAATTATGGTCCATCCAAACAAAGTAAGCGATGAGGAAGCAGTTGCCCTCTGTAAAAATATAGCAAGTAAAGTGGAAAAAGAACTTAGCTATCCAGGACAAATTAAGGTAACAGTTATAAGAGAATTAAGAGCAGTGGAATACGCAAAGTGAAAACCAAACCTTACAGATTAGGTATAATGGGGGGGACTTTTAACCCTATTCATCATGGGCATCTTGTAACAGCAGAGATAGTGAGAGATGAGTTTAAGTTGGAGGAGGTTCTCTTTGTTCCTTCGGGAAAACCTCCTCATAAGGGGAATAATAACGAAATAGCCCCACCTGAACACAGATGGATGATGACGGTGCTGGCAATAGCAAGTAATGAGCACTTCTCGGCCTCTGCTATTGAAATAGAAAGAAAAGGAGAATCTTATACAAGGGACACACTGCTTGAACTTAAAAAAGTTTATGGAGAAAAGACAGAAATGTATTTTATCACAGGAGCCGACGCAATAGCAGAAATCTCCACCTGGCACAAGACGGAAGACCTCCCAAAACTTGCCAAGTTTATAGCTGCTTCAAGACCAGGATACAAACTGGAATGGGATAAAATTGACCCCCGATTTAGAGAATGTACCTGTTTGATAGAAATTCCAGCACTTGCTATCTCTTCCACAGATATAAGAAGGAGGGTAAGAGAAGGAAAGACCATAAAATATCTTGTTCCAGAGGTGGTCGAAAAGTATATTTACAAAAACAGACTTTATCAGCGTGGATAAGTAACGTTTTTCTTGACGTGAAGAGAGAGTTTGTTATAATAAATAGCCGGAGGGTAAAAAGGACTTGACATCTTATGCTCTTGCCTTAGAGGCTGCAAGAATAGCCGAGGATAAGAAAGCGCAGGAAATTTTATTGCTGGATGTAAGAGATATCTCCATAATGTGTGATTATTTTCTTATCTGCAATGGAGAATCCTCCATACACATGCGAACAATAGCAAAGGAACTTGAGGAAAAATTAAGTCAAAAAGGGGCTTTTCTTTTAAATACAGGTGACTATTTTAATGAAAGGTGGATTTTGCTTGACTTTGGTGACCTTGTTGTGCATATTTTTTCTCCGGAGGCTCGCAGATACTATCAACTGGAAAGGCTATGGGCTGACGCGAGAAGAGAAGAAATAGGCGAGGTTCATAAAGAAAAAGAAAAGGTATAGGGGGCATAGCTCAGGTGGGAGAGCGCGTCCTTGGCGTGGACGAGGTCGGGGGTTCGAATCCCCCTGCCTCCACCAGTAAAAGCTCGCCCAAGTATAAAAGGCAGCCTTCCTTAATTTTAGTGAAGTTAAGAATATAAGATTGGCGCCTTGTTTATTTTTTACAGGAGATAAGGACATGAGAAGTGATACTGTAAAAGAAGGAGTTGAGAGAACCCCTCACAGGGCTCTTCTTTACGCTACCGGTATATCACCAAAAGCTTTAAAGAAGCCTTTTGTGGGGATAGCTTCAAGCTTCAGTGATATAGTGCCCGGTCACAATAACATGAGGGAGCTTGAGAGATTTATTGAAAGAGGTGTTGAGGCAGGCGGAGGATATCCTTTTGTGTTTGGGATACCTTCCATATGCGATGGGATAGCTATGGGACATGAAGGAATGAAATATTCCCTTCCTCTGCGAGAGCTTATAGCAGATACAATTGAGTCAGTCGCCAATGCTCACTGTTTTGATGGTCTTGTCCTTCTAACAAATTGCGACAAGATAACCCCTGGAATGCTGATGGCTGCTGCTCGTTTAAATATCCCGGCAATAGTTATTACTGCAGGTCCGATGTTATCAGGAAGATACGAAAATAAAAGACTTTCTTATGTGAGGGATTCGTTTGAGGCGGTTGGAAGGTTTAAAAAGGGAGAAATAAGCAAAAAAACACTTTCTGCCCTTGAGATGGAAGCCTGTCCTGGACCCGGTTCCTGTCAGGGTCTTTATACTGCAAATACCATGGCCTGCCTTACAGAAGTTATGGGGATGAGTCTTCCCGGTTGTGGTTCATCTCTTTCTGTGTCTGCTAAGAAAAAAAGGATAGCCTATGAATCAGGTATAAGAGTTGTGGAACTTATCAGAGAGAACATACGACCACGGGATATATTGAAAAAAGAGGCTTTTGAAAATGCAATTAAAGTGGATATGGCTATGGGAGGCTCCACAAATACTGTTTTACATCTTCTTGCTATTGCAAGAGAGGCAGAAATTAAACTTTCTCTAAGAGACTTTGATGAAATAGGGAGAAAAATTCCCCAGATTGTCAGTTTAAGACCGGGTGGAGATTATTTTATGGAGGACCTTGAGTGGGCAGGAGGGATTCCAGCTGTATTAAACGCCTTAAAGGATTTTATATGTGACTGTTTGACAGTTTCCGGGAAATCTATTGTGGAGATTGCAAGAGAAGGTGTTATCCAGAATCCACAGGTTATAAAATCTCCTGATAGTCCCTATACAAAAGAGGGGGGTATTGCTGTTCTCTATGGTTCTCTTGCTCCAGAAGGAGCTGTGGTAAAACAGGCAGCTGTATCTTCTTCCATGAGAAGATTCAGGGGAAGAGCAAAAGTCTTCAATAGAGAGGAGGAGGCAGTAAAGGCTCTTTTTGAGGGGAAAATAAAAAAGGGAGATGTTATTGTTATAAGATATGAAGGTCCAAAGGGAGGGCCGGGAATGAGGGAGATGCTCTCACCTACTGCAACTGTTGTTGGGATGGGACTTTCTGAGTCTGTGGCTCTGATCACCGATGGACGTTTTTCAGGAGGGACAAGAGGACCCTGTATCGGACATGTATCCCCTGAAGCTGCAGCAGGAGGCCCCATTGCCCTTGTCGAGGATGGAGATGTTATTTATATAGATATTCCCGGAAGAAAAATAGAAATTGAGCTTTCTAAGGAGGAGATGGAGGAAAGGAAGAAAAGATGGAAAAATCCTCCTCCTAAGGTAAAAACAGGTTATCTTGCTCGTTACAGTCTTCTGGCAAGCTCTGCCTCAGAAGGGGCATCCATTAAGACTGGTTAATAAAAAGAAAAAATGGAGGAGAGAATAAGTTTATGAAAGGGGGAAGTTCTGGTTTTTTAGAAAAAATAGTTCCTTCTGAGATACTGCAGGTTAAGCCTTACGTTCCCGGCAAGCCTATTGAGGAGGTGAAAAGGGAACTTGGCCTTTCCAAAGTAATAAAACTTGCCTCAAACGAAAACCCTCTGGGTCCTTCTCCAGAGGCTGTTGAAGCTATCTGCAGATACGCCTCACAGGTTCACCTTTATCCTGATGGGGACTGCTACTATCTTAAAAGAGAGCTTGCACTGCATCTTGAGGTTGAGCCAGATAACATAATCCTTGGTAATGGCTCTGATGAAATTGTCTCAATTTTAACACGTGTCTTTATTCAAGAAGGCAAAGAAGCAATAATGGGATATCCCTCCTTTTTAATGTATAAAATAGATACGCAGCTTGCCCGAGGGAAAATAATCTGTGTACCCTTAAATGATTTTAAAATAGACATAGATGCAATTATAAAAGCGATAAATTCCAACACAAGGATCATTTTTATAAGCAACCCTAACAATCCCACCGGCACAATTGTGACCAGAGAAAAAATGCAGGAGCTTGTTGAAAATATCCCCCCCTGGGTTCTTGTGGTATGTGATGAAGCATATTATGAATATGTGGAGGATTCTCTATATCCGGACAGTCTGCGCTGGGTTAAAGAAGGGAAAAATGTTGTTGTGCTTCGGACCTTCTCAAAAATATACGGTCTTGCAGGGTTGAGAATTGGTTATGGTGTTGCCAGAAAAGAAATTATATCTATACTTAACAGAGCCCGCCCTCCTTTCAACGTTAACCTTCTTGCTCAGGTAGCAGCTCGGGCAAGTCTTAAGGATAAAAAACATCTTTTAAAAAGCAAAAACTTAATAAAGGAAGAGAAAAAATTTCTTTACACAAAATTAAAGGAACTTGGAGTGGAATTTGTTCCCAGTCAAACCAATTTTATTCTTATAAAAACCGGCAACAAAACAGAAGAAATTATTAACAATCTCCTGAAAAAAGGTATAATTGTTCGAGGTATGCAAGCCTATAACCTACCAGATTACATAAGGCTCACTATAGGCACACGGGAAGAAAATGAGTTCTTTATCCAGGAATTCAGAAAAACTTTCCGGTAAGAAGTCTTTTGTAATAGCTATTGATGGTCCTGCAGCGTCGGGAAAAAGCACAACAGCTTATCTTCTGGCTAAAAAACTGGATTTTTTATATCTTGATACAGGGGCAATGTATAGAGCTTTAACCTGGAAAGCCCTGCAGGAAGGTATTGATCTGAAGAAAGAAGACCGCCTTTCTGAGATGGCTGAAAAAACCAATATTGAGATTTTTCCAAAAGAGGAGTCCTTTGGAACATGCGTTTTCGTAGATGGAAAAGATATATCTTCCCTTATAAGAACTCCGGAGGTGACAAGATGGGTTTCTGTTCTTTCTAAGGTTCCGGGAGTAAGAGAGGCTATGGTAAAGCTCCAGAGGAAAATAGCCTGTAACAGGTCAGTAGTGGCCGAAGGAAGAGATATTGGAACTGTTGTCTTCCCGGAGGCAGATGTTAAGATATTCCTTGTAGCTTCCTTAGAAGAGAGAGCAAGAAGAAGATGGAAAGAGCTCAATGAAAAAGGGATATTTTGTACAAAGGAAGAGATTAAGAAAGAGCTTGAGCTGAGAGATAAAATTGACAGTGAAAGAGAAGTTGCTCCACTGAGAAAAGCTCCTGATGCTTTTCTGGTTGACAACACCAATCTTGATACTGCCCAAACCCTTGAAAAAATCTTAGGTATAGTAAAATCTAAAATTAAAAATTTAAAATGACAGAAACTCCTTTTTGGTACAGGGTTTTGTGGGTGATGGGTATGATTATCTTTAAATTCCTGTTTGACCTTCGGATTGAAGGAGTTGAAAAGATACCTTCAAAAGGCGCCATGGTTATTGTTGCCAATCATAGAAGCTATCTTGACCCTATTGTTCTTGCTCTCGTTACTCCTCGTAAAATGAATTTTATGGCAAAGGAGGAACTTTTTAAAAATCCTGTGTTCGGCTTCCTGATAAAAAAACTTGGTGCTTTTCCATTAAAAAGAGAAAAACCAGACAGAAAAGCTTATATCAAAGCCCTAAGTGTACTTAAAGAAGGCAAAATTCTGTCACTTTTCCCTGAAGGAACCCGGAGTATCTCAGGTAAAATAGGAAATTTGAAGGAAGGTTCGGTAAGAATTGCCCTTCACTCCAGAGTTCCTATCTTTCCTGTGGTGATAAAAGGCACCGGTGAAGTTCTTCCTCCTGGAAAAAAGATGATAAGGGGTGGCAGGATAAAGGTGAAAGTCGGAGATCCAATTTTTACAGACTCTTTTTCAAAAGAAGAGGAAAGACAGGTTGCAAAAAAGATCATTGACAAAATAGAAAAGACAATGCTGGATATGAGCGTTAACAGATGAAAGTGTATATTCCAGAAGAGGTTGGCTTTTGCTTTGGTGTAAAGGAGGCGATAAAGAAAGTTGAGAGAGAGCTGAAAAAAGGAGGGGAGGTTTTCTGTCTTGGAGATCTGGTTCACAATCCTCTGGTAATGAATGAGCTCTGTGAAAAGGGACTTAAAGTAGTATCCTCTCTCTCTGAGGTAAAAAAATGTGGAACTTTAATTACAAGAGCCCATGGGGTGGAGCAGAGCATCCTTGAGAAAGGGAAGGAAAAGGGGCTAAAAATAGTTGAGACCACCTGTCCTTATGTTTTGAGGGCTCATAAAATTATCCGTAAACTTATTTGCGAATCTTATCATGTTGTGATAGTGGGCTCTGCGGAACATCCGGAAATCAAGGCTATTTTATCTGATATTCCCTTCTGTAAGGTGAGTGTGATAAATTCTTCAGAAAGAATAAGGGAAGTTTCTGAAGAAAAAAAGATAGGAATTGTTGCTCAAACTACAGAATCTCTTGACAATTTTGAAAATATCGTGAAAAATCTAATAGAGAAGCGATTGAAAAGTGGGTTTGAGATAAGGGTTTTTAATACTGTATGTAGCGTTGTTATAAAAAGGCAAAAAGAGGCAAAAGAACTCGCAGAAAAAGTGGATGCTGTGATAGTTGTTGGAGGCAATAAAAGCTCCAACACCAGGAAACTGGTTGAAATTTGCAAAAAAGAAGGAAAGAAGGTTTATTTTATAGAAAGAGAAGAGGAACTTGAATTTGAAAAAATTAAAAAATTAAGCAGTGTTGGAATAATAGGAGGAACTTCAACTCCTGAGAAAATTATAAGAAATTTAGAAAGAAAAATTAAAAAAATCTTTAGCAAGGAGGGGGAATAAAGTGGGAAAATCCAGAGAGGAAAATATGCTTGACAGAGCAGCTGATAACCTGATAAAATCAACTTCCATTAATAAAGAAGAGAAAGAGAAAACAGAAAAGATGGAAGAGAAAAACAAAGAGGAGGAAATTTTTGCTCATCTTATAAAAAAATATGAGAGTCCCGCGCCTATAAAGGAGGGGGACATAATAACCGCCAAGGTGGTTCAGACAACCAAGGAAGGAGTCCTTCTTGATGTGGGGATGAAATCAGAGGGATTTATGCCCTGGGAGGAATACAGATCTTCCTCAGACAAGATACCCCAGATAGGAGAAAAGATGAACGTTTATGTGATGCGCAAAAGTGGAACCGGAAACCTCCTCCTTTCTAAAAAGGAGGCTGATTTCAGGTTGGATTGGGCGAAATTCACCGAGGCATTTGAGGAGGAAAAACCTATAAAAGTAAAAGTAATTAAGGTTGTAAAAGGAGGCCTTCTTGCTACGATAGGATATTTAAATTGTTTTATTCCTGGTTCACATGTAAGTCTGAAAAGAAATGTGAATCTTAAAGATTACATTGGTAAAACACTTGAGGTCAGGATAATTGAGCTTGATAAAAGATCGAAAAATGTTGTTGCTTCCAGAAAGTTCCTTGAACTTGAAGAAAAAGAAAAACAGAAAGAAAGAGTTCTTTTGAGCCTTGAAGAAGGTAAAATAGTTAAAGGGAAAGTTAGCTCCATAACAAAATTCGGGGTGTTTGTTGACCTTGGAGGAATTGATGGACTTATTCACCCTGAGAATCTATCCTGGGGATGGGTAAAGGACCCAAAAGAGGTTGTAAAAGTTGGGCAGGAAATTCAGGTTAAAGTGCTAAAACTTGATAGAGATAGAGGAAAAATTTCTCTTGGTCTAAAACAAACTCAACCTGACCCCTGGAGTGTGGCGGAGGAAAAATATAAAGTGGGTTCAGAGGTCGTTGGAAAGATTACTCACCTGACAAACTTTGGTGCCTTTGTAGAGATAGAAAAGGGTCTTGAAGGCTTAATTCACATCTCCGACCTTTCCTGGGATAAACGAATCTCTCATCCAAAGGAAGTGGTATATGTCGGACAAGAAGTGAAGGTAAAAGTTCTTGACATTAATTCCAAAGAGAAGAGAATGGCTCTTGGTTTGAAACAAACCCAACCTGACCCCTGGCAAAAACTTGTAGAAACTTACAAGGTAGGGGACGTAGTTACGGGAAAGGTTCAGGAAATAACAAATTTTGGCGTCTTTGTTAATCTTTTACCAGGGATAGACGGGCTTATCCACGTATCAGAACTTGATAGCGAATACGTTCATCATCCGGAAAAGGTTACCTCCGTTGGCGAGGAGATAAAAGCTGAAATTGTTGAAATTGACCCTGAAAAAAGAAGAGTAAGGCTTAGCGTGAGAAAGTTAAAAGAAAGAGAGGAGAAAGAGAAAAAGAAAGAGGAAAAGGAAGACAAAACCTCCGTGTCTGAAGAAGATGAAGGAGTTGTTATAGGTGATTTCATAAGAGAGGATATAAGAGAGAAATTAAAACAGAGATTTTCCAGTTAATGATTTTGTGGCTTTTTTTCATTACAATTCTGGGTTACCTGCTTGGCTCAATCCCGGGGGGGTATATAGTCGGAAAGCTTGTAAAAGGTGTTGATGTTAGAAAATATGGAAGTGGAAATATTGGAACCACCAATGTTCTAAGAGTGCTGGGAAAAAAATATGCTCTTTTTGTTTTCTTGATCGATTTTGGAAAGGGAGCAGCATCTGTGCTTATTGCTTCCCTTTTTCCTTATGGCAATCTTTCCCCTCTGGTGAGATCTTTGACAGGAATGGCGTGTATAACCGGTCATAATTGGCCCTTATTTTTGAGGTTTAAAGGCGGCAAGGGAGTTGCAACCTCAGCAGGGGTTTTTCTGATCTTAACCCCTCTTCCTTTTATTTTCTCTTTTTTAACCATGGTGGTAGTGGTAGGTCTAACAAGATATGTTTCACTTGGGTCTATGATCTCTGCCGCACTTTTACCTCTTTATATTGGAATATTTATGAAAGAGGAGGGGGTTTTTTATATCTTTCTGGGTGTAGCGGTTGCTTTGCTTGTGGTTTTTCGCCACCGTTCCAACATAAAAAGACTCCTTGCCGGTAAGGAAAGCAAATTAGGAGAAAGAATTAAGATAAAAGGAGGTAAGTAAAAGGCTGGAAGCCCTTGTCAAATTTTTGGTATGTAATATAGTATTAACATAAAAGGATAAAACCCATAAAGGAGGGTGTAATGAACAAAGCCGAACTTATAGACGAGGTGGCAAGGCAGACAGGTCTTACAAAGAAAGTTTGCAGGAAGACCGTGGACGCAGTAATTTCCACAATTAAGGATTCTCTGGCAAAAAGGGAAAAGATAACTCTTGTAGGATTTGGCAGTTTTAAAGTGGCAACTCGCAAGTCAAGAAGAGGGAGAAATCCTCAGACAGGAGAAGAGATTCAAATACCTGCAAAAGAAGTTCCCAAATTTGATCCAGGAAAAGACCTGAGAAATGCAGTTTCCTCATAGTCGGCTGTGGTTCTTAAACAAGAATTATGCATGAAGATAAAAATAAGGATAATCTGGCGGAGGAGAAAAAAGAAGAGGAAAGGCTCTACTTTTCTATAGGAGAGGTAAGCAGGATAACAGGTGTGCCTTCGTATGTTTTACGCTTCTGGGAGAAAAGCTTTCCTTCCCTTTCGCCCCGGAAAAGTAAGGGCGGACACAGAAGGTACAGAAAGGAGGACGTGGAACTTGTTCTTAAGATAAAAGATCTTCTTTACAATAAAGGATTCACCATAGAAGGAGCAAAAAAAACACTTAAGGAGAAGAAAAAAGGTAGAGAAGAAATTGAAATTGACCTTGACTGGTTAAGAAAAGAAATAGAAGAGATTTATAAACTTCTTGATTAAAGAAGTCGGGGCGTGGCGCAGCCTGGTTAGCGCACTTGCATGGGGCGCAAGAGGTCACCGGTTCGAATCCGGTCGCCCCGATTATTTTTGTCAGTAAGTTTAGGAAAGGAGGAAAAATTGAAACCACAAGATATAGCAGGAATTTGGGCTCCAATTTGCACTCCCTTCACAAATGAGGAGGTAGACCTTAAAAAACTTGAGGAGAATATGGAAATTTACTCTCAGACTCCTCTAAGAGGATATTTCGCTCTGGGTAGCAATGGTGAGGCCTGTATGCTGGATAGAGAAGAGAGAATAAAGGTGTTAAAAGTGGTGGTAAAAAAGAGGGGCAAAAATCAGCTTGTAATGGCAGGGTGCAGTCATGAATCTGCTCGAGGAACTATAATTCTCATTAAGGAAGCAGCTGAAGAAGGAGCAGATATTGTCAGCGTAATAACACCTCATTATTTCAAGAAAGTAATGACGGATGATGCCCTCATTAAATTTTACGAAAGAGTGGCAGATGAATCTCCCCTTCCTGTTATGATTTACAATGCTCCGGGTTTTGCAGGGGGGGTTCAGCTCTCACCTAAGGCCATTGCCAGGTTAAGTCAACATCCCAATATAATCGGGATGAAGGATAGTGCACCCACAGGTCCCAATATCTTTTTATCCCTTGTTAACACAGAGGAATTTGCTGTTCTTGCAGGTTCGGCAAACTTTTTCATTACTTCTCTTCTCATGGGTGCAGTGGGAGGAGTGCTCTCCCTTGCCAATTTTCTTCCCCATGCCTGCTGTCGTCTTTATGATATTTTTAGACAGGGGAACATGAAAGAGGCAGGGAAGCTGCAGAGGGCTATTATAAGAGTTAACAGAGAGGTATCTGGCAGATATGGGGTGGCTGGAGTAAAGGCAGCTATGGATTTTGCAGGATTTAACGGGGGAGATCCCCGTCTTCCTCTTTTACCACTCACTCAGGATGATAAAGAAAAAATCCGCCTTTCCTTAAAAAGATTTGTGGATGAGTACCCGGAATTTAAGACCTATCTTAAAATTTAATGTCACAATATTTGTTGTTTTCAGCTACAGGAGAAAGAAAAATTTTTTTCTCTCTCCTTTTCCTCTAAAATTTTTACCTTTAGTGTCCCCGGTTTACCTTTCCTAATGATGGACAAAGCTATAGATT
>Ga0209834_10001732_pt1 | contig 11933 bp, 11 predicted proteins | sample Mar14236cmmetaG_FD_184134 | JGI IMG/M metagenome (GOLD analysis project Ga0209834, IMG submission 184134) | Marine hydrothermal vent microbial communities from Guaymas Basin, Gulf of California to study Microbial Dark Matter (Phase II) - Marker... ...
GTATTGAAGAAGCTCGTTTTGGAGAAGTCTTTTAATCATGTCATCAAATTCTTTTTTAGATACATGAAGAAGAGCCATAGCTGATTCAGCATCCATATCACGTGTTTGAAGCATTTTCAAAAGTTCAAATTCTTTATCATTTAAAACAAACTCTGATTCAAGCTCCTCAGGTAACTCCTCAAGTGATTCTGAAAGATTCTTAACATAATCCTCAATAATTGAATCCAGATTAAGTGTATCTAGTATCTCACCGTTTTTATCATAGAGAACACAAACCCTTCGTCTTTGGTCATACTTCCAAGAAGCCACGTTTTTCCATGTATAACCAAGAAGACTTACATCTCCATATGGTTTCTTTGTCTTAGCTTTTTTACGTTCTCTACTTCTATAAAGATAATGCTGCTCTATCTGAAGTGATGCCAGATCAACACCGAAGTTTTGAAGCTCATCCATTAACTCATCACCAGCGCGTCTTTTAAGCTCAGCTATAAAAAACAAACCAGCTTTTCCAATGATATCCATATATACTACACGGATGATAGACTCAATAGCTTTACCTACAAGTTCTGGTTTAACATTTTCAATCTCAGGTGAAATAACAACAGCTTCATCTTCTAACAGTTCACCTTTATCATTTATCCTAACATATTTCAAAAAAATATATTTCTGCTCAAGTGTTTTAATAATGGAACCTATAACCTTTGCAGCGAAGCTATGAGTTGTACGTCTACCAGCAACATGATAAAGAGCTTTTAATACTTCACCTAGAACATAGGAGTTTGTGTATTTTCCCATTCAAATTTTCAAATAGAAATTTTATTTAATTATCTTTCTATTTAACAGCATCCTACTTAGGAAAACATAGTTCATAATTTTTCCTAAATAATTATATACACGTATTTGTTTAGGGCAAGCTATAACATATGAGGAAAACATAACATGAAACGTAGTTCAAGAGCATGGAAAAAAAGACATAAAATGCGCTGGAAATGGCGAAAGAAACGTATGCGACGTGAAAAAAGAGCTAGAAGAAAATAAAAAGATTAAAAACAAGTTGATCATGGGGGTATGGTGTAACCCGGCATCATTGCGGGCTCCAGTTAAGGTATGATTAAAAGAGGGTCATCTGATATGGTGATGAATAACTGGAGCGATGACCTTAGAAGTGACCCGCCGATCTGGGTTCAAATCCCAGTACCCCCATCCAAATAGATAATATATGGTGAGAAAAATGTTTAAATTAAGCATGAAAAACTTTAGTGGATATACCATACTATCAATTTTGTTTATACTAGCAGGTGTACTACATTACATATACTGGGGAAGCAGATATGGTGTTTGGTATGATATCGGCATTTATGCATTAACAGTTTTTCTTGTAGTCCCAGGTATTGTTGGAGTGATATTATCTCTGATGAAAACTGAGGAAAACGATTAGATCATATTCCAAGTAAGAACAGGTTTTTTAGTTGCCTCTACTTCATCGACCCGTTTGACAGAGGTATTGCTCGGTGAGTTCTTAACAACATCTGGTTTCTCATCAGCTATTCTTAATAATGTTTCAACATATTTATCGATATCTTTTTTGGATTCTGTCTCGGTTGGTTCAATCATAAGTGCTTCTTTAACGATTAATGGGAAATAAACCGTAGGTGGATGTAAACCATGATCAAGAAGTCGTTTGGCAACATCCTTAGCTGTTATTTGTTTTTCTTGTTTTAATTTCTCACAGCTGATTACAAACTCATGTTTACGAAGCTGTTTATATGGCATATCGTATTTATCGCTATCAATAATCTTCTTTTTCATATAATTCGAATTTAAAACAGCGATTTCTGATGCTTCCTTCAAACCATCACTACCCATCATTAGTATGTAGACATAGGCTTTTAGCAGAGCTGAAAAGTTTCCATAAAAATCTTTTATTTTACCAATGGATTCTGGTGCATCATAATCAAAGATATAAATTCCTTCCTTGGTTCTACCGATACGCGGGACTGGCAAAAAACGTTCTAGTTTTATTTTCACGCCAACTGGCCCAGCTCCTGGTCCACCGCCTCCATGAGGTGTAGAAAATGTTTTATGCAGGTTAAGATGAACTATGTCAAAACCCATATCACCAGGGCGTGCTTTCCCCATTATTGCATTCATATTGGCACCATCGTAATACAGTAATGCACCTGCTTTGTGAACCATTTTTGAGATTTCAAGTATATCTGACTCAAAAATACCAAGCGTGTTAGGATTTGTGAGCATGAAGCAAGCGGTCTTTTCAGATAGAGTGTTCTCCAGTGTATCTAGGTCAACAGTGCCATTCTTATTTGATGGGATTTCAATCAATTTGAAGCCAGCCATATTAGCACTAGCAGGATTTGTACCATGTGCAGTGTCAGGTAGTATCACCTCATTTCTCTCAGAATCATTCCTGTATTCATGATATGCTCTTGTCAACAGCATCCCTAAAAACTCGCCATGTGCACCAGCAGCTGGTTGAAGACAGAAATAATCCATACCTGTGATTTCACAGAGCATACGCTCAAGTTCAAACATAATCTGCAGATTCCCCTGAACAGTGCTGATATCCTGATAAGGATTCGTATTAGCAAATTTATCCCAAGATGCAATCTGCTCACATATTTTAGGGTTATATTTCATAGTACATGATCCAAGTGGGTAAATGCCAGTGTCAACACCATAATTCATCTGACTTAGATGATGAAAATGACGGACGACAATAGGCTCATCAAGATCAGGTATACCTATCTTTTTGGTTCTCCGCAAAGTATTAGGAATGCCTTCAACTCCAGATGTTTTTTCTTTTTTAACCTCTGTAAATTCATTGAGTAAGGGTTCATCGTACACAGCTGAATGATACATTTCTAGGCTACCTCCTCTAGCAAAGAGACGAAATAATTCATGTCTTTATCTGAATGAAGCTCTGTTACACCAAGAAGCATGCAGTTTTTAAATTCAGGGAATCTTTCATCCAAAACTAGTCCTCCTTGAACACCTCTACTCAGAAGATGTTGATTGATTTTAGTAGGATCACTTGGGCATTTAACAACAAATTCATTAAAATGAGTACCTGAAAACAATTTTTTAAAACCATCAATGGATTCTATCTTCTCAGCCAACATCTGCCCTTTTTCAAAATTAATTTTACTAAGTTTTTCTAAACCATTACCACCAAGCCATGAAAGATAAACAGCTGCTGCTAATGCATTTAAACCCTCATTGGTGCAAATATTACTAGTTGCTCGTCCACGTCGTATATGCTGCTCACGTGTTTGAAGGGTCATGCAGAAAGCTCTTTTTCCATTACTGTCTTTTGTTAAACCGATTATTCTACCAGGCATCTGACGTATATATTCTTTTCTACAGGCAAAAATACCAAGACTTGAACCACCATAATCCATAGCGTTACCAAGGCAACGACCTTCACCAACAACAATGTCAGCATTATACTCCCCTGGCGATTTTATGATACCAAGAGAAAGAGGATCTACACCAACTACAAACAAGGCATTAACATCTTTGACTATACTACTGATTTTTTCAACATCATCTTCGAAAACACCAAAAAAATTAGGGTTTTCAATATATACACCTGCTGTGTCATTATCAACTACTTTTTTAAGTTCTTCAAGATCTGTTTTACCTGTTTTTTTATCATAACTAACTTCTTTGATTTTGATACCAGGTCCTTTGATATAGTTGCTAAGAATAGATTTTTTCTCCTGCGAAATGTTACAGGGGATGATAAATTTTTTTTTCTTTGTAACACGGGTACACATCAAAACTGCTTCAGAGAGAGCTGTAGCTCCATCATACAATGAAGCGTTAGCTACATCCATCCCTGTTAACTCTGCTATCATGCTTTGATACTCGAACATTGCTTGTAAAAACCCCTGTGACGCTTCTGGTTGATATGGAGTATATGCAGTATAGAACTCCGAACGAGAAATCACAGATTTAACAACAGCAGGTATGTAGTGAGGTTTAACCCCTCCACCTAAGAAACATAGGATTTCGTTGCATGATTTGTTTTTATTAGCTATCTTTCTAAGTTCCTGCTCTGTTTCCTGCTGTGATAAACCAGCAGGTATCTCTAGGTTATTGATTCTTATCTCTGCGGGTATATCTGAGAAAATATCGTCTATCTTCTTTAAACCGATTTCATGTAGCATTTCTTGTTTTAATGATGAGTTGGGTATGAACTTCATAGGATTCCCCTCAACAGGGTAATAACAAGTTATTAAATAAATTTATTATGAAATCTTTAAATCATTTGATTTTATGCTATTTTTATGCTAAATTATATTTTTGAAGATGGTGCTGAAAGAAATATTCCTATTGGTAAACTTGTTTGTCTTGCCAGAACATATAAAAAGCATGCTGATGAGATGAAATCTAAAGTTCCTGAGGAGCCTCTTCTTTTTCTGAAACCCGTCAGCTCTGTGATTTTTGATGGTGAATCTATTGTTTATCCCAGTATTTCGAAGTGTTTACATCATGAGGTTGAGTTAGGTGTTGTGATTGGTAAAAAATGCAAAGATATAACGAGGGATACAGCTTTAGATTATATTCTTGGTTATTGCGTCTGTCTAGATATTACCGCTAGGGATATCCAATCTGTTGCTAAAAAAAATGGTTGGCCGTGGAGTATCGCCAAAGGTTTTGACACGTTTGCGCCTATTAGTAATATTGTTTTGAAAGAAAGATGTGTTAATCCTAACAATCTTGATATTTCTTTAAAGGTAAACGGGACGGTTAGGCAGAGTTCTAATACTAAAAATATGGTTTTCTCTGTTGAGGAAATCATTGAGTTTATATCTAGTATTATGACCCTTGAGCCTGGTGATCTAATTATGACAGGTACTCCTGAAGGCGTTGGTGAGATACATAGAGGTGATGTTTTAGAGGCAGAGCTTGGTGGTATATGTTTTTTAAAAGTTGATGTCAAATAATTTTTGGAAAATGTTTTAAATTTAAATCATATTGCGTGACTACATTTTTATTTGAGGGAGGCGTAAAGTACATATGAAAAAAGTTGTAACTGTATCAGGTGCTAGAACACCTCAGGGTAAATTTGCTGGTGCTTTGAAAGATTTTCAAATTTTTCTTTTCGCTCAGGATGTTTTTTGATATGAGGAGTATAATAGTTTTTCTCCCAGTTGTTTTTCTCCTTTTTAATAGCTTCAATCTCTTCCTTGTCAAACATATAAAAACACCCATATGTTATTTTTTAAAAATCAATACCTTTTCTTGCTTCAACACCATGTTGATAAGGATGCTTAATCTCAAGCATTTCAGTAACGTAATCAGCGATTCTAGTAATCTTAGGATGAGCATAGCGACCTGTTAATACCAACTCAAGTTTTTCAGGTTTTCCCTCAACAAGTTCCAAGACATCATCAACATCGATAAGGTTAAAATCAACTGCTACATTGATTTCATCTAAAATTATTAAATCATATTTTTCTTTATTTATAATCTCTTTAGCATACGCAAAACCTTGCTGAGCAAGATCAATATCAATCTGCTCAGGGTTTTCCTTGTTTACAAACTCATCTCGTCCATGTTGAGAAAACGTAAAACCAGGGATGTTTTCCAAAGCATCTAACTCGCTATATCTTCTCCCCTTCATAAACTGAAGCATATGAACCTTCAAACCTGCACCAGCTGCTCTAAGACCAAGACCCAATGCAGCAGTTGTTTTGCCTTTACCAGGACCGGTATAAACATGGATGTATCCTTTTTTCAATGATAATTCCCCCAGGTTGAATTAGTTAGACTATTATATTTCTTTCCTTAACATATAGAAACCTTTATTTTTAATAATTTAATTCCCACCCCCATGCAACTCGAATTAAATGAACAACAAAAAATGATACAGAAAATGGTCAGAGAATTCGCTGAGAAAGAAATAGCACCTGTTGCTGCTGAGCTTGATAAAAAAGCAGAATATCCTACAAAGATTTTAGAGAAAATGGCTAAACTGGGTCTATTAGGAATCATTATACCAACTGAGTATGGTGGAGCAGGTTTGGATACAATCAGCTATGCAATAGTTATAGAGGAGATATCACGGAAATGCGCATCTACAGGTGTTATAACCTCAGTGCATAACTCACTTGTTTCCTGGCCTATTATGAAGTATGGAACAGATGAGCAAAAAAAGAAGTATCTCCCCATTCTTGCAAAAGGAGAAAAAATTGGTGCTTTCGCTGGAACTGAACCAAACGCTGGTTCTGATCTTGGTGCTATGCAGACTACAGCAGTTCTCAAAGGTGACAAATATATAATTAATGGCGATAAAACATTTATCACTAGCGGGTCTGAAGCAGGGATTCTTATTGTTTTTGCAGTTACTGATAAAAGTGCTGGTTCAAAAGGTATTAGCGCGTTCATCGTGGAAAACACATTCAAAGGTTTCAAAGTTGGAAGTATTTTTGATAAAATGGGTATAAACGCTAATCATGTATCTGAGCTTGTTTTTGAAGATATGGAAGTCCCAAAAGAAAATCTTCTTGGAAAAGAAGGAGAAGGTTTCAAAATTGCTTTGAGTACTCTTGATGGAGGTCGTATAGGTATAGGAGCACAAGCAGTTGGTATTGCTCAGGCTTGCCTTGATGAAAGCATAGAATATTCCAAGCAGCGTCAGCAATTTGGAAGACCCATAAGCAAATTCCAAGCAATACAATGGATGATAGCAGACATGGCCACCCGTATTGAAGCGGCAAGATTACTTGTTTATAACGCTGCATATAAAAAAGATAAAGGTGAACGCATTAGTAAAGAAGCAGCAATGGCAAAACTTTTTGCATCAGAAACAGCAGTAGAAGCCGCGATTAAAGCTGTACAAATCCATGGTGGTTATGGTTATACCAAAGAGTATACTGTTGAACGATTATTCCGTGATTCAAAAATAACAGAAATATATGAGGGTACATCTGAAGTACAAAGACTTGTTATTTCCAGTAATTTGTTAAGATAGATTTAAGATGAAGGTGAAAAATGTTATGGGGGAGTTTAACTATAAAGAAGTGTATAATAGTTGGAAATGGAATATACCCGAGAAGTATAATATAGGATACGATTGTGTTGATAAACATACAGATACAGATAGAAAAAACAAAATAGCTCTTTACTGGGAGGATTCTGAGGGTAACACAGATAAGTTTACTTATAATGATATGAAGAATCTTACTAACAAGTTTGGTAATGTCCTCAGAAACCTGGGTTTCAAAAAGGGTGACCGTTTTCTAATAAGATTACCTAATATACCAGCGTTTCAAATATCTTTTCTTGGCGGGGTAAAAATCGGAGCAGTTCCGATACCATCTAGCGTTATGTTCAGGGCACATGAAGTAGAATATCGTATAAATGATAGTAATTCAAAGGCTGTTATTACAACAAATAAATATGTTAATGAGGTTAATGAGATAAAAGATAAATGCCCAAGTTTAGAAAACATAATAGTAGTGGATGAACCCTACAATGATGAGCTTTATTTTGAAGAGTTAATGAAAGATGCATCAACAAATATAGAAATTGAACCAACAAAAAAAGATGACATGGCATTTTTCTGTTATACATCTGGTACCACAGGTAATCCAAAAGGCGCTGTTCATCTTCATAGATGGGTGCCAGGTAATGATCCAAGTGTACTTTATTGGCAGGATGGAAAAGATGAGGATATAATCGCTCATACTGGTGATCTCAGCTGGATTTTCCCATTGGGTAATGGTTTCTTGTATCCCTGGAGACAGGGCTTTTCAACTTTTATTTATCATGGTCGTTTCAACCCTGAGAAATGGTATCAACTTTTAGAGAAATATAAGATTACTAATCTTGCTTCTGTTCCAACCGCTTATCGTATGTTTTTAACAGTTAAAGATGCTGAGAAGAAATATGATTTATCTCATTTGAGGCATTGTATCTCAGCTGGTGAACCACTTAACCCTGAGGTTATCAAGGAATGGAAACAGCGTTTTGGTCTTGATATATATGATGGCATCGGTATGACTGAAGTTATGGTTTATTTATCAAACATTCGTGGTATGAAAATCAAACCTGGCTCTTGTGGTAAACCACAACCTGGGAAGGTTTGTGCTCTTGTTGATAAAAATGGTAAATCTGTTAGACAAGGAGAATCGGGTATTCTAGCTATTAAAGAAACTGATCCTGGTCTTTTTAAGGAGTACTGGAATAAAACCGATAAAACCAAGGAGAGTTTTAAAAATGGTTGGTTTTTAAGTGGGGATGTCTTGTATCAGGATGAAGAGGGTTATTATTGGTTTAGCGGCTGGGATGATGATCTTATTATGGCTGCTGGTTATCGGATAAGTCCTTTTGAGGTTGAATCTGCTATAATTTCTCATCCTGATGTTTTGGAGTGCGCAGTGGTTGCTAGTCCTGATGAAATACGTGGAGTTATCGTAAAAGCATTTGTAGTACTACATGATATGACCAAGGCATCTGATGAGCTTGTGAAGGATATCCAGGAACATACTAAACGGGTTGCTGCTCCGTATAAGTATCCTCGGGAGGTTGAATTTGTTGATGAGCTTCCTAAGACTCAGAGTGGAAAAATAAAAAGGAAGCAACTTAGAGAGTTAGAAATAGAAAGAAAATTGGGAGGTATGAAAAAAATATGAACATTATTGTTTGTGCAAAACAGGTTGTAGATGTATCTGAGATGAAAATTGATCCTAATACAAAGAAACCAATATTGCAGGGTGTACCTCAAAAGATCAGTGACATCGATAAAAACGCTATGGAGGAAGCAATAAAAATAAAGGAGAAACATGGTGGGAAGATAACTGTTTTAACAGTTGGAACATCTGATGCGAAGGAGAGGATTAAAGAGCTTTTAGCTATGGGTGCTGATGAGGGTGTATTGGTTGTAGCACCTGAGAAATATGATTATCATGTAGTTGTTTCTCTTCTTGCAGAGGCGGTTAAAAAAATTGGTGAGTATGATCTAATACTGTGTGGTGAAGCATCTATTGATATGTTCTCTGGTCAGGTTGGTCCGCAGCTTGCAGGTCTTTTAAATATACCACAGATCACTTATGCTCAAAAAATTGATGCAGAGAAGAATAAAATTGTTGCTGATAGGAATATGGGTGATAAAGCAGTGACAACAGAATCATCTTATCCTGTTTTGGTTACAGTTACTAAAGAGATAAATGAGCCTCGGTTACCAAGTCTTATGCAGATTCTTGCTGCTGCAAATAAGCCGATAAATGAATGGTCTGCAGATTCACTGCTTAGCGGGGTTAATCCTGTTGTTGAAACAGTTGATTTAAAAGGTGTTTCTATGGAGCGGAAAAACATTGTTTTCAAGGATGACATTGACGAATCTGTCAAACAACTAGTTGATAGTCTTGCAAAAGAGGGTTTGTTGAGGTGAAAAAAATGGTTCTTGTTTATTCTGATGATAAAAAACTTGTTTTTGAGCTTTTAAATAAAGCAGGTGAACTTGCAAAAGAACTAGGTAAAAAAGTAAATGCTGTGATCATCAGTGATGGTGATGCAAAAGAATACATCTCTTATGGTGCTGATAATGTTGTCATAGTTGAGACAGATCTTAAGGATTTCAAAGCAGAGGAGTATACGGATTACTTGTATAATGTTATCAAAGAAACAGGTGTTGAAACTGTTCTCATTGGATCTAACAAAAATGGTAAAGAACTAGCATCACGACTGGCAGGTAAGCTCTCTACCGGTTGTATTATTGATGCAAATAAAATCTATGTTAAAGATAAAAAAATTGTAGCAGAACGAGTGGTTTATAGTGGTAACGCGATCGCTGTGCAACAGTTCAACTCAAAACCAAGCATTGTTACGATACCACCTAAGGTTTTTGATCCACTTCCAAGAGATGATAACAGAAAAGGTGAGATAATAAACAAAAAATTTGATATTGAAAAATATGCTTCTAAGATAGTTAAGATAACTGAGATGAAGACTGGTGATGTTAACGTTGAAGATGCTGATATTATTGTATCATGCGGGCGGGGTTTCAAAAACAAGGATGATATAAAACTTGTGCAGGAACTAGCTGATGCATTAAAAAGTAAAACAATTGGTTGTAGCCGTCCAATTGCTGCTGATCTTAAATGGCTTTCAGAGGATCACTGGATTGGTCTATCAGGACATAAAGTAAAACCAAAATTGTATATAGCTGCTGGTATCTCTGGTCAGATACAACATATCGCCGGTATGCGTGATTCAGGCACGGTTGTTGCTATTAACAAAGATCCTGAGGCTTTGATATTTAAATCAGCGGATTACGGAATCGTTGGAGACCTGTATGAAGTCCTACCAAAGTTAACCGCAGCTATCAAAGAAAAAATGGGGTAAAGAAACCCGTTTTATTTTTCTATTATTCAAAAAATAAAAACAGGGGGATACATATCATTAGAGAAAAAGATAGAAAATTAATTGAAAAAATTCCGAAGGATATCCTTCCGGATTTTGTTTTCATGCATCTACGTAACATGTGGGCAGTGGACGGTTTTTATTATCTTTTTATAGAGGAACGATTTGGGACAGAGATTGCTACTGAAATTGATAGAAAAGTATGGGAAGTTATGGGTAAGATTGAAGCACGTAGGATTAAAAAACTTTTCAACATAAACAATGATGATATCCCTTCTATGATGAAAGCTCTTAGTTATTCTGGTTGGACGTTGGATCTTGAGGACAAAGAGATGCTTGTTGAAAAAAATCGTGCGATTATTCGAAATATAAAATGCCGTGTTCAGAACACTCGTATTTCTAAAGGACTTGGGGAGTTTGGTTGTAAACCGGTTCGCTTTGGTTTTTTAAAAGCATTTGCGAGGGAATTTAACCCAGATATAGTTGTAAAATGTAATGTATGTCCACCTGATAAACATCCGGATAATCTATGGTGTGAATGGGAATTTACTTTGAAGGAGTAAGAGTTTTTTATGAGAACTGGTAAAGAGTATAAAGAAAGTCTTAGAAAAATGCGAGCAAATATCTATAAATTTGGTGAACTGATAAAAGATGTTACAACGCATCCAGCTACTAGGAGAACTGTAGAAGGACATGCTCAGATTTTTGATGCATCATTTAAATCGGAGTATAGGAAGGTTCTTACTACTGATTCAAATCTTACTAGTGAACGTGTGAGCAGATATCTTTCTATAATACGCAACGCTGATGATATGATTGCAAATGTTCGAATGAAACGTTTGATGTTTAATCTAACAGGTACATGCACCGGTGGTAGATGTGCGGGTTTTAACGCGATTAATGCTATGTGGGCTACAACATATGATATAGATAAAGATCTTGGAACCGAATATCATAGTAGTTTGAAGAAATGGCTTACAGATGCTCAAAAACGAGATATAACTCTTGCAGGGGCTTTAACAGATCCAAAGGGTGATCGAACTAAGTCACCAAGTATGCAGAAGGATCCTGACATGAATCTTCATATAGTTGGAAAAAATGATGATGGAATTGTTGTTCGTGGCGCTAAAGTGATGATTTGTGGTGTAGCAGCAGCTAATGAGATTTTTGTTATGCCCGGTATGGGATATAAAAAGGATGATGAAGATTATGCAGTTTCTTTTGTTGTGCCTAGGGATATCGAGGGGCTTACAATAGTTGAAACACGTAGACCAAGTGATCATCGTGAATTAGAGGAAGGTTTCGACATCCCTGTTGAACTTGGTGGTATAACACAGGCGTATCTATTGTTTGAGGATGTGGTTGTTCCCTGGAAACGTGTTTTTATGGCTGGTGAGTATAAGTATTCATCTAGAGCAGTCATGAATTTTATTGCACCGTATCGTGCTGCTATTGGTGGATGCGTTGCTGGGCAGGGTGACGTGATGATTGGTGCATCTGTTTTAATGGCTAGAGCAAATGGACTTTCTGAAAAAGTTTTTAGA
>Ga0209834_10001734_pt1 | contig 11926 bp, 7 predicted proteins | sample Mar14236cmmetaG_FD_184134 | JGI IMG/M metagenome (GOLD analysis project Ga0209834, IMG submission 184134) | Marine hydrothermal vent microbial communities from Guaymas Basin, Gulf of California to study Microbial Dark Matter (Phase II) - Marker... ...
CCCCACCACCGTGAAGCAAAAGAGTACCAGGTGTTCCTGCCCCTGCAGCAGGGCGATCACGCCGTAGGCGGCAAAGGCGCTGGCGACAATGATCCCCGCCAGCCCATCCAGCCCATCGGTCAGATTGACCGCGTTGGCCGAGCCCAGGATCAAGAACGCTGCGATAGGCACCCATGCCCAGCCCAGGTCAACCATCTGTTCCACCCACGGCACGCCCATCTGTCCCGCGAATTGCAGGTTCATCACCAGCATGCCGGCCGCAATTGCCAGCGTTAGTGGTACTTCCCACAAAAGTTTGCGCCACGCCGAGTATCCCTCGCCCTGTCGCATTCCGCGCACACCGGCGATGTCGTCCACCGCGCCGATGACCGCATAGACCAACATTACCCCCAGCGGCACCAGGATCGAGCGCCCGACCATCGTTTGCCCCAGCAGGTTGTAGATGTTGAGTGCCACCGTGATCAGAAGCACCGGCACGACGATCATTAACCCGCCCATCGTCGGTGTTCCCATTTTGGTCTTGTGACCACTGGGGCCGTTGATGCGGATGCGCTTGCCGATGTGATAGTGGCGCAGGATGCGAATGAGAAGCGGCCCCCATCCCACCGCCAGGAGGAACGAGATGCTCGCCAGGAGCAGCGCAAAGTCCATTACGCCTTCCCCAATGCTCATTACGCTTTTCCCAATGCGTTGACGATCTCTTCCATCTGCATTGCCCGCGAGCCTTTGACCAGGATCACGTCATCGCTCGTCACCATCTGCTCCAGGAGAGCAATCGCTTCGACATTCTCTTCCAGGATGTGCACCCGGCCGGCAGGCATACCCCAGCGCAGTGCCGTCTCGCCGATGATGCGCCCCCGCTGACCGAGCGTGATCAGCACATCGGCCACCTCCAGCGCCCGCAGCGCCACCTTTTCGTGTCCTCCGCGCTCATAGTCACCCAATTCCAACATGTCGCCCAGGACGGCGATCTTGCGCCCATCCAGTTCGTCCAACAGATTGAGCGCGGCAAGTGTCGAGGCCGGGCTAGAGTTGTACGTGTCGTCCAGGATGATGGCGCCTTCCGGCCCCGGCACCGCCACCAGTCGCAGTTGCGCCGATGGCCCCCGCAGCCCCTCGATGATCTCCTGCCAGGTCAGGTGCTCGACCAACCCCACCGCTGCCGCCCGCAGCGCGGTGTGGACAGAGTGCCGCCCCAACAGCGGAATCTTTACGTAGAGCGTCTCGTCGCCGTGATGGAGTTGGAAACGAATCCCCTCCAGCCCCAGCCCTTCGATCTGGTCTGCCCACAGGTCTGCTTGGGGTGAGAGACCGTAGTAGAACACGCGGGCTTTTGTCGCCTGCGCCATCCCCCGCACGCGCGTATCGTCATAGTTGAGGATCGCCACTCCGTCGGGGGCCGCTGGCAGCGCCTCGACCAATTCCGTCTTGGCCTGCACGATGCGCTCGAATGTCTTGGCCCGCTCCAGATGCACCGGCCCGATGATGGTCACGACGCCGATGTGAGGCTGCGCGATGCGGGCCAGGTCAGCGATCTCGCCCACGTCGTACATTCCCATCTCGAGCACTACCCGCTCGTGCTCGTCCGTCAGGTGCATCAACGTCAGTGGCAGACCGATCTCGTTGTTGTAACTGGCCTCGCTCTTGAGCGTGACGTAACGCCGCGCCAACACAGCCGCCGTCAGTTCCTTTGTCGTCGTCTTGCCCACGCTGCCGGTGATGCCAACGACACGCGGTTCGTGCTGCCGCCGCCAAAAGGTTGCCACCTGCCAGAGCGCCCGCAGACTATTGGGCGTCTTGATCACCAACGGCAACGACCACGAGCCGGGCAGTGTCCGGTCCGGGTCAGTCAAATCCAGCGTCATATCTCCGGCGTCAACATCCCGCTCGACGATTGCCGCCACCACGCCTCGTGAGAAGGCGTCGGCGACGTAAGCGTGACCGTCTGCCTGCCCGCCCTTGAGCGCGATGAACAGCGCACCGGGTTCGGCCTGCCGCGAGTCGATCACCGTCCTCGAGACCGGCTGATCCAGTTCCTCCGGCCGCTTGTCTGTCAATCCCTCAATTACATCTGCCAGCGTCAACATTGCCATGCTCACCTCGTCGCCTCCGCCATCGCTATACCCTCAGGTGGGATGTCCAGGACGACGAACAGTCGCGTCGCCAGCCTTTGGAACGCCGGCGCCGCCGTCTGCGAAGCCCAGAGTGAGGTCTTGGGCCGATCCAATTTGACCAGGATGATGAGGCGCGGGTCAGGCACCGGCCCAAACCCGACGAAGGAGGTGATCGTGCTCTCCGGCTCGTACCCGCCAGGGATGGGGATCTGCGCAGTGCCTGTCTTGCCCGCAACGTGGTAGCCCTCTACCCTGGCCTGGGGCGTTCCCTCTTCTATTGTCCGCACCATTACCTTTGTCAGCGTGCGTGCCGTCTGTGGAGAGATCACCTGCGCCTCGACCACTGGCTGGAAAGTGGAGACTGTGCCGTCAGGCTCGACGCGCTGGGCCGCGATGTGAGGCCGCAGTCGAGTCCCATCGTTGGCCACCGTCGCCACCGCGGTGATCATCTGGAGCGGCGTCACCGCCACCCCCTGCCCGAAAGAGTTCGTCCCCAGGCTAGAGGCGTGCCAGTGCTCGTAATCGTCCGGCTGCCACAACTGACCGGCTATCTCGCCCGCCAAGTCAACCCCCGTCGGTTGCCCGATGCCGAAATCTTGCATGTAACGGTAGAATACGTCGGGCCCCATCTGCATGTTCAGCCAGACTGCCCCCACGTTGAGCGACTCGATCAGAATGTCGGCCACCGTCCGCTCTCCATACGCCAGGTGAGAGGCGTTCTGGATCACTACTCCTTCTATCTCAATCTGGCCCGGATCGTCGTAGGTCGTTTCTGGCGTCACCAATCCCGTGTCGAGCGCGGCTGCCAGCGTCAGCACTTTGAATACGGAGCCTGGTTCGTACTGTTGGCTCACGGCCGGGTCCGCAAACGGGGGGGGATTTTGGTTGGCAAAGTCAAAGTATCTCCCTGGATCGTAATTGGGCAGACTGGCGAGCGCCAGAATCTCGAACGTGCGCGGGTCCATCACAATGATCGTGCCGCCCTCGGCCTGGTACTCTAGTACCGACCGCGCCAGTTCCTCTTCGACCAGTGCCTGCACGGTCCGGTCGAGCGTCAGCACCAGGTCGGGCCCCGGCTCAGGCAGCGCGACGGGAACCACGTTCCAGGGAATCTGCTCGCTGTACAGGTCCACCGGGCCTTGCCACTTTACCTGCTCCGGCTGTAGTAACACGTCATGGAACCCCTCGACCCCGTAGGGACACTTGCCTTCGGCGTTGCAAAAGCCAAGCGCGTGCGACGCCAATGTACCCTCTGGGTACTCTCGCGTCCACAATGGCACGACGGTGATTCCCCGCAAGCCCAGGTCTGCGATCTGTTCTCCCACCTCTTTCGACACCGAGGACGCAATTGGGACCCAGACGTCCTCGCTGTCCAGCAACTGTTTGACGTGAGTGGTCGGCATGTGCAGCAACGATCCCAATGCTGCAGCCGATGCCTCCACGTCCACTACGTAAAGAGGAGCCGCTTCGATGGAATACAACACCGCGTTCCCTGCCAGCAAGTGCCCATTCCGGTCACGAATCGCGCCTCGTGGGGGCTCGGCCATCACAATGTTCCGCACGCGCTGCTCCTCACCCCACTCTTTGTAGAAGCGGTGACGCACGATCTGCACCTGTGCCAACTGGGCCACAATCACGGCCAGGGCAAAGATCAGCAGTGTGGTCAACAATCGCAGACGACGACGTGGGCCTTCCGCCATGTCACTCTCCTGCAGTCAGAAGTAAATACTCTACCTGTTCAGCCGGTACGAAATCCATCTCAATCGCCCGCTCTCGCAGACGAGAGACAGAGCCTTCTCTAGCGATCATCACTTCCAGTTGCGCGTTCTCCCTCTGAAGGCAAATCAATTCTTCTTGCAACTGTTCAATGTGGCGACCACAGGCCGCCGTCCGGCTGACCAATATCAGGTAGAGGGCCGCTACCAGCGTCAGCCCCACGACGAGTGCAAATGAGTAAATAGCCGTGCGCGGGCCCATCTCGAACTGCCCGCGTTTGATCCCATGCGTCACTCTCTGCATAAAAGTGGAATTGCGCCTGGACACTTGGCTCCTTTAGCCGCTTACTGCTAACCGCTCTGCCACTCGCAGCCGCGCCGAGCGTGATCGCGGATTAGCGGCAATCTCGTCCGCCGTGGGCCGAACAGGCTTGCGCGTGATCGCTCGCAGCGTGGCTCGATGGTCGCACGTGCAAATCGGCGACTCTGGTGAGCACAAGCAGTCGCGGCTCTCCCGGCGTAGAAAACGTTTCACCAGCCGATCTTCCAGCGAGTGGAAACTGATCACCGCCAGATAGCCGCCGGGCGCAAGTACCTCCACGGCCTGGGGTAACACTGCCTCCAACGCGGCCAGTTCATCGTTGACGGCGATGCGCAGTGCCTGGAACGTGCGCGTGGCCGGATGAATGCGCCCGCGCCGCCCCGTCGCCTGCTCTACGACGACGGCCAGTTCTCGCGTCGTGTGGATCGGGCGAGCGGCGACAATCGCCTCCGCGATGCGACGCGCTTGTCTCTCTTCACCGTACTGGTATAATAGGGTCGCCAGTTCTTCCGCCGAGAGTTCGTTGACCAAGTCAGCAGCAATAGGCCCGCCCGTCGTCGGGTCGAAGCGCATGTCGAGCGGCCCTTCTGACATAAAAGCGAAACCACGAACGGGATCGGCCAGTTGCAGAGAGGAGAGACCTAGATCAAGCAGGATGCCATCTGCGGGAACAAAGTCGCAAGCACGCGCAATTTCTGCCAGGCGGGTGAAGGAACTGTGCACGAGCACAACTCGCCCAGTGTAGGAGACCAACTGGACGCCGGCTGCTTCCACCGCCGCCGGATCCCGATCCAGGCCCAGGAGACGCCCATTGGGGGACGAGGCCGCCAATATCCCGGCCGCATGTCCACCGCCTCCCACAGTTGCATCTATGTACCGGCCACCTGGCCTGATTTGCAGACCGTCGAGTACCGCTTGGAAAAGGACAGGAATGTGGATCATAGCCGTTAGCCGGTAGCCGTTGGCCGCTGACGGCTAATTAGATGTGCAGGTCCGCCCATCCCTCGATGTTTGTCTCGTCTCCCTCGATGTATTCGCGTTCAGCGCCCCAGGAATCGGGGTTCCATACCTCAATGTAAGTATTGAGGCCGGTGAGGATGGCCTCGCTGTCGAGGTCGGCGTACTCACGCAAGTGCGGGGGAATAAGCACGCGGCCGTGCTTGTCGGGGATAGAATCGAAGGCATTGGCGAAAACCAAGCGGCGGAAGGCACGAGCACGCCGGTCGGTCATTGGCAAAGCACTCACCTGCTTCGCCAGCCGTCCCCATTCTTCCATGGAGTAAATCGCCAGGCAGCGATCAATTCCACGGGTGACAATGAGGCCTGCGTTCAGGTCGGCCCGAAACTTGGCGGGGATGGTCAACCGCCCTTTGTCATCAATGGTGTGGGTGAACTCTCCCAGAAACATGGTGTTGTATTCCTCTACGTGGGAGCAACATCGTATCGCTTTTCAAGGCAGTATTCCACTTTGCCCCACTTTGTCCCACTGGTGCCCACATTATACATTATTTTGTCACATCTGTCTAGTATCTGGGGGGAATTTTAAGGTTTGTTTGCTCGAGTTCTCCCTGTGGTGGCGCCTTTGACCTGACACAACGCGGCGATTGTGGTATACTATGTGGGCTCGTTCAGGCGGATCTAAAGTCCCGAGGGTAAAGTTCAGAGAGAACACGATACAAAAAAGGACACAATGCCAATGGCCAGAGTAATGGAATTCCACATCTCCCGCAAAGCGCGTGACCTGTACCAATTCGATCAATCCCTGTTTTCTCTCAGCCTGCAAACAGGCGGAAATGTCATCTTGGCCAACTTTTACGCCGTGCGGGTGTTCGCACAGAAAATGAATGAAAAGCGGGATCTGGTCAGGTTCCCGGAGCAAGCCGTAAAGGCCGGGCAGATCAACGCTATGGGGCTGATAGACGAAATCCTGCACTATGTGGTCGCTTTGTACCGTGAGCAAAAGAATCCCCAAGTGATGCAGCAGGCGTTGGATTGGCTGTACGAAAAACTGGGCCGAGAAGCGGTGGATGCGACCCTGTACCAATTTGCGGACGAATTCCCCCCGCTGGCCGTCTACCGGCGAGAGGTCGCCCTGAATGATTATCTGCAAGGAGAGACTGCCGGTGTCTCCCATCGCCAGATCGTGCTGGAAGAAATGTTAATGCTCTATTTGGCAAACACAAACCCGGCCTTTTCTCCGTTTCTGGAACTATTTGACGACACCACGCTGGACAAGGAAACCCAGTATCTGCAGGTCATGTCCGGTCTGCACGAGTTCTTTGAGACTCAACCTCCCTTTGGCCCCGAGAATCAGAACCTGGTGGATATGCTCCGCAGCCCCGCCATAGCCGTACCCCACTCGCTTCCTGGACAACTAGAGTACATTCGAGAGCGATGGGGGGACTTGCTGGGTAGGTACTTGTACCGTCTGCTCAGCAGCCTGGATCTGATCAGGGAGGAGGAAAAAGCGATTTTCATGGGACCAGGCCCCAGCCGGGTGTACGAATTCACAGGGCTGGAACTGGAGGTCGAGCGTTTCAGCCCCGACCAGGACTGGATGCCCAGTCTGGTGTTGCTCGCCAAGAACGTCTACGTGTGGCTGGACCAACTCTCCCAACAATATGGCCGCTCAATGACGCGGCTGGATCACATTCCCGACGAGGAACTGGACACCCTGGCTCACCGGGGCTTTACCGGTCTGTGGTTGATCGGTCTCTGGGAGCGCAGCGCGGCATCGCAAAAGATCAAACAAATGTGTGGGAATCCCGAGGCTGTCGCGTCGGCCTACTCGTTGTTCGATTACCAGATCGCGGCTGATCTGGGAGGTGACGAGGCGTACCAGGATTTGAGGGAGCGAGCGTGGAAACGGGGCATTCGTCTGGCCAGCGACATGGTGCCCAATCACGTGGGCATTGACTCTAAATGGGTGATTGAGCATCCGGACTGGTTCGTCTCGTTGGACCACAGCCCCTTTCCCTCCTACACCTTCAACGGCCCTGACCTCTCCTGGGACAGGCGCGTTGGGATCCACCTGGAAGACCACTATTACAACCGCACCGACGCCGCAGTGGTCTTTAAGCGAGTGGACCACTGGACCGGCAGCGAGGCGTATATCTACCACGGCAACGACGGCACCAGTATGCCCTGGAACGACACCGCCCAGTTGAACTATCTCAACCCAGAGGTACGGGAGGCCGTGATCCAGACGATTCTGCACGTGGCCCGCCAGTTTCCCATCATCCGTTTCGACGCCGCGATGACCCTGGCCAAGAAGCACTACCAGCGGTTGTGGTTCCCCGAACCCGGTACCGGGGGGGCCATACCTTCGCGGGCGGAGCACGGCTTGACGCGAGCACAGTTCAACAGGCTCATGCCCAACGAATTCTGGCGCGAGGTGGTGGACCGCGTGGCGCAAGAGGCGCCGGACACCCTGTTGCTGGCCGAGGCTTTCTGGTTGATGGAAGGGTACTTTGTCCGCACGCTCGGCATGCACCGCGTGTACAACAGCGCCTTTATGAACATGCTCCGTGACGAGGACAATGCCAAGTATCGCAGTGTGGTGAAGAATACCCTCGGGTTCGACCCGCAGGTTCTGAGGCGGTACGTGAATTTTATGAATAACCCCGACGAACGCACTGCGGTGGATCAGTTTGGCAAGGACGACAAGTATTTCGGCGTCTGCGCGATGATGGCGACGATGCCGGGCCTGCCAATGTTCGGGCACGGTCAAATCGAGGGGTTTACCGAGAAATATGGAATGGAATATCGCCGGGCCTACTGGGACGAGCAGCCGGATGGGTACCTGATTGAGCGGCACGAGCGGGAAATCTTTCCGCTGCTGCGTCAAAGGTATCTGTTTGCCGGCGTGGAGAACTTTTTTCTGTACGACCTGTTCGCTCCGGAAGGTTACGTCAACGAGGACGTCTTTGCCTACTCGAACCGCGTTGGCGACCCTTCGACAGGCTCAGGGCAGGCTCCTTCGACAGGCTCAGGGCAAGTCGAACGGGCACTGGTAGTCTATCACAACAAATACGCCGAGGCGCGGGGATGGATTCGCACCTCCGCCGCGTATGCAAAGACCGGCCAGGACGGCGAGACAGTGCTGGCGCAGAAATCTCTGGGTCAGGGCCTGGCGTTGCACAACGACGGGGAATATTTCACGATTTTTCGGGACCACGTCACCGGCCTGGAATATATTCGGAGCAGCAAAGAGTTGTGCGAAAAGGGGTTGTACGTGGAACTGGGCGCGTACAAATACCAAGTCTTTCTCGACTTTCGCGAGGTGCAGGACAACGAATGGCGCCAGTATGCCCAATTGACTGCCTACTTGAACGGACGCGGGGTGCCAAGTATCGAAGAGGCTTTGAGAGAGGTAATCCTGCGACCTGTTCACTACCCGTTCAGAGAACTGGTCAATGCACGCTTGTTCCGCCAGTTGATGGACGCCTGCGAGTCAGCGAGTCAGCGAGACAGCGAGTCAGCGAGGAGACGCGAGGATTTGGCAGACGAGGTGGAGCAGAAGACAGCTCACCTGCTCCGGGAGGTCAAACAACTCACCAGAGGCAGCGGGGACGAGGTAGCCATCGCGCGGGAGGTGCGGCAAGAGTTGGAGGCCATACTGCAACTGCCCGTTCTGACAAGTCGCTTCCCCTTGCCCCGCTCACGGAAATACAAGTGGGCCACAGAATATTTGCAGGCAGGCCTGCGCGACGATCCGGCAGTCTGGCCCACGCTCCTGGGATGGCTCTTTGCGCACGCCCTGGGCCAAGTTGTGGACGAGGCAGACTTGGGACAGATCAGCCGCAGTTGGATTGACGAGTGGCTGCTGGGCAAAATCATCGCCGGCGCACTGCGAGACCTGGGACTGGACGAGGGCGCGGCCTGGCAGGCGGTTGCGACGATCAAGATTCTCACCAGTCACCAGCGCTGGTTCGAAATACAGGCTCCCAAAAAGAAGTGGACGTATCGGGTGTTAGAGTCCTGGCTAAAAGACGACGAGGTGCAGCGATTCCTACAGGTGAACCGCTACCGGGGCGTTCTGTGGTTCAACAAGGAAGCGTTCGAACAACTATTGTGGTGGATGTTGCTGCCGGCAGTAGTAACGATCAGCGCCGATCCCCTTCGTCCGCCGGCCGAGGTGGCCCAGGAGATCGTCGCGCTTTACGACGTCGTGAAAAAGTTGCAGCGGGCCGAAGAGGAATCGGGGTATCAGGTGGAAAAACTGCTGGAGGCTGTAAAGAGGTGATCTTCGCTCATATTCGGCAAAGGCCCCTTGCTTTTCTCCGGCTAAAGCCTCAACTCGAGTCCCTCGGGGGGGCTCTCCGACAGACTGCTAGTGAATACCTTGACAAGTGGCGCGAGGAGAGTATAATAACCAACAAGCCCCAGTGGCGGAATAGGTATACGCGGCAGGTTGAGGGCCTGTGCCTTTTTAGGCGTGCTGGTTCGAATCCAGTCTGGGGCATATTTACCACATATTTTGTTTCGGTCAAGCCCCCTTAAGCAGGGGGCTTTGGTTTCCCACAAACGTCCTCCCGCACGACTCGCATCCGGCTTGGATGAAGCCAATGCTGCCACGCGCCGCAAGCGTTGGAACCAGGCACGCTGAACACGCAAGTTGGATAATCCCGTTTCCTGTGCTATAATGTAAACCGGGACGGGCGGGATGAGGAGGGCCGATGGCGGCGAGGGTAATCACGGTTACTTCGGGTAAAGGTGGAGTGGGCAAGACGACCATGGTCGGCAACCTGGGCGTCGCGCTGGCGATGCGCAGGCAGCGCGTGGTGGTCATTGACGCCGACGTCGGCTTGCGTAACCTCGACATGATGTTGGGTCTCGAAAACCGCGTCGTCTACGACCTGGTGGACGTGATCGAGGGACGTTGCCGTCTGCGTCAAGCACTGGTGCGCGATAAGCGGCTTGCGGAACTTTTTCTGCTGCCGGCCGCGCAAACCCGCGACAAGAGCGCGGTCCAGCCTGACGACATGGTGCGCATCTGCGATGGCCTGCGGGAGCAGCACGATATTATTTTGATCGATTCTCCCGCTGGCATCGAGCAAGGTTTTCGCTACGCCGTCGCCCCGGCCGACGAGATCCTCATCGTCACCAACCCAGAGGTGGCCGCCGTGCGCGACGCCGACCGGGTCGTCGGCTTGATCGAGGCAGAGGAGAAAGAGTCCCCACGGCTGATTATCAATCGGTTCAGGCCAAGTATGGTGCAGCGTGGCGAGATGTTGAACATTGCCGACGTCGTCGAGTTATTAGCGATTGATCTCGTCGGCATCGTGCCAGAGGACGAGGCCATCTTGATCACCACAAATCGGGGGCGGCCTCTCGCCTTTTCTCAAGACGGTTCCCTGACCGGACGGGCACTTTACAACATCGCTCGCCGGCTACAAGGAAATGATGTGCCGTTCCAGCCTCTGCATGAACCCAGTCTGCTTGAACGCTTTTTCCGTTCCATGCACCTTAGATAAGACCTCCGATCACTGCCCGTCTCTTTCTTGCTCCTCGGTGTATATCACTTCTGCGTCGTCCAATCTCCAACGGTCATCCTGCCGGACGAGATACCACCGTACAAAAGTTTCGTCTTCCAACGTGCCGTCTCGGTGCTCACACAAGACGTTGAAATCAAAGACGGCCCGGTCCGAACCAGGGCTGTTTTTACCATAAGTGTATTCTTCGGGTTGCAAGTTGGTCACTCTCACGTGGGCAATCTCGCTGCGTGCTGAGGCGCACCCACACCGACCGGCAGCGCATTGCTCCAATTGTTCCCATCCCTTCTCGGTAAAGTACTCGGCCGCCTGTTGGTCATCGGTATAGTGGTTGTAGAACGCCAGCACGACCTTTTCGGGATAGGGAGAGCGTTTGACATCTTTGGGCTCTGCCTGATAAAAGACGAGTTCGTATTTCTCAGGCATCACGAGGATGCCCTGCTCGAGCGGCTCGTAGTACGTCTCACCATCACTGGGGCGGTAAGTCTGTCGCAGCGCCAGTTGGGCGCGATGTGGCAGGCGTTGGTCAACCGTGACGCTGTTCAATTCGATCTCGACGCGGCTGCCACTAAAGTATCCCTGTGGCACGTATTCCTCTTTGCCCGGTTCCCAGTAAAAGATGGACAACTTGGTTATTTCACCATTGCAGCGATCACGCACGACCAGTTCAGGGCCTTGAGACCCAGATAGGACATCCTCCATGGCAGCGGTACATTCACATTCGCATAAATAGTTACCACCCTGGGGGCGCAACTCGTAAGGAGTCAGGGCAAAGGGGCTACTGTCACCCGGTTGGTAGACGACACCTCCGATGGGGCTGCCATCGTGCCCGGTCTCGGAAGGCAGGTCGAAGCGGTACAGGACGACCCATTCCTGGTTGCTATCACGGTTGGCGTCGAGGCGATAGGTGCAGACATGCTCCCAATTCTCCGGCAATTCGACCGGCGGCAGAATCTCTTTTTCTTTCCAGGATTGGGAATACAAGAGACTGACCACGACCGCTAGAACAACTATGGCGAATGTAGCGGTGAGAAGACGGGTATATTTCCGAACAGGCTTTTGCAATACGGCTTGTAACAACAACCTGGCCGCCAATTGTTTATCTACGCCATAGTCCGGCCGGCTATGCACTACTTGGGCAAAGGCTCCTTGAGCCTGTTCCCAATCTTTTTTCTCCAGCGCCTCTAAACCCTCGCTAAAGCGTCGAGTGAGGAATTCCTCTTTCCGGCAACGTTCGAACGCTGCTTTCCACTTCTGGTTCTCTTCCTCGGGGGCCTGAAC
>Ga0209834_10001737_pt1 | contig 11916 bp, 10 predicted proteins | sample Mar14236cmmetaG_FD_184134 | JGI IMG/M metagenome (GOLD analysis project Ga0209834, IMG submission 184134) | Marine hydrothermal vent microbial communities from Guaymas Basin, Gulf of California to study Microbial Dark Matter (Phase II) - Marker... ...
TCATCACGGGTATAAACCTTTCCGGGTTTTTCCATTAACAACGACAGCAATTCAAATTCTTTTTTGGGCAGGGAAATTTCCTTTCCTTTTTTAACCACCGTGAACCGTTCCTGATCAACGATAATATCTTTATGCCTGATCACCCTCTTCCCGGGTGTCGTGTTGACAGGGCCCGGTGCTGACCGCTTCAGCAAAGCCCTGATACGGCTGAGCAGTACTCTGGGTTTAATGGGTTTGGTAATGTAATCGTCGCCTCCCGCCTCAAAACCTGCAATCTGTGAATAATCCTCTCCCCGTGCCGTCAGAAAAGCAATGATGGTCTGGTTCAGCCCGGCATCCTTTCGTATCTCTTCGCAGATCTCCATCCCGTTCATACCCGGCATCATCACATCAAGCAGAATCAGATGCGGCAGTATCTCGCCGGCCAAACGGATCGCATCTTTTCCGTTGGTGGCCGTATATACCTCATACCCCTCTTTTTTCAGATTGTACCCGACGAATTCGAGTATATCCTTTTCATCATCTACCAGGAGGATCCGGTAGTCAGTAGAATGGTCCATGAAATCAATTATTTGAAGAACATCGCCCTTTTCGGTTTATAAAAGTAATCCCGTTCAACAAACCGGATACTTTCTATGTAAATCATGTACCAAAAATACAATTAATTGGGAAATCCCTTACAGCACAGCTTTTTTATTTGCTACAGTATAGCAGGCTGCCGGCAGACAGGTCTGCGCTTCTTTTCATTCCCTGTCTGCCTTGCCTGTCGGAATACAAGCGCTAGGCAGGTTTACGTGAACCTCTGCTTACGGCTAGTGCTGTTTCTCGCAGGACTGTCTGAGACTCTCCGGATATTTGTTAATTTTGCATTCCTGTAAAAAGATTCTCTCATGGAAAAAGTGATCGTCGGTCTGTCGGGCGGAGTAGATTCCAGCGTGGCGGCTTACCTGCTGAAGCAGGAAGGCTACCGGGTAGAGGGAATGTTCATGCAGAACTGGCATGACACTACCGGACTGCTGGCCGGCGACTGTCCATGGGAAGACGATCTGCTCATAGCCAGGCTGGTGGCCCACAAGCTGGATATCCCCCTGCATTTTACCGACCTCAGCGGCCCGTATTACGAACGGGTGGTGGATTACATGTTCAGGGAATACCAGGCGGGCCGAACACCCAATCCTGATGTGCTGTGCAACCGGGAGATCAAGTTCGACCTGTTCATCCGGGAAACCGAAAAGCTGGGGGCCGGCCGGGTAGCCACGGGTCATTACTGCCGGAAAGAAACCATTGAAAAAGACGGAAAAACAATTTACCGATTACTGGCGGGAACCGACCGGAACAAAGACCAGAGCTATTTTCTGTGCCAGCTTTCGCAGGAACAATTGTCAAAAGTGGTCTTTCCACTGGGGCAGCTTACAAAACCGGAGGTTCGTCAGATTGCCGATTCCATGAAGCTGGCTACTGCGTTCAAGAAAGATTCCCAGGGCATCTGTTTTGTGGGTAAGGTAGATCTTCCCACTTTCCTGCAGCAGAAGCTGAAAGCCCGGGAAGGAAACGTGATCGAGATCCCGGCCGGTTTGCCCCAGTACCATGAGCGAACGGCCGACAAATGCAGGCAGTGGGCTGAAGACGGATCCATGCACCTCATCACCCGCCCCTGGACCTATGATCCTTCCATGGGAACTCCGGTGGGTACTCACAGGGGCGCTCATTTTTTCACCATCGGGCAACGCAAGGGACTAAATATCGGTGGTAAGGAACAAGCCTTGTTCGTGATCGGAACCGATGTGGAAAACAATGTGTTGTATGTGGGCCAGGGGCAGGATCATCCGGGCTTGTACCGCCCGGGCCTGTTCATTCCTGCCGCAGAGGAACACTGGATCAGGCCCGATCTGGCCTTATCTGCAGGCGAACAGGCACCCTACCTGGTCAGGATCAGGTACCGGCAGCCCCTGCAGCAGGCTGTTTTGCACAAAACCGGCGAAGGGATTCATATTCTGTTCGACAAGCCCCAGCGAGGCATTACGCCGGGTCAGTTTGCCGCATGGTACCAGGAGGATGAACTGGTAGGGTCGGGGGTTATTCAGTAAGTACGGCTGCGGAGTGAACGGAGGGTTTCTTCGGCTGTTTCCTTCAGGAAAAGGAAATCGATACCGGCCGTGATCAGCATATACCCCTGCAGCACATATTCCTTCACCGCCCTGGCATTCATACCGAAAATACCCACAGGAATCTTTCTCCTCCGGCATTTTCCATTGATACGGGCTATCTCCCGCTGCACCTCCCCGTCCTCCAGCTGCCCGGTTTTTCCTACACTGGCAGAGTAGTCGTACGGCCCGATAAACACGGCATCGAATCCCGGAACCTTCAGTATCTCGTCGATATTCTCAAAAGCTTCCCGGTGCTCCAGCTGAATAATTACCGTAAGGTCGTCGTTGGCTGTTTTCATGTACTGACCGAAAGTAAGACCGTAGGTATGCGCCCTGGCAATGCCCACACTCCGTGTTCCTGCCGGGGGATAATGGCACATTTCCACAATATTTTTTACTTCGGCCGCCGTTTTTACATTGGGCACAATGATCCCCTCCACACCCAGGTCGAGCACTTTCTTGATCCAGACTTCATCCTGTGCAGGCACCCTGACCACCCCGCTGCAACCCGGGGCAATGGCCTGCAGCAGCAAACCGACCTGCGAAACATCCAGGGCCGAATGTTCGGCATCGATGAACACCCAGTCGTATCCCAGGGAAGAAATGATCTCGGCCACTTCCGTGGAAGGAAGGGTCAGTATGGTACCGATCAGGGGATCATCGCCCTGCAATTTTTCCTTCAAAGTGAATTTCATGTTGTTTCCTCCTGAAGAAAAGTATCGTAAACATTCGTTCTAAAAGTTACCAGTAAAGGTCCATTACCCCGGTCAGGGCATGCTCTTCCACCCGTCGGGCCTGGCGGTACAGGGCTTTCAGTTCTTCCGGGGCATCTTCCACTATATAGGCATGCCCGGCCCATTCCAGCATTTCCACATCATTGTAATCGTTTCCCAGGGCCAGGGTACGTTCCCGGTCAATTCCCAGGTGATCCGACAGCCAGGCTGCGGCGGCTCCCTTGGATACCCTCGGGTGAAAAAATTCCATCCAGAACCATTCCCCGCTAATGGGCGAGGTGGAACGGATCACCCGCACCCCTTCAAAACGGCCTGCCAGCGCATCAAATTTCTCCGCTTCGGGCGGAACAATGGCCAGCACCTGCGAAACCGTTTGAAAGGGAATATTTTTCCCGTCGAAAGACCGGATAAAAGGCCTGTACAACTCACAGCGCTTTTCGAAATCGGGATTCGGCTTTTTCCCCGGAAAATATACAAAATGGTGATTGTCGGGCACTTCCCTGTGCACCATGAATCCTACCCCCTCCTCCACCAGCTTTTCAACCACCGCATCCGCCAGAGGCCGGTCAAGGCTGCAGGCATGCACCAGCTTTTTGTTCTTCCAGTCGTATATCCCGCAACCGGTACTGAAAATAAGGTAGTCGATGGGAAAATCATCGGGAATGAGCCGTCTGAAAGAAAACAGGTTCCGTCCGGTGGCGATCACACGCACAATCCCTTCTTTTTCCATCCGGTGAAGGGTTTCGAGGTCGCGACTGCTCACGCTGTTCACCGGATGATGCAGGGTGCCATCGAAATCGGTCAGGACCATTCCCGGTCTGGTCTTCTTCTTCATATTCAGTCGAGTATCTGGTAAGATCCGTTATTTACCGGCATATTCAGGGTATTCAGCACCCTTTCGAGCATGATCCCTTCATTGGGATCGTAATTATAACCAAAGGTAATGCGAACCCCGCTGGAAATGAAATGTACGGCCCGGTCGATGGCAACGGGCAGGCTGTCGCCCTGCAAAAGCGAGCCCACCATCACACTGGCAAAGCAATCGCCTGTTCCGGGATAATCGGCCGGCAGGTAATCACAGCTTACCCGCCAGAAACGGTTATCCTGGCGGTTATAGGCGATCACCGTGGTCCGTTTGTCGGAATCCGGGTCTGGCACACTGGTCACCACCACCATGCCGGGACCCATTTCCGAAAGTTTTTTGATCCAATCTTTCAATTCCTCCGTCCCGATTTGCGCGGGCGGTTCCTTCCCGATCAAAAAAGCGGCTTCCGTGAGGTTGGGGGTGATCAGATCGGCCCGGCCGATGAGTTGCCGCATTTCGTTCACCATTTCCGGCTTCATGGGGCCGTACAATTTTCCGTCGTCGCCCATCACCGGATCAACCACTACCAGCGGGTCGTCGTGCCTGAAGGCGGTGATCATTTCTTCCACCATTCTGATCTGGCGGTGAGACCCGAGAAAACCGCTGTAAATACCATGAAAACGTACTCCCAGCTTTTTCCAGTGGTCGATAAAAGCCGGCACATGGCCGGTCAGGTCAACAAAATGGAATTCATTATACCGGCTGTGTGCCGAAAGCACCGCCGTGGGCAATGGACATACCTGAATGCCCATGGTGGAAAGAATGGGAATCACAGCCGTAAGCGACACATGGCCTATTCCCGAAAGATCGTGTATGGCAGCTACCCGTTTGACAGGACTCTTCATAAAGATCAGTATTTCATGTTTTCATTCAGCCAGTTTCCCGCTTCCTCTATCCGGGAAGGTTTCCCCACATCCATCCACACATCACCGTTGTGCGGGTAGGCCAGCACCGGATGGGTCCGTGCCAGTTCCAGGTAAACGGGAATGATGGGAAAAGACGGTTCGTCTGCTGTATACAGATTGAATATCTCTGTGGATAACACATGTATGCCACTGAATGCCAGCGGTACCAGGCGCCTGTTCCGGGTATCATTCCCTTTGATCTCCCCTGTTCCGTCATCTTTCCAGGCCCTTAACCTTCCGTTTTCATCAAACAACAGATAACGTGAGGATTTCCGTTCCCTTACCGCCAGGGTAACCAGGGCGCCCGATGCTCTGTGCTTTTCGATCATCCGGTCGAGATCAATATTACTCACCACATCCACATTATACACCACACAGTGCTGTGCCCGGCTCAGAAAAGAGGCCGCGTGAAAAATCCCTCCCCCGGTATCGAGCAGCCGGTCTTCTTCTCCGGATATTTCCATATCGACTCCGAACCCGCCCTCCCGGTCAATATATTCTCTCACCTGCTGTGCATGGTGGTGCACATTCACTACAATACGGGTGATTCCGTGGCTGATCAGCTTTTTCACGGCCTGTTCCAGCAGGGTATACCGGCCCACCCGTAAAAGAGCTTTGGGCTGGTGCCTGGTATAGGGGTCCAGCCGGGTTCCCATTCCGGCAGCCAGGATCATTCCCCTTATGTTTCCGTTGTTTCCCATCCCTCTCAGGCATTTCCTGTTTCAGGTATTTTTCCCCAGTTCGCGGTGCCACACCTTCACATCCACCGGATAGGCCGACCGCAGACGTTTGGCCAGCCTTTCCGCCATATACACCGAGCGGTGCTGCCCTCCGGTGCATCCAAAGTTGACCATCAAATGCCTGAAGTCGCGGCTCACGTATTTTTCCACGGCTTCCGACACCATCCGGAAGGCATCGTTCAGGTATTTTTCCACTTCTTCCTTTCCGTTAAGGAACCCGATCACTTCCCGGTCGAACCCGGTTTTATTACTGAACTCAGGCAACCTGCCGGGATTGTCAAGAAAACGGCAATCGAACACAAACCCTCCCCCGTTTCCGGAATAATCGGCAGGAATACCGTTCTTGTATGAAAAGCTGGTGATCATCACCCGCAGGCCCTCGCCTCCGGGATCCATATGGCGTAATTCGTCGGCAAAAGAAGCTTCCGACATACGGGGAAGGACATCTTTCAGATAGGGTATTTCTACCGGCATCTCCCGGGCCGCCAGCAGGGAATTCAGATTTTCCAGAGCCGGCAGGATGCTGCGGATGAAATGGGGTTTCCCTTCAAACCATCCCCTGTAACCGTATGCGCCCAGCACCTGCATCATACGGAGCAGGGCAAAGCCCGCAAACTCTTTCCGGAAGCGCTTCTCATCCAGACGCAGGTGCCTGCCGGCTTCCCTCAGGTAATGGGCCAGCAACTCTTCCCTTTCTTCTGCGGTAAAACCTGCCCGGGCCTGAAATAACAGCGAAGCAGGATCATAGGCCAGAGGGCCCTTTCTGCCTCCCTGGTAATCGATATAATACAAACCATCCCGGCAAATGTGGATGTTCCTGCTCTGAAAATCGCGGTACGTGAAAAAGGAGGCATCGGCCGAAGCCAGAAAAGAGGACAGCTCACCGAAATCCTCCTCCAGCTTAGCTTCATGAAAAGGTACTCCCGAAAGGCACAGGAAGAAATATTTGAAATAATTCAGGTCCCACATCATCGACTGCCGGTTAAAACGTTTCACCGGATAGGCCTGTTCCATATCCAGCTTTTCCCCTCCCGTCAACTGAAACCTGAGCAGGTCGGTCAGCGCATGACGGAAATAATCCATCACCACAGGTCTGTCACCACCCGGTTTCCCGGCCGCCAGCACCCTTCCAAAAAGGGTGTCATCGCCCAGATCGCTGATCAGATACAGGGATTTTTCCTCATCACCGGCCAGCCACCAGGGAACCGGCAGTCCCAGCCGGTTGAACTGACGGGTAAAAGAAGCAAAGGCCCGGTATTCCGAATTATGGGGATGATATACCCCGATCGCCGTTTTCCCTCCGCCGGTAAGGCGATAATATTCCCGGCTGGATCCCGAAGGCGGGAAAGCCTCTATCCCGGTTACTTCTTCACCCGACCAGTTTTTAAAAAGTTCCTGCAGAAAAGGTATGAAATGTTTCAATGTTCAGCGTTTTACCCGACAAAAATACAACTATTTACAAATAGGCATGAATTTCCTACTTTTAAAACGTCAATCGCCCGCTCATGCGTTTGGAACTATATAAAAAAGATCTGAACAATGTGGTGGAACTGTATATTCTGGAAGAGGACCTTCCCTGTCATCCCGGCATCCGGGAATCGTTTTTTCTGGATACGGAAGTGTTCAACCTGCTGACCCATTGTTTTGAAGCCAGTCATTCCCTGTACGATTACCAGGAACCCACCCGCTACTCGGCAAGGAATATCGTGGCCCTGCACCATGCCCTGAAGAAAGAACTGAACATTCTGGACGAAATACAGGACGAGGTGTCCTTCATTTCCCTGGTTAAAAGCCGGTTTATGGGCGATCTGTTCCTTTCTGCCCTGGAAGAACAGGATGCTTTGTGGGAGAGAAAATGGAAGTTCTACCGCGACCGCCTTGCCGGAGTGGTACGGTCACTGGCCGGTTTAACGGAAGAGTGTATGAATAACGGGAAAACCCTGTGGGTAACGGGTCATTAGGTCCTTCCCTTTCTGCGACCTGAGCCGGCTTCTCCTGCTTCGAAAAAATTTTTCACCCGGGCAATCATCTGGTTTTCGGTCATTTTATCGGCCTTTTCCACCTGCACGTGGATATTCCTCAGGGCTTTGTTCCCGCGGATCTCCTTCCACAGCTTTTTCCCTGTTCCCGCCGGACCGAACAGGTATATTTCCTTCACTCCGTTCATGCGCAGCATCAGTCGTTCGAAATACTCTTTGAACTGGTGTTTTCTCCTTTCCGTTCTTTTTTTTACAGGATTAATAAACATGCCTCCCAGGCGTGAGGCATCTTTGGTTTCGCCTTCGATCCTTACCCTGCTTTCCACATCTGACACGATGTGTTCCACCCTCACCTGATCATCCGACAGAAAGATCAGGCAGGCCTTCTCGCAGTTAAGCCAAATACCCAGTTTTGTATCCATAAAATTGTTTTGATTTAAGAGATATGTCATCCACAGAAGCCTGAGAATTTAAACAATCCGGAAGAACCTTGGGGCCGGGAAACCCACATGCTTAAAGATAATCAATCTCCGTTAAGATTTCAAGTGCAAACGGAACTTTTTACCACCGTTTTTGTATGAAAATGACAGAGTGTAAAATATTCCTTCCAGGAAAGGGAGGGAAGGGAGGGAAGGAAAAAAAAAGAGGAACCGGAAACCGGATCCCCCTGAATATTTTCTGACGCTGTGCCCAGGACAGGACTTGAACCTGCACGCCCTTAACGAGCACCAGCCCCTCAAGCTGGCGTGTCTACCAATTTCACCACCTGGGCGGGTGAGAAGTGTGCATGGCGGGTTGGAAACAGTTCCATTCCTGTACCAAGACACGGCGGGAAGGATGGAAAGCTTTCGCATCCTTCCCCCTTCCCTGGTGCCCAGAACAGGACTCGAACCTGCACGTACTTGCGTACACTAGTCCCTGAAACTAGCGCGTCTACCAATTCCGCCATCTGGGCATAGTACTATCATTACAATATATAAGGAACCAATTACTTTCCTGCATAAAATAACTTGTCGCTGCCTCATGCCCAGATGCCGGAATTGTCTCCCCTGCAAGCCGGCTCCTCCCGGAAATGGTCCGCCGGACCATTTCTATCCGGTCGGCCCTGCCATCTGGGCATAGTACTATCATTACAATATTTAAAGAACCAATTTATTCTTTCCAAAAGGAACGGGCTGCAAAGTTAAAAATTTTGTAAAAATCATGCATGATTTCCAAATAAATTTTACCGGATAAAATAAACCCGGAGAAAAAACTCCGGGTTTTTCCGGCCAGGATGCACGATCCGTCTTATTTTTCTTCAGGTACCCTTTTGTACGGGATTTTCTCCACGGGTCTGTCTTTTTCCACCCGTACCGAACGAATCCGACGTTCTCCATTCTCCAGGCTTTTCTTGCCGGAAGGATAGTAATCCACATACAAGGTCCAGAGATTCACCTCATTCTCGGTGACGTCGATTTTTACATTCAGCGGATCTTCCAGCCCAAGCTGTTCGTTATCATGGTAATCTTCCCAGATATACACATAATACGGTCCGCCTTCCACATGGTAAAATTCCACCTCCCCCACCTGGTTGGTCAATCCGGTGATCACAGGATGGGTATATTCATACCAGTCATCATAGGTGTAGTACAGGGTTACCTCCGCGTCGGGTACCGCATACTCATCGTAGTACTCCAGCACCAGGATGTTTACCACGGTCTGGGGCAGTACGGTAATATCCATGTATACCCGGTCGGCCAGGTCGTCCCTGGAATAAGCCGTCAGGGTTACGGAATATGTTCCGGTAGCATTATAATGATGTACCGGATGGGTTTCGTAGGAAATGTATCCGTCGCCGAAATCCCATTCATAGGATACGGCATCCAGGGATGTATTGGTAAAGTAGATATCCTCACCTGCTTCCACAACCCTGGATTCGACAGTGAACCCGGCTTCGGGTTTTATCCGGCATCCGGTCATGATCAGCGCCACACCGGCATATAAAATGAATAGCTTTTTCATGATTCTGGTTATTGGTTTCTTTTGCTTCTTCCAGTCCAAATAATGTGCCAGTTTTCCGATCTGTCTCTGCCTGTCTACAGGTTTTCTTCTATAAAAGAAGAAATCTTCCTGTACAGGTGCAGGTTGGTCACTCCTCCCCTGAAACCGTGCGCCTGGTCGGGGTAGAAATGCATGTCGAAGGGTTTGTTCTCCTGTACCAGCCGGTGTACCAGTTCGGCCGAATTCTGAAAATGCACATTATCGTCGCCCGTTCCGTGGATCAGCAGAAATTTTCCCTTCAATTGCCCGGCAAAATGCAGGGGACTGTTATCATCGTACCCGTCGGGGTTATCCTGCGGCAATCCCATATACCTTTCCGTATAAATGGTATCATAGAACCTCCATGAGGTGACAGGGGCCCCGGCAACTGCCAGGCTGAACACATCTGAACTTTTGAACAGGCACGACGAAGCCATAAAGCCCCCGTAACTCCACCCGTAGATACCGATCCTGCCGGCATCCACGTAGGGAAGCCCCCGCAGGTAGCAGGCCGCCTCGGTCTGGTCGATGGTTTCATATTTTCCCAGCTGCCCGTAAGTCATTTTTTTGAAAGCTTCTCCCCGGGCGCCTGTTCCCCGGTTATCGACCGAAACCACCAGGATGCCCTGCTGGGCCAGGTACTGGTTCCAGCCGAAATCCCACGAATCAGTCACGGTTTGCGACCCGGGCCCACCGTATACCCGCATCAGCACCGGGTATTTCGTCCCTGGATCAAATCCGGCGGGTTTGATCATCCAGCCGTTCAGTTCCACTCCTTCGGATGTGGTAAAACGGAAAAACTCCTTTTCGGGAATACCGTATGCCTGTACTTTTTCCTTCAGGGCGGTATTGTCTTCGAGCACCCGAACCAGGCGTCCTCTGCGGTCGTGAAGGGTTATGAGAGTGGGTGTCCGGACCGACGAATGGTACATAATGTAATATTCGAACGTACGGCTGAACACGGCCCGGTTGGTTCCCGGCATGGTACTGATCTTATCCTTTCTTTTCCCGTCCAGTCGGATGCGGTATACATCGCGCCGCAGGGGAGATTCTTCTGAAGAAGTGTAATACAACATATCGCGGTTTTCATCCAGCCCCAGAAAATCGTGTACTTCCCATTCGCCGCGGGTAATCTGGTTCAGCAGCTTCCCGTTCAGATCGTACAGGTAAAAATGGTTGTATCCGTCTTTTTCGCTGTTAATCAGAAAGCGTTTCCCGTCAGACAGGAATGTGAGATAATCGTCAGTCACCTCGCTGATGTACCTTTCGTTCTCTTCCGTATACACCACCTGCGAATAGCCCGTGCGGGGCACGGCCAGCAGGATGTCGAGCCGGTTCTGCAGGCGGTTCATCCTGATAATGCCCAGTATGCCGGGGTTATGGGTCCATTTGATGCGGGGTATGTACTGGTCGGTCTCCGGGCCGATATCCATTTTCACCCGGCGGCCTGTTTCCGTATTGACCACCCATATTTCCACCACGGCATTCTTTTCACCCGCCTTGGGGTACTTAAAGGTATAGTCGCGAGGATACAGGCGGTTTTCATACAGGGTCATGTGGAAAAGGGGAACTTCCGATTCATCGAAGCGGTAGTAGGCAATGTGCCGGCTGTCGGGCGACCAGGCATAGGCCCGGGTAAAGGCGAATTCCTCCTCGTACACCCAGTCGGTATGCCCGTTGATGATTCGGTTGGTTTCCCCGTCGGTGGTAAGCTGTTTCTCCTCACCCGTTTCCAGGTTTTTCACGAACAGGTTGTTGCTACGCACGAAAGCCACCGATTTTCCGTCGGGAGAAAAGGAGGCCACCATCTGTTTTCCATTTTCCGATACCGGGGTCAGTTTTTTCTTTTCCGGCTCCCACACAAAGTGATCGGCCAGGAACGAACGGCGGTAGATTTTTTCGAACCCGGTAACCAGCAGCATACGTTTCTCATCGGAGGAAAAAGCATAATTGCTCACCCTGCCAACCGCCTTATCCACCCATCCGGGATGGAACAGTGTATCTACGGGCAGGCCGGTTTCGTAACTGTACTTCACAATCAGGTCGCCGTCGAAGGCCGTATAATGCAGGCCGTCGTTCATCGAAAGCAACCCGCTTACTGTTTTCGCCCGGAAGGCCTGGTGCAGGTAAATATCCTCCAGGGTAATGCGGGGCGTTTCCTGGGCGTTCAGCCAGACTGCAAAACTATAAAGCAGCAGAAAAGAAAGACGTTTCATGGGAAAAGGCATTTAGTACATTCGACATATATGATCAGAGGGTAAATGTACAATTTTAGCGGTAAATACGGGAGGATACAAAAAGCCCTGCCGGGTAGACAGGGCTCAAGGATTACTCCTACGGCATATAGCCTTATTGTGATAAGATGTAAATTGGATAATAATCTTTTACAGATAAAATAAATATTATTTGTGAGCAAAAGCTGAGTAGTAAGAAAATGATAGATCGTTCTATTCGTTTGTTTGAAAATTTAAAAATGAGAACTGTATTCATGGATTCAGCGATTCAGCATGACAAACATATAGCT
>Ga0209834_10001742_pt1 | contig 11904 bp, 7 predicted proteins | sample Mar14236cmmetaG_FD_184134 | JGI IMG/M metagenome (GOLD analysis project Ga0209834, IMG submission 184134) | Marine hydrothermal vent microbial communities from Guaymas Basin, Gulf of California to study Microbial Dark Matter (Phase II) - Marker... ...
ACTCAATACCGAATTCGTTTTCCCATTGAAACTGATTGGGATTATTTGGGTGATCTTACGAACTTTTCAACATCAAATTCTGCTGTAGTAAATCATCGTCCTTTAATATTTATTTATTGTACTTCAAATAATTTTATAGATGATGAAGTTGTTTATGACGTATCCTGTGTATCTGTTTATCCTAATCCTTTTTCACATACACTTACAATCTCATTTTCCACTCCTCATGGATATCTTCAAAATAGAAGACTTGAAATATACAATGTACAGGGGCAGTTAATAAGGAAATTAGATATTGGCAATGAAAATGAGATTAAATGGGATGGTAGGGATAGATATGGTAACTTCGTATGTAATGGACTCTATCTTATAAGGATAGAGCGTAAGGATGTTAACTTCATAAAAAAGGTACTTAAATTGTAGTAAATCCAAAAAACTAGGATAGGAGAAAAATGAAAAAAATAGTAATATTTATAGTAGTTCAATTTGCATCAATCGGAATCTTATACTCCAAAAAGGAGAATTAAAAATTGAATATTTCTCTGTAATCTATACCTGCCACGGCGGAATGAAATGAAGACGGGCGTGCTCTGTGTGAGTCTGGCAAGCTTTGCATTCCCGAAAAAATTGACATTGAAAAACCGCTCCCTTACCAAGCAGTTGTGAAAGAAAATAGCTCCTCAACACCAAAGGATGACCGATGACTAAAAAAACACCGGTCAAACATGTCGAAGACATCATCAATGCGGTTGTTGCGCTCTACCTGAATCTCGTTCGTTTCGATCGGAATGACATATCAAAAGAGTACATCGAAAAAATCTACAATATCATAAAATCTACTTTTGATCAGGAAGATATCCACATTCATCAAATTCAGCGTTTAATTGAAAATCCCCTTCCACTGAAACAGGCAGTGAACATAATAAAAAATGATCTTCGTTTTCCGGATAAGATCAAACTTTTGGTCAACCTGCTGCTCATCGCTCATGTTAATGAAGATTTTACTGTCATGGACCGGCTGGATATTCTGGAAGTGGTCGAGCAGCTCGAAGTCGATATCAAGCTTTACTCTCAGATCATCGACTTGCTGGAAGAGGAGCGGGATAATTTTGAGATATCACTCAAAGAATTTCTTGTGGATTATGATAAAAATCGTTTCACTAATTTTCTCCTTCTCGGAGAAGATCCCAATTGTGATATCCTTCTTGCCACCAAAAAACACGCTCCCTATCGTTTGATAATCTTAATAATAGAAGAACTTGTACTGGTTGGCACTTTTGAAAATGATACCTATCGCCTTGGATCAAATTTCCTTAAAACGGATACATTGTATAAGCTATCTCCTGATGAAGCATTGATTTTGAGGAACCATGCAAGCACAAATCCCGTTGAAATATCTTACTATGATGTGATGAAACTCTACCAGAACAAGATCAATGATGTGGGCAAGGTCATAAAATATACCAAAGAGAGTTTTGATGTTGATTTTCTTCAGGACAGGAACAAACTCCGCATTGAGATCTTTGATGGAAAGATCGCTCGTAACGGGCAGGTTCTGAGCGCTAAAGAGATGCACAACGTCTCAATCACCGACACCTTTATCATCAACGATATCATCGAGCTTTCACCGCTGGATATCCTTACAGAAAAACTCACCTTTACCCGGGATGAGAGAAAATTTGAAACACTGTTCCTGGAAAGTTACGAAGATTTTTTCCGTTTGAATGAACATAAAAGCCAGCAGGCGATGGTAAAAATTTCTTTTCGCAATGATCAATATTATGTTTCCCCTCTTGTAAAATCTCCACAGATATATCTTAATCATGGACTTCTCGCTCAGGAAGAAGAATTTGAGCTCTCGAAAGATGTGATCACGCTCGGGAAAACCACTATTCGTTTCAATAAATTTTTTGATATCCAGAAAGTTGAATTTGAAGTTGAAAGCATGAAGGTGACAAATCTGCATTATGCCTTTAAAGATGACGCACAAGTTGCGCTGGACGAGATAAATTTTTATGTAGATAGGGGCGAATTCCTTTCGATCATGGGACCCAGTGGAAGTGGCAAGACAACTCTACTGAAATGCCTTATTGGTGAGATCATTCCAGACACTGCATCTATTATTATTAATGACTATGACTTCTTTGAGAATTTTTCGTATTTTCAGAAATATATCGGGTATGTTCCGCAGGATGATCTGCTATTCAATAATCTTACTGTTTATGAAAATCTGTATTATTGCGGTCGTCTAAGATTACCTCACATTCGTGATTCCAGAGATCTCAATAAGCGAATTGATAACATTCTCATGCAGATGGGATTGTCTGAAAAAAAGAATCTCATTGTCGGTTCTATCATGGACAAGAAACTGAGTGGCGGTGAGCGCAAGCGTTTGAACATTGCCATCGAGCTTCTGGCAGATCCACTTATTATCATTCTTGATGAGCCAACCTCGGGACTTTCATCCAAAGATTCTGAAAAAATCATAGATATTTTAAACGAGCTTAAAGAACAGGGTAAATTAATCATAGCGACAATACATCAGCCCAATCCGGATATCTTTCAGAAATTTGATAAGGTTTTACTCATAGATAATTATGGATGCGAAGTTTTTTTCGGTGATACCGAAGAAGTATTTAACTATTTTAATGAGGAGATTGAGAAGATCAGTTACGGGCTTGGTAATCTCCTGAGAAAAAAAGAACTCAAAATGCCGGAATATCTCTTTGACATCATGCATTTCCCACTTCTGGATAGTGAGGGAAATCTCATCTACAAAGAAAATACTACAATGCAGGGAGCAAAGGAAGAGCAGAGAAGGTTTACTCCACAATACTGGAAATCGAAATTTGAAAAATACCAGCTCTATGAACTCATGCAAAAAAAAGCTCCAGAGAAATCCAAAGAAAAAGATGAGGTTGCTGTAAAGAGGATCTTTTCGAAAAAGATCAGCTTGAAAGATAATATCCTGCAATTCTACTATCTATTTGTCAGAAATTTGCTGAACAAGATCAAGAACAAGACAAACTTGATCGTCACTTTTTTTGCTGCACCTTTCCTTGCATTTCTCATTTCTGCTATCCTCAGATATGCACCACCTGGTTCTCATTACTCATTCTCATCAAATGTCAATATCAAGATTTTCATATTTATCTCGATCATTGTTTTTATTTTTCTCGGGCTTTCAAACAGTCTGGATGAGATCATATCAGAAAAAAGAATTCTTATTCGGGAGAAAAAATTGCGTATCAAAGCAGGATTGTTCCTGATCGTGAAGAATATCACACTCGCGATTTTTGCGTTCCTCCAGGCGATCCTTTATTTTGCACCCTCGAGCGTAATTCTTGAAATTCGAGGGGTTTTCTTTGTCTATGTGGGTTATCTTACACTTTCTGCATTCATTGGCTTTTCTCTGGGTCTCCTTGCGTCATCCCTCATCAAAGATAAGAAAGCAATGGTAAACATTCTACCGATAGTACTAATTCCACAGATGATCTTTGCCGGAGCGGTGATAGAATTTGAAGAAATGAACAGATCAGTAAAAGTTAACCCTGAGTCGGTCATACCTGAATTTTGTCATCTTATGCCGTCACGATGGCTCTTTGAAGGACTTTTCACAGCACAGGCACGTCTAAATCTATACAAACGAAAACTCTCAAAACTCAATGAGAAAGAAAAGCAACTTTTTGATAAAAAAAACAACAAAGAGATAAGTTCACGGCAGTTTAATAAAAAGATAAAAGCCGTCAGGGATTCAAAAGCAAAACTCCTTTTTAACAACAATCCAGACCGGTACATCAATGAGGATATCAACATTGCAGTATCGCGTATCGACGGACGATTCTTGAACAATCCCAGAAATCATTTCCTAAGCTCAAAGAAGATCTTATTTGGCAAAACATACAATACCTATAATGCCAATGTGGCAATCGTATTACTGTATGGATTGCTTATTAATATTATCACGTATTTCATCATACGCTTCAGATACAAATAGGATGATTATTCTTAGAATTATTGACAGCGAAATTATATGATTATGAATTGTAAAAACAGTGCTTTTATAGCTATGCAAAAAATGCGGGAGGAAGCATGAAAAGATTTATTTGTTTTGCACTTATAGCACTTATGGCATTTGTCGGTTGTACAAAAAAGGAGAAAGCTCCTGAAGAACAACCATCAGAAGGTGAAGTGGTTGTCAAGATCTATCATACTCAGCAGGTTCCATTTTCGATAATCCTTGATGACCTCTCAAAATTGAAAAATGTAAACTTCAATGACGTACTGAAAAACAGGACCAAACCCGAACCAAACACATTGCCAAAGGTTTCTTTTGATCTTGGTGCGGATGTAGCAGATGCCTTGATTGCGGTTCAAGCAAAAAACAAAGATGCACTTCTTAACATAACTAAGGAATTGGTGAATTTTGCAGAGATCCTCAATGTGAGTGAAGAATTCCTTCGTCTATCGGATTCTCTTAAGATCATGCTTGATAAAAATGACTGGTTGAAGATTGAACAAAAGATCGAGGATTATGAAGATGATGTTACAGCAGAGCTTTATAACCTTGAAAACTACGATTCTGTTATTCTCATTCAGTTTGGCGGATGGGTTCGCGGATTACAGAATGCTTCATTCCTCATTATGAACAATTTCGATCCCTCCTTCACAACAATCCTGGGCAACAAATCTGTAGTAAATGCCCTACTTCATGACCTTCCAAATATTTCTGATGAAGACCTGCTCGAGAAACCTTTCTATCAACAAGCCGTTATGAATGTTAGTAAGATCAAAGATATTATTTACTCATCCGAGACCCAATCCTATTCTCTGATGCAGGTGCAGGAATTGAACAAGCTATCTACAGAAATTGTAAATAACTTCAAATAAATATTTCCACAAAGGGGATTGCATTGCTGTCTCCTTTTATTATAGTACCATGAACCTTTTCAAGAGGAAAAACGATAACGAGCTGCTAAAGTATCTCGATGAAGATGAACTCGAACTCGTTGATCAAATCTCGATAAAAGAAACCTTTCAGACTGGTTCGTTTATTCTTGAAGAACGGCATAAAAACCGTGATATTTTTGTAATCATCAAAGGAGAAGTTTCTATTTGTATTCTTGATAAAGAAAAAAATGAACAGGAGATTACACGCTTGTATGCAGGAGGAACCTTTGGAGAAATTAATTTTATTATTCCTGTTCAGAGAACAGCTTACGTTAAAGCATTAAATGACGTCACTATAAAAAGATATCCGTATGATAAGCTTTTGGAGATAATGAAGGATAATTATGAGATATCAGCCAAGATATTTGCCGCATTGAATGATTCACTTGCCAAGAGAGTGGTTCGTACTACTCAGGATCTTGCCAGAGCAATAAATAAATCATAATACTCTGCTCCTAATCCAGTTTTTTACATCAAGCACGAAATTACAATTATAATAAATCGGATTAGCTGAATACTCGAAACTTGATTTTAGGGAGTAATAGCACACAGACAATTGCAGACTAAACTGATCCGGTAGTGGGCTGAAACGTTAACGCTGACGAGAAAATTGAATTATGAATATCAATTAACGAATGCAGATTTGAGATTTCTCTTCGGCTGAATTTGCTATATCACTACTTGGTCATTGCTTATCCTTTGCTTGTCATGGCGGAGCAAAGCGTAAATGGGTTGGATATTGTTTATTGATTTTTGGATATTCTAAAACTTCAGAGTAAATTCTGTTTTTACACCCGGTTCGGAAGCAACAGTAATCGTTCCTCCGTGTAGGCGCATGATCTGCCGTGAAAGACTCAGTCCGATTCCAGATCCATCCTTTTTTGTGGTGAAGAATGGAACAAATATCTTATCCAAGGAATCTGCGGGAATACCTGAGCCATTATCAATTACTTGAATAATTGTCTTTCCCCTCTCATTCTGAAATGCTTTGAGTTCGATTTCAGGCTTGTCTCCCCCTTGTACTCCCTGTAGTGCATTACGCAGCAAATTTATTACAACCTGCTGTAAGAGATCCTCATCTGCAGTGATTTCAAGACTTTGAGGATAAATAAAATGCTTGAAAAAGATACCATTCTCCTTCATCTCATCTTCCAGAAGAACAGTCACGTGGTTGAAGAGATTTTTTATCGGAAAAATTTTGAATGTTGGCTTGGGAATTCGTGTCAGATTCCTGTATGTTTCTACAAAATGTAACAAACCTGTACTTCTTCTATGTATAGTAGTAAGTGCTTCTCGAATATCTTGCTGCGTTTCTTCATCTACTTCTTTTCCATCTGGGTCCTTTTTTATCTCCTGCAAGATTGAATTTATGGTTGATGAAATTGATGCTATCGGCGCAATCGAGTTCATGATCTCATGTGTCAATACTCTGATAAGTTTCTGCCAAGCTTCCATTTCCTGCTCTTCAAGCTCATGCTGAATATTTTGTATGGAAACGAGTTTTATCACTCGCTCGTTAAGGGTAAATTCTGTCGCATAAATTGCTAGCTGGAGTAGCTCATCATTATCTTGTATCTTGATCAACGACTTTTCTTCTGATTTCAGACTGAGTATCTTATCAACAAGTTCACTACTAAATTCTTTGAGTAAAAGTATATTTCTGAGATTATGTATCCTGAAAAGTTTTCTTGCTGATTTGTTCATCATCTCTACTTTGCCGTTCTTTCGAAAAGCGATCAGTGCGATACCAATATGCTGAAGTACATTTTGGAGATAATGATACTGTTCCTCTTTTTCTTCACGGACTATTTTGAATTTTTCAATTACTTTATTGAATGCTTGCTTGAATTCGGTATAGCTCGAATGTTCCTTTTCAATCTTGAATGTACGGCTGAAATCTGAATATTGAATGGAATCCAGCAGGTTTGAGAGATCCCTGTTTGTCTTGTCTACATAATAGATCAAAGAAACGATCTCAATAACAATAATGAAGCCGACAAAAAGCAGTGTAATATGAAACTCAGTTGAAAAGTAAATAAAAAGTAAAGCAAAGATTGAGATGGAGAGCAGTAGTATTCTCAGGATAATATTTATCTTGAAATTATTAAAGATCATATTTCTCCAACCTTCTATAAAGGGAAGTACGGGTGATGCCAAGTTCTTTTGCAGCGTTTGAGATATTTCCACGATGCTTTTGAACTACCTGCCGTATCACAGATTTCTCAACATCATCGAGATTATATGTACCAAAGCAAATGGACTTACCTTCATCAGTTCTATTGGTAAGCAGAAAATCATCGGCATACAGCACAGGTGAATCACTCAGAATCACAGCCCGTTCTATCGCATGTTGCAGTTCTCTTACATTACCAGGCCATGGATAGAGTTCCAGTTTCTGAAAAGCTCTGTCATCGATATTTTTGATATTTTTATTATATTTCTTTGCGTAATTTATAAGGAAATGCTCGGCAAGTAAAGGTATGTCTTCTATTCGCTCACGCAACGGGGGCAGATAGATTTCTACGGTATTGATCCGATACAGAAGATCCTGACGGAATTTGTTATCTTTTACAAGGGCATGGATCTTCATATTGGTCGCACAGATCATGCGAACATCGATTGGAACAGGTTTATTGGAACCCACTCGAATGACCTGTTGTTTTTCGAGTGCAGTGAGCAACTTTGCCTGCATCTGTATTGATAGATTTCCTATTTCATCCAAGAAAAGTGTTCCACCGGATGCTATTTCGAAACGACCGACCCTATCTTTCTTAGCATCGGTAAACGCACCTCTGATATGTCCGAAAAGTTCGCTTTCAAAGAGGTTCTCATTAATTGATCCAAGATCGACGCTTATGAACACTTCATCTTTTCGCTTGGAATTTCTGTGGAGTGCTCGTGCAACTAGCTCTTTTCCGGTACCATTCTCGCCAAGTATCAGTACACTTGCATCAGTCTTAGCCACTTTTTGGATCGTTGTAAAAACTTTTTGCATGGATTCGGAAACACCGATAAAATCAATAAATGGTTGATCCAAAGCAGAGCTGAGTTCTTTTTGTTTCAGACGAAGATTTTCAGCTTCCACTTGAGATTTGCGAAGCCGTAGAGCTGTATTGATCGTTGCCAGTAACTTTTCATTCTGCCATGGTTTCAGCACAAAATCTGTTGCTCCAGACTTGATCGCTTTTACAGCTTTCTCTATATCTCCATACGCCGTAATAAAGATCACAAGAATGGTTGGATCATATTCCTTAATACGTTGCATCCAGTAATACCCCCCCTAAAAACTCTTTACTAAGCCCCAGCTTGGTAAAGCTTCAATTCCTGATTTAGTTCAAAGTCAAATCTTACAAACAAACTGGATTCCTGCTTTCACAGGAATGACAATCTTGAGTTTACCCAATACAATAAAATTTATTTGTTGAAAAATCTTTGTGGTTTAATTTGTATCAACATATTCCCTATCAACAAACAGACCAGCACCAGAACACTTACTCTAATCCCAAGTATCGGGAACAGAAGTACACCAATGATCAATCCTCCTACCATTGAACCAAGACTATCCAGAAAATAGAAGGTGCTTCCGCTTAGAATCTGCTCTTTCTGATACTTCACATCCAGGAGCTTAGCCAGAATACTCCCTTCAAGAAAAGCAAAGGTACTATTCAACAATAAATAGGCAATTCCTGGAAGCAGTGTATCAAACATTAACCAGATCGATCCTGCTAACACAAAATTTATCACATACAACCAGGAAATATTGATATTTATTTTCTTACGCAATACAAATCCAGCAGTCAATCCAATCATGAAAAGCGAAGTGAACAAAAATATCATGAAATAAATATTCCCGAACTGCATCTGAAAGAGATTGAGAAGCACAATCTGCATCACAAAGTTCACCAAACTTACCATAAATATCTGCATATCGGTACGCACTTCAGAGACCCTGTTCAGCTTAGATGCACCAAAGGATAATAAAAGGATGATGATACTACTTATCACAAAGATCAATCCAATATGCTTCTTCATCCAGGAAATCACAGAACTAATATTCATATCAAGAATACTCGTCCAGACAGATACTGCAGATAGATATGCTACGGGATTTGAAATTGTGTTCAGCTCTCCTTTGCCTGAGACTTCTTCGATGAACTGATGAATTCGTAGCTTATTACAACGTTCGAAAATAATCGCATCAGTAAACCATTGTGATTGATAATTCTTTGAACGTAATTGCAGTTCTTTCACATCATTGGTCAGCAAATCTGCATTACTTCCAATGAAGATATTTTTTTCGGATGGTATCACGATCTCAAAAGAAAAAACCATTGAAAAGGTTTTCCAGACTGAGGCATTCATCTGGGCAATTTCAGGTGTCATGAAGTTTGAACCGCTGCTTAGTGTCATAGCCATCAGTGATGAATTATCTGCAAAGCGCTTTTGTGCAAGTTGAAAAAAATTGAGTGTATAATATCTATTAAGCAGCAATGAGGTTGGATCGGGCACATCGATAAAAATAACATCATAGCTGGTTTTCATTTTTCTTAAATAATGGATAGGATCGTCCCTGATGTACTGCACATCCGGATGATGGGGAGCAAAGGCGATCATATTTTTATCAAGCTCGAGATAGTCTATCCGTTCGATATTTTCGTATCGAGTGAGTGCAGAGACAAAACCATTCAGCATCCCTCCAACCATGAGAATTGTTTCTGCATTCGGCTTCTGCAGCATTACGAAATTAACCATTTGTGCTGCATAGGATTCATTATCTGTATGGGCAAAAAGCTCACCGTTCCAGAAATAATCAAGCTGATCATTTGCCTTTGTCACATCGAGTCTGCCGTATTTTGAATCTCGAGAAAACTGAAGTTTTTGGGGATGATACTTATCTGCATAATAATTCATGAACACATCTTCAGCAAAGAATCCAGCAATAAGAAAGATCACTATTAGAATGAAGAGATATCTCTTTCCCGATACTATGAAAAGTATGATAACATTTATCATTCCAACCAGAAGGAGTAATAGAATGTGGGGCAGAAACAGGATCCCAAGCGCAAATAGTATACCCCCTAACACAATGCCGATGCTTTCAAAAATATATCCCGCATGCACTGGTTCTTTTATCTCCTTGATATATGAACAAAGAAGGGGAAATAATGCACCGAGAACAAGACATCCCGGACTGAGAATTACAAGGGCGATCAGGAAGATATTTCCGATACTGAAAATCTGACCTGATACGATTGTCGATGCGCTTCCCAGCAGTCGAATCCCGAAGAACTGCAAAAGCAATAGAATTGAGAGTAACAGGAATCCAGGTGTAATACATTTCTTCAAATTAGTTTTTTGTATGAAAAATCTACTAAGCCAGCTTCCAACAGCAATCATGAATAACCAAAGCGAGAGATAAATAGAAAAAACGATCTCGTTTCCCTGCACTTCAATGAGGAGTTCTCGCAGAAGCACCGTTTGTCCGATAAGGGATGAAATGCCCAGCGCAATGAAGAGTACCAATTTCTTACGCATATTCGAGCTTATTCAAATTCCCCAAAGATCTTATAATCACAGAAGTCACATTTCCCATCTGTTATATGCATTTCCTGAACCGTAAATCCGTAGCGATCTATGATCTTCTTTCCACAATGTGGGCAGTAGGTATCTTCGGATGCGCTGATGATATTTCCAAGATAGACATATTTCATTCCAACATCTTTTGCAATATCATACGCCATTTCAAGAGTTTTGACAGGAGTTGGTGGTCGGTTTGTCAGTTTGAATTGTGGTGAAAAGCGTGAAAAGTGAAGCGGGTGTTCTGTGCCGATATATTCTTTCAGCCATTCACACATATCGCTAATCATTTCAGGATCATCATTAGCATCGGGTATCACAAGATTTGTAATCTCAAAATAAAGCCCTTCCTCTTTACAGATCTCAATCGTTCTAAGCACTGGAGCAAGTGAGCCAGTTGTATAGGTTGAATAGAAATCTTCGGAATATCCTTTCAAGTCTATATTCGCTGCATCGAGATATGAAATGAGTTCTCGGAGTGGTTCTTCATTTATGTAGCCGCAGGTCACCCACACTGTTTTGATGTCATTTTTGTGGGCACATTTTGCAATATCTATCATATATTCATAAAATACCGTGGGTTCTGTGTATGTGAATGCAATACTTTTACAGTTATATTCCTTAGCCATTTCTATGATCTGTTCCGGTGTTACTTCATACGATCGCACTTCATCTGGATTTGATTGAGAGATCGTCCAATTCTGGCAAAAGTTACAGCGCATATTGCACCCAACGGTAGCCAGTGAGAGAATTGTAGTTCCAGGATAAAAATGATAGAGGGGCTTTTTCTCGATCGGGTCAATATTTATAGAAACCGGCTTATTGTACACCAGAGAATAGAGTGTTCCGTTGATATTCTGTCGAACTCGGCATATACCGGTTGCTCCTTCGGGTAGTACACATCTGTTCGGACAAAGTACACAACGAACAGCATCATTATCCAGTTTCTCATAAAATTCAGCTTCTCTGGGTGATTTAACATCATTTGAAGAAGCTATAAGCAAAAATGCTAAAGATATTAATATTGTAATTTCAGTCAGCTTTCTCATAAATCCATTGGATATACTTGAATTGTTGTGTCAATAAAATATCACTATTCATTTTAAAAATGGATCTTACTAATCTAAATAGTCGATCCTGAAAAACTCTATTTTTGAGCATTAGATTAATCGCCCATGAAAAATGATAAACCTTGCGAATGGTCAAACGGCCTTCGCAATGGTTTGCAGGCAAAGCAAAGCTGACGAAAATTATTGAATAGTTAAATTGTACTTCGTTCAAGCATTGGTAACAGATATCCCATAAAATTAAGCTGCATTTTTGATTTCATTTTCATTACTATTAGATTCGAGATTAGTTTCCAAAAATCTTTCATAT
>Ga0209834_10001747_pt1 | contig 11872 bp, 12 predicted proteins | sample Mar14236cmmetaG_FD_184134 | JGI IMG/M metagenome (GOLD analysis project Ga0209834, IMG submission 184134) | Marine hydrothermal vent microbial communities from Guaymas Basin, Gulf of California to study Microbial Dark Matter (Phase II) - Marker... ...
GGAAAATAGCATGCTAAAGAGAAGTATCTGGATAAAAAGAAATTTCAGAGTTCTGTATTCAAAGTTATCTTTCATTTGTTTTTTTACACGACAAGTTCGTCGTATAATCTATGCATGGACTCTCTGAGTTGTTCAAGGGAACCATTGTTGTCTATGACAAAATCTGCTAGCTCCTTTTTTTCTTCCTCCGGCATCTGGAATTTGATTCGCCGCATTATTTCTTCTCTGGACAGGTTCCCTCTCCTGAGAGCCCGCTCGAGCCTTATTTTGAGTTTGGCATATATCAGAACAGTGTAATCAAGCCGTGCATCGAGCCCTGATTCAAAGATAAGAGGAGCATCTACAACGAACAACTCGGTCTTACCTCTATGGCTTTCTATCTCCTCTTCAAGGACTTTAATTACTTCGGGATGAACAATATTGTTAAGTGTTGATTGATTCTCTTCGGATACAAATGCCAAAGAGGCTAATTTCTTTGTATCGAGTCTTCCTTCTCTAACAACTTTTACGTTAAACGTTTCTTCTATCGTCTGCTGCACATGCTGATTGGTAAGGATTATGTTTTTAGCAACAGCATCAGCGTCAAAAACTACTGCTCCTTTTTCTTTAAGGAATCCGCATGCTGTTGTTTTTCCCGATCCCAACCCTCCGGTGACCCCGAGAGTTATCATCATTTTCCCCCAATCTAAACTTTATTTAGAAGGTTAGTTTTCAAAGTTTTAGAGCCCTAACCACAGAGGTAAAGACTTCTTGGGGTGACCTGGAAGCATCTACCTCCTTTAATATTTCTTTTTTCAGATAGTATTCAATTAACGGCTCTGTTTGCTTTCTGTAAACCCGTAGTCTGTTCCGGACAGTCTCCAGTCTGTCATCCTCTCTCTGAATCAATTTGCTTCCACAGACATCACAAATCTCATCCTTTTTCGGGGGACTGGTTATGAGATTGTATACAGTGTTGCATTCAGGACATACTCGGCGAGAAGTTAATCTTTTTATTAACTCCTCGTTATCGACCTTTAAAAGTATAGCACTATCCAGTTTGTCTGAATATTTTTTCAGTAGTTTATCAAGACCCTCTGCTTGGACTACAGTTCTTGGGAACCCATCAAAAATCACATTCTTTTCACCCGATTTCTGACGATAGATTACATCCTCAATGAGCTCCAGGATTATACTGTCTGGAACGAGCTCTCCTTTGTCCATATACTCTTTTGCTTTTATGCCGAGTTCTGTTCCGTTTTTCACTGCTTCTCTCAGAATATCTCCCGTAGATACCTGATGGAAGCCATGATTTTTCACAAGCAACTGCGCTTGGGTACCTTTACCAGCTCCGGGAGGTCCCAGTAGTATTATCTTCATTTTTTCCTCCTCGTGTTTTTCCCAATGCCCCTTACACAGAACTTAAAATGACGATTGTATGCTCGGGTGTCATGCTATAGCAATATCCCAGCTATACAGGCCGTTATCCATGAGGCAATAGCGCCACCGAACATTGCTTTTAGTGCTACCTTTGATAGGTCTGATCTCCTCTCGGGAGCCAGAGCCCCTATTCCCCCTATCTGTATTCCTATGGAGGCAAAATTTGCAAATCCACACAACGCATAGGTTGCAACGATAACTGCTTTTTCACTCAGTACAGAAGCAGCCTTCAGTTGTGCAAGAGAAGAGTAAGCTACGAACTCATTCAGGGCTATCTTTATACCGAGCAGATTTCCCACCTCTTTCGCATCCTGCCACGGGACTCCCATCAGGAAAGCCAGAGGGCTGAAGATTGCTCCAAAGATAGTTTTCAAACTGCCCGGAAATACACCCTCGTACTCTCCCCTTATAGGAGAGAAACCTGAGGGAGTGGAATAGGCTATGTACTTTCCTTTTAGGATGGCTCCATCTATTAACCTGTCAAGTAGTGAAAGTATTGAGTCGAGAAGTCCTATCAGGGCAATAAAGGCAATCAGCATAGCTCCAACATTGACGGCAAGTTTAAGGCCGTCGGTGACTCCCCGAGAAGCTGCATCCAGCAGGTTGGTAGCTTTGACCACATCCCTGGGTACCTCAACCTCTCCTGCGGTTTTTGACCTTTCTGTCTCAGGGAAGATTATCTTGCCAATCATCAAGGCTGCGGGAGCACTCATCACACTGGCCGCTATAAGATGCCCCGCACTAATTCCCATTCTTATGTAACCGGCAAGAACGCCACCTGCAATGGTTGCAAACCCACCTACCATAACCGTTAGTATTTCGGACAGGGTCATATCTTTCAAGAAAGGTCTTATTATCAATGGGGCTTCGGTTTGGCCGACAAAAATATTGGCGCTGCATGAAAGTGTCTCTGCTCCGCTTGTTCCCATAGTCCACTGCATAAAACGGGCTAAAGCATTTATTATTTTCTGCATTATCCCGAGATAATACAGTATTGACATAAATGAAGCAAAAAATATTATCACCGGTAATACACTAAAGGCAAACTGATATCCAAATCCTGGCCAGGTGCTTTCTGGTGGGAAGAAGTATTCTTTCTTTGCCAGGTTGCCAAAGAGGAACTCTGCCCCGTAGTCGGATAAGCTCAAGAAGCGCTCTACTTTGTCACTCAAAAACGCGAAAATCCTTTTGCCGTTTATCCCGTTATCAACTAACCAGGCATATCCATCCGCCAGGAGAAGAGTAACTAACCCATGCTGAAAAATGTATTTTTTTGTTATCGAGTTAAAAAAAATGATAACCAACGTAATCCAGAAAAGAGGGGCCGTAAAGTTAAAAACGGCCGCCAGAACACTCAGAGCAACGGCACCTGCAACCGGGATTAGAAACCTTCCTTGGGATAGAGCATTCTTGTTCAGGAATATTAAAACAAGCCCTAAAAGGATAAACATCGATATGAAAGACAGAGAGTTTTCTCCAAGTATTATCCCTGCAAAAAGTATCTGAAGAAAGAGCCCCCAGAATACTGTCCTGTAGGCTATTCTTCTCCGATTATTTGAAAGCAAGAACGCAATAAGCAATAAAGTCACAATTCCCGCTATACCCATAAATCTCATTTTACCTCCTAATGCTAGTCCTCTTCCGGTGGCTCGAAGCAGGCCCTACACCTTGCCTCGTACACCTCTGTTGCTCCAAGCAATACAAGTTCTTTTGATTTTACAATTCGTTGAGTGTAGTTGGCAGGGTTGCCGCATTTCACGCATATAGCAAGTGTTTTGGTTATATATTCTGCTTCACACAGAAGTTGAGGCATAGGCTCAAAGGGTTTCCCTCTATAGTCTTTATCCAGGCCCGCTACGATAACCCTCTTACCCTGACATGCGAGTTCCTTGCAGATATCTACAAGAGATTCATCAAAAAACTGTGCTTCATCTATTCCCAGGACCTGGGCATCCTTCGCCAGCTCCAGAATTTCTATGGGTTTTTCTACGGAAATGGACGGTATCATCTGTTTGTTGTGAGAAACTATGTGGTTATTACTGTATCTTGAGTCAATTCTGGGTTTGAAAATGGCCACCCTCTGCTTTGCTATTAATGCTCTTCGCAACCTCCTTATTAACTCCTCCGTTTTACCCGAAAACATACTGCCACAGATAACTTCTATCCAACCGACTTTTTTATTAGAAACACCTGCAATTTCTTCGATCCCGAGAGGCTTTGGGCGAATCATCCCTGTCATTTTTGTTTATTCCTCCAGCTGCTTTAGAAGGGAGATGAGCTTGGTCTTGAATAGATCTATGGCGACCGTATTATACCCCCCTTCTGGAATTATTATATCAGCGTATTTTTTTGTGGGTTCTACGAACTGTTCATGCATCGGTCTGACCGTGTCAAGATATTGCTCTATTACAGATTCCAGCGTCCTACCCCTTTCCCTTATATCTCTTCTTAACCTCCTTATAAACCTTATGTCAGGAGCCGTTTCTATGTATATCTTGATATCCATTATATCCCTGAGTTCCGGATCATAGAGAACCATTATTCCCTCCAGAACAATAATCTTGTGGCCAGAGACAAATAGAGTTTCTTTTTTTCTCGTGTGTGTTTTGTAGTCGTAGATCGGGACGTGAACAGGTTTCCCTTCCAGTAGAGCTTGCATATGAGACTTTAGCAGGTCAAAATCATAAGCGTCCGGGTGGTCGAAATTATGCCTGTGTCTCATGTCCAGTGGTATATGACTGAGATCATGATAATAAGAATCCTGTTCGATAATAATCACCTGCTCTGGATCAAAATCTCTGACGATATTTTTTGCCATTGAAGTTTTGCCAGAACCGGTTCCCCCTGCTATCCCAATAAGTATGGCCCTTTTCATTTGCTTTCTCTCTCTTTTAACTTTTCACTGTCAAAAGGAAAAGGAAACAGCTCACTTAACCGCAATGTTTTGTAACTACCGCGGGTATCGAAAATATAGACCTTGATATCCCCGCAGACATCCCATAAAACCTGTCTGCAAGCTCCACATGGTAAGGCTCCATTATCAGAATAGATCCCTATAGCTATAAACTTTCTTTCTCCGTTAACAACAGCATTCGCTACGGCATTTCTTTCTGCACATACGCTTAACCCATATGAACTTGATTCAACATTACATCCCTTGTAAATCTTTCCGCTCGATGCAAGCAGCGCAGCACCTACCTTGTAACCAGAGTAAATTGCCAGCGCATTCTTATAAGCTTTTTCAGCTTCAGCTCTTATTGATATCGATTCATCTCTCTCCATAACCTCTTCCTTTCATAAGGATCAAACATCAATAATAGGAAAATTCCCATTAAAAATCCACCTATATGAGCGAACCATGCCACACCTCCCTCTTGCTGGAAACTCAGAGCCCCCAGACCGTTGGTAAGCTGAATAAGGAACCAGAACCCCAGTACGTATACTGCGGGTATTGAAATTTTCTGTATGAAGAATATCAGGAAGATGATAACATGAACCTTGGCTCGAGGGTACTTTACTAGATATGAACCCAGTATTCCAGATATAGCCCCGCTTGCCCCTATTATCGGCAGATCTGAGAGTGGATTTATAAAGATCTGAACAAGAGAGGCGAATATCCCACAACACAGATAAAATACAGCATATTTGAAATGGCCAAGTGTACCCTCGATATTATCGCCAAAGATCCACAGATATAACATATTACCCGCGATATGAGCAAAACTTCCATGCACAAAAAGAGATGTGAAAAGAGTTTTGATGGTGAAGATAAGCTCTCCGCTGAATACTCTCGAAGGGACAACGCCCAGTGTAAAAAACCACTGCCTTAATTCATTGTGGGGCAAACCGAGCTGATAGAAATAGACTGCGAAATTGGCAATTATAATTCCGTACGTTATGTATGGTTTTCTAAGTCTTATATTGGAGTCTCCAATCGGGATAAACATTTCTTACCCTATAATAGTAAACTTTATCCTATATTCGAGTTTGTTGTAACACCTATCCATAGCTCTCAGCAGAATTTCATGTGTCCCTTTCTCCAGAGCTTTTTTCAATCTGTACCTTACGTAATCGCTGGCTCCGTTAAACTCCAGGATGACCTTCTGCTGGTCTACAAAAAGCTCCAGTGCTGTATCATCTTTTATCCCTGAAAGATCATCTTTCAGATAAATTTTTATTTCCTTCAGATCCCTTGCATAGTACCTGCTTCCATTGGCTGGTCTGCTCCTTACTACCACTGGAGGTACTGTGTCAACCAGTACTGCGAACAGGCCCGTGTTACGTGCTTTTGCTCTATAAGCGTTCTCTGAAAAGTTATACTCTGTTTCCAGATATTCTGGTTTTCCTTCTTCAATGTAGTAAATAGCTGTCTTGATAGGATTCAGGAATATATGTCTTTCATCCCTGTATTCAATCCTTATTGGTTTTTTTAGGAATCTATCTACCGGGTATACCCAGTAAGCAACCTTTTCTTTTTCTCCTTTATCGATCCAACATACAAGAGTATCAAGTACCGTGGCAGAGTCAAAAGAGACAGTAAATAAACTGTCCTGAGAATGGATTTTGATTTTTCCGTCAGGATAGACAGGTTTCATGTTAAGCCTACTTCTAAATATCAGCTTGCTATCTCCCCCACATCTAATTTCAAAAGCGTCTGCTTTGCCTAAGAGAACAAAAGAAGGGATTGATATGTCGTACTCGCAGGGTGTGCTCTCATAATAATCTAGAGGAAAGAGGTCCTGATTCATTTGGAGATAAAAACTTTTTGGGCCAAAATATGGTCTGTTCGTGAATACTTTGAAAAAAGCTGCTTTGAGCATATGGTTCAGGTATACTTCCATATCGAGATTTGAAGTGGAGGTTTCTTCTTGTCCAATGGGGATGAACACAGGACGATAAAAGAAACTGTCGGATACCGCGTGAACTTTGATAAGACTTTTCCTGCTTGTAGAAACGCTGTATGTAAGCTTTATAAGACTGTCGGACACGCTGACATTGTACATTAGTCGACCGGGTTCCCTGACACCATATCTATTCACGATCTCGAGATTAAAATCGTCCATGTGAAGGTCCTTTGCTTTCTCGAGTATAATAGAACCCTTTCCCTTGCTGAAGCTTCTCTTGATTATCTTCAGATTCCTGACAGGAAGAGATTCCACTGTAAAATCAAGCTCAGATTTATTGAGACTATTGTCCAAAACCACAATCTTCATGTTGTATGTTCCTGGGGAAAGATCAAGTATGCCTGTCATATCAGATTTGTAAATACTCAGGGGTAAATCATTTGCAGCCTTATATAGTCGGTGATAGAAGTTTTTGTTCCCTTCCCTCATTCTAAGGTTTCTGTCCACGTCAACGTAGGATGTCCATTCAAACAATATCGTATCATAAGCGACCTGGAACGCCAGGGAATCATTTACGAAGAGCTGAATACTGTATGGTGAAAAGATATTTTTGATCCCCCTTTTTGTATCATAGGTTTTTACCTCTATACCAAACTTCCCGCTTACGAAAACCTCGCCTTTTATCCGCCACCTGTTTTTTCCGTGATAAAACACCTTTTTTGTTATCGGATCAGGGTAGCCATTTAGAAAGGTTTTTCTGGTGAGTGGTACGAAAGTTATCTCTTTTATTGTCGGAATGGTTTTGTCGTTGACATTGTAATAATATTTGAGAGGATTTACAGGGTTTCCAAATTTGTCCCTTATCTCAAAATGCAGGTGAGGTGCTTTTGTCCCGCTATCACCGGTGTAAGCTATGAGTTCTCCTTTTGCTACGGGCATTTCTCCTGGTTCAAACGAGACCTCTACAGAAAACCTCCCGACTTGTTGCTGTTTTTCTCTTACAATTTTTTCAATTCCCTCTGAGAATCTGTCCAGATGGGCGTATACAGCGATAGTACTGTCTATCAATCTTTGGTACAAAACTTTCCCATAACCGAAAGGAGAGACTCTAACTTTAAAGATGTACCCTCTATCTATTGCATAGACCGGATGTCCTATTGAGTGGTTGGTTTTAATATCGATGCCGGAGTGAAAATGACCGGGTCTGTATTCTCCGAATGTAGAGCTCAATTCTCTACTTACTTTTACAGGCCAGAGATAGTCAGACGGATAGAGAGTACACAGAAATACAAATATCAGCGACACTCCCCTTACCATGGAATTTACAGATAGAAATCTACCCTGTGTATACTTCGGTTCGGTTTCTTCCCTTCTTCTTTGCCACATAAAGTGCATTGTCCGCTGCCTCTATCAGCTCCATGGGATTATTCATTTTACCTGGAACAAATTCTGCTACACCGCATGATACTGTTACTGCAACTTTTTCTCCGTTCTTTTCAACCTGATTTTTCTCAATAAGTTTCCTGATCTTTTCCGCAACTTTACACGCTGCTTTAATTCCAGTTTCGGGAAGCAGTATAACGAATTCTTCCCCACCATATCTTGCCGGAATATCATGTATTCGGAGGTTATCTTTCAGAACCCTTCCTATCATTTTGAGCACTTCATCCCCCATAAGATGTCCGTAGGTATCATTCACTTTTTTGAAATGGTCAATATCCAGCATTATACAGCTCAGTTTTGTATTGTACCTCAGACACCTTGACACCTCCTGTTTCAGTTCGTAGTCGAGGCTTCTGCGGTTGCTTAGCCCTGTCAGAGGATCTGTAACGGAAAGAGACTCCAACAATTTGTTTGCCTGTTCAAGTGCCTTTGTTCTTTCTCTGACTTTCTCCTCGAGCATTTTGTTCATTTCTTCAAGCTTTCCGTGAGTGAGTTTTAGCTCATCTATCGCAACCTTCAGATAGTTTTCTCGGGATCTGAGTTCCTTTAGTAAACTATCAAGGGCAATTGCAAGTTTTCGGAGCGCAGGGGGATTGGTAATACGCATGTATTTTTCAAGATTTGCCTCACTGCTCCCGGCTGCAATTCGAGAAACTTCCTCGGCGAATTCCTCCAGTGCTCGATTTATGTCTTCGTTCAGCTCTTTCTCCTTTTTTTCCCTTTTTTTCCTTTACCTTTGACCAGTGGTACAAACCTCACAGGGAGCATTCGCTGTTCTGTAATTCCGCCTTCAAGCTTTCTTATTTTGACTAAGTCCTGTGTCCAGCCTTTTGGCCCAACTGGAATTACAATGATACCTCCAACTTCACACTGGTTTATAAGTTCGGGTGGAATATCCTCGCTGGCTGCCGTCACAATAATTCGCGAGAAAGGAGCAAATTCCTTCCAGCCTTCTCTTCCATCACCGACTCTAAACTTTATGTTTCTGTACCCCAGTTTTGTAAGAGCTTCTTCTGCCCTTTTCGAAAGCTCCTCGATCACTTCAACAGTATAAACTTTTTCGGCAATTTCAGCAAGAATGGCAGTCTGGTAACCAGATCCGGTTCCAATTTCTAAGACTTTTGAGGCTGGTTCAATTTCGAGCTCCTGGGTCATAAATGCGACAACATATGGCTGAGAAATCGTCTGTCCATAACCAATAGGGAGTGGTTGATCGCTGTATGCTAATTCTTTGTATTCATCCGGCACAAAACATTCTCGTGGGACACTTTTCATTGCCTTAACAACACGCCGGTCGGTGATCCCTCTTGCAACTATCTGTTCATCGACCATTTCTTCCGGAGTGCATGGGTAAATTCCAGGTAGCATCGCTTCTCCCTATATCACGGTACCATCGGGTATGGTGGTATTTTTAGGAATAACAACAATTCCATCCCTTATTGAATAGTTTTCAGCATCGAAATTCGCAAAACCTTTTTCGTTTATTATCCTGACGTTATCTCCAATTCGTGCGTTTTTATCTATTATGGCTCTTTTTATAATGCAGTTATGTCCGATACCTATAGGTATAAAGTCCGGTGGTGTTTCATTTTCATAATAATCTGCTCCCATTATTACGCTTTGTTCCACGGTAGTGCCTTTTCTGATGATGGTCCTCAAGCCAATTACCGAGTTGTGTATTCTACACTCAGACAGGTAACAACCGTCAGCGATTAAAACATTCTCTACATCGCATTTCCGCATTCTTGAACCAGGGAGAAATCTGGGACGGGTGTAAATAGGATACTTTTCATCATAAAAAGAAAAGGGCGGATTAAGGGAAGCAAGCTCCAAGTTTGCTTCGAAGAAAGACTTTACGGTACCTATGTCCCGCCAGTAACCATCGAACCGGTGGGCAAAAACCCTGTACCTTTTGATTGCTTCGGGAATGATATGCCTGCCAAAGTCGTCTCCCTTTATCTCTTCGAGAGTTTCAAAGAGAACTTCTCTGCTAAAGATGTATATTCCCATAGAAGCGAGATATGCTCTGTTACCTGAAACCAAAGGACTTTTTATTCTATCAAGCAGTTGTTCATCGAAGGGCTTTTCGAAGAAGCACCTGATTCTAGAACTTTCATCGACCTGAAGGATACCGAAGCTACCGGTCTCCTTTCTACTTACAGGGGTTACGGAGATTGTGACGTCGGAATTTTTCTCCAAATGAGTTTTTAAGAACTTTCGATAATCCATCCGGTAAAGATGGTCTCCGGAGAGGATAAGAATATAGTCTGCTCCAATATTTCCTATAAAAGAAAGGTTTTGCCTTACAGCATCAGCAGTACCCTGATACCAGTTGGTATTGTCCATTGTCTGCTGAGCTGCTAAAATGTCAACGAATCCCCTGGAAAATGCTCCCAGTTGAAATGTGTCGTAGATGTGTCTATGCAGACTGTGTGTATTAAACTGGGTCAAGATAAAGATCTTCTCAATTCCGCTATTTAGGCAATTGCTGACTGCAATGTCGATGATACGGAATTTCCCGGCAATAGGAACAGCCGGTTTTGCCCTGTATTTTGTCAGAGGGTACAACCTTGTCCCTTTTCCCCCTCCGAGAATAATGGCCAGAATGTTTTCGGCTTTCAAGTCCATTCACCCCCCAGAAGTTTGTAGCAAAGGAATGTGACCAGAAACCCAACAGCCAGTCCTACTAACACCTGTAGAAAACTATGTGCTTTCATTTTCACTCTTGACCATGCTAACAAAGGAAATGTAACCATCAGCCACAAGAAATTTCTGTCCACTACAATCCAGAGGGCAGAAACCATTCCTCCAAGAGTTGCTCCATGTATGCTTATTTTCCACCATTTCGTAACAACGGCGACAATTATGGAAGTGAGGATGCAAGCAGAGAGCAGAATTAATACTTCTTTCCCGGCACCAAGAAATAACAACACAAGGAAGCTTAAACCATAGGCAGCAAGATTTACAAAGAAAAGACCAAATCTGTCATCTTTTTCCGGAATGTCTATGCTCTCGGTCATCCCCCTACTTTTTAATGATACTACGTAAATAGTGGGAAGAATAAAAACGAACAGTGTTACTATAAGATAGAACTCTAAGAACTTCGCAAAAGATCCTGACGTTTTTAATATCACCAGGAAAAATGTTACAGGGCTGACAAGAACCGGGTGAAGGATCATTGAGATTATAGCGGCGGCAGGGGATTTATTCAGAACTTCTCTATACGATTCCACGCTCCCATCTCTATCAAATTTTAATAACACTTCCTGCAAAACTCATTGCCATAAGCATCTGGAGAATGAACACAAGGTAGGTACGAAATCTTAAAATGAAAAAGACAGTTTTAAGAGATTTGCCAAACCCCGTAGTCCTTCCCTCACCTATTATCCTCACGCATCTTGTAAGCAGATATAGCATGGCAATAACCCCTGAGACAGATATGGTAAAAAATAGATAAATTGGATTAAAAGAATAAATGGCTGAAGATATCCATACTGCAATCCAGGCAAGACACCACATCGCCTGTATCAGACGGTTAATGGCGAGCTTTTTTATGAATTTTCGTCCCCATACAGTTTCCTTAGTAATGGTAATGATATTCGCAACATCATAGGAAAGGAGCACTGTCAGAAAGTAGGAAACAATCCCCCATCCGATTAACAGGGAATACAGGAACCCCCGGGAGCCAGTGACAGTAATAACATCTCCGTGGAAGGTCCATCTCAAAGGGGTAATGGATGGGGTAGAATCGATATTGTAAAATACTAGGCCTATCGAGGTAATAATCAGCAAAATAGCAAAGAATTCCAAAATTCTATTCTCAAAGATGTATTGTAATTTTGTCTCTGGCTGTAAAATGGATAAAGGCTTCCCTCCTTCTCGCACACTGCTTAAATAACTGTACCCCAGATAGGTTATAACCAGGGCTGTGGTGATAACGTAAAAAATAGGCATACAGCAATGTTTGATGAAGGTGGTAAGCAGGAAACTCAGTACCACGGAAGCAGCCAGAACAGAAAGCTCCGTGATTCTGAAGTTATTAACAATTTTGTTGAGCCGGGAGGTGTTATGGAAGATTTGTGTCAGATCAAATCCTAAAATGCCTTTTTTCTGGTAAAACACAAGAAAGTCAAAAAGAAAAATTGTTATGACCAGTAGAATGAAAT
>Ga0209834_10001748_pt1 | contig 11871 bp, 7 predicted proteins | sample Mar14236cmmetaG_FD_184134 | JGI IMG/M metagenome (GOLD analysis project Ga0209834, IMG submission 184134) | Marine hydrothermal vent microbial communities from Guaymas Basin, Gulf of California to study Microbial Dark Matter (Phase II) - Marker... ...
TCTCTAGACTTCATCCTTTAAAAAGGCTTCATCTTTTAGTGGAAGCCTTTCGATATGTGAATAACCCGGAAATCAAAGCAGTTATCGTTGGTCAAGGTCCAGAAGCAAAAAGACTCCAAGAGATGATCAACGAGTTTGATTTAACCCAGCGAATCCAACTCATTCCCCGAGGAGACGAAAAGACCATCCTCAACCATTACGCCCGTTGCCGTGCCGTATTTTTTGCTCCTTTTCAAGAAGACTACGGATTTGTCACCGGAGAAGCCTTTGCTTGCTCCAAACCGGTCATCACGACCACCGACTCAGGAGGACCAAGTGAGTTGGTGGAAGATGGCCAATCAGGTTACATTCTGCCGCCCGAACCTAAACTAATCGCCGAAAAAATTGACCTTTTAGCTCATCAGCCAGGCTTAGCTGAAAGACTAGGCCAAAACGCCCAGTCCTTTATTAGTTCTTTAAGCTGGCAAGAAACAGTTGAAAAACTAACCCTGATTCCTTAAAAAACTGGTGACACAATACATATTTACCCTATTTTTTTTGCCTTATTTTCCCAACAATTTTAATCATTCGGCTGGTGTTAGGTTACAAAACTGGGGAGAACTATGTGTGCCCTAAGTCAAGAGCCTAATACAAAAACTGGTGACAGTTTACCTATTTACCCGATTTTGCAAAAATGGTAGCACCAGTGTTAAAAAATGGTGACACGAGAGCCAGCTCACCTATTCACCAAAATTAAAAATTATAATTATTAGAAGAAATATTAGAAATAAACATTAGAAATAGATTAAAATTATTAAAATCATCAGAAAATAAGTTAGAGGTAAGAGGATGAATGCTTTAATTCCCGCAACAATTTTAATCATTTGGCTGGTGTTAGGTTACAAAATATACGGACGATTCATCGAGAAAAAAGTTCTTCAAGTTGACCCCTCCCGGCCAACCCCAGCTCGAGAATTAAACGACGGGATTGATTACAGCCCCGCCAAAAAAGCTCTTCTTTTTGGGCATCATTTTTCCTCGATTGCTGGGGCAGGACCAATTCTTGGCCCCCTCCTGGGGGTTCTCTATTTTGGTTGGTTGGGAGCGCTTCTTTGGGTAGCCTTAGGGAGTGTTTTTCTTGGGGCTGTTCACGATTTTACTTCTTTAATGACTTCCGTTCAGAATAAGGGTCGCTCATTGGCTGACATTTCCGAACAAACTTTAGGGCGGCGAACAAAAATTATCTTTTCCATTTTCCTGTGGATGGCCTTAGCCTTGGTTATTGCCGTTTTTGCTGTCGTCGCCTCCCGAACCCTGGTTTCCCAACCTCAAATCGTCATCCCCACCTTTGGACTCATCTTTCTGGCCATGCTTTTTGGCTGGATGGTTTATCGAAAAAACATCAATGTCATCGTCGGAACAGTCAGCGCTTTAATCGTTTTAGGTATTTTAATTTATTTCGGAGAGTTATTCCCGGTGATTCTTCCCTCCTCCATATTGGGCCTTTCACCGCAAAAATTCTGGTTTTTCACTCTGATCGTTTACAGCCTTTTCGCTTCCGCTCTTCCTGTCTGGTTCCTGCTTCAGCCGCGTGACTACATCAGCACTTGGATTTTATTTCTCGGGCTTGGACTAGGTTATCTGGGCCTTGTTGTTTTTCACCCTCAACTAAACGCTCCATCTTTTACTTCTTTTCGGAGCGAGGGAGGACCATTATGGCCAATGCTTTTTGTAATTATTGCCTGTGGGGCCATCTCTGGCTTTCACTCAGTGGTGGCGGCTGGCACTACTGCCAAACAACTCTCCAATGAAAACGCGGGAAGAGCAATTGGTTACGGAGCAATGATTACCGAATCTGCTTTGGCTGGCTTAGTCATTTTTATTGCCGCTGGCGCCCTTCTCTGGGATCCATCAGGGGCAGAACAAACCTTTGGATTCCAATATATTATTTCTTCCTCGGGAGACCCCATCCGGGCCTTTGCCGTCGGTTATGGCCGCTTAATCAACTCGTTGCCCGGCCTAACTTTGGCCATGGGAACCTTCTTTGGAATGGTCATGTTGAATGCTTTCGTGCTCACCACTTTGGACACAGGAACTCGTTTAGGTCGATTTATCTTTAGTGAACTGTTCGATGACTATGGATCTATCTGGAAAAATCGCTGGTTAGCTTCGGGAATTATTTTGATTGTCGCGGCTATTTTAGGAGCCTCGGAAGGATATAAGGCTATTTGGCCCGTTTTCGGGGCTTCTAATCAATTGGTAGCCGCTCTCGCCCTGCTAGTGGTCACTTCATATCTAATTAGCCGGAAACGGCCAAAAAAATACACCCTTTACCCGGCCATTTTTATGCTCTTTACCACCCTCGGGGCCCTGATTTACCAAGGTTATAGCTTCATTCGCCAAGGAAGTTATCTTCTCGCCCTAATTTGTATCGTCTTGATGGCATTGGCGGCTATAATCGTTATTGATGCCCGCCAACTCTTTCGCTCCTAACGCTACTAGCCCCAGCGAAACAACTAGCTAAGCAAAACTGCCCCTAAATTACGCCTAAACTACACCCAAAACTAGTCAGAGCTAGTTAGAGCTAGTCAGGAAACCTCCTTAGGTATTAGGTAGCCTTCAAATGGTCTCGATTTTGAAAACAACTCCCTTGGGATCAGGACAACACAGAGTTTCGGTTTCGGCGATCCAATCATCATGAGGTAGTTCATCTTCTCGTTGCTTCGCCGTTAAAAAAGGAAAAAGGCTGTTTAAGGCATAAAGGCAGATCTTCTGATTCCCGGGAATTTCAATAGTTCCTCCGCCCCGTATGAAAAAATGATCTCCGGGTTTATGCTTGGCCCCACAACGTTCAATAACCCTGACAACTTCCACTTTTATTTCCTTCATGGCCCCTCCTTTCTTTCTCTTTTCACTATAACTTTCTCCTTTTTAAAAATCAAATTCCTATTTAAAAAATCAAGTAAATATCGAATAAGAATAAGCCAAGCAAAGAATAATCAAATAAGGCAACTAATGTTTCTATTTTTTTCCCAACTCGATTAATTTTTGCCAAAAAAGCAGGAAATATAGTTTGACAAAGAAAGAGGGTTATCTTACAATTTAGCTTCAGATGGTGAAACAAGGAGGAGACGATGGCAAAAGCAGAACCTAATGTTGTCCCTTTGTGTGACGTTTTGCTCGTTTTGCTAATTATCTTTATGGTTATTACTCCCATGGTTCAGAAAGGAATCGATGTTAAGCTTCCCGAAACTTCTCAGGACACGAGCGCAACTCCACAAGGGCTTATTGTTTTAACCTTGAAGAAAGATCTATCCGTTATGATCAACCAAGAAACAATCCAATTAAACATTCTTCAAGATCGCTTAAGAAGTATTTATCAGGCTCGTTCAGATAAAACTATCTTTATTCGAGCCGATGCCAAGCTTCCTTTCAGTCGAGTCATCGACGTCATCGACATCGCCAAAGGAGCTGGGGTTGAAGTCCTGGGGATAATTCCCGAATACTTCACTGAAGAAGAATAAAAGCTCTCCAGAATAATTCTAAGTAAAAACTTTACTAGCATTTCTTAGAATTAAGCAGATATTTCTCTCGGTCATTTAACCTGAATAATAAAACTGTAGTAAAACTGGGCTAAAACTGGGATATAGGGATAGGGAATGAAAACTGGGGACACAAAACATATTTACCCTATTTTTTAAACTAACTAATTCCCTTAACTAATACTTTTCCCCATAATCCGCACGTCACCACTTGATAATGAATAAAAAGAACTTTTCCTGGGTTATTCTTATTTACTGGCTAATTTAAGGTTAAAACTCAAAAAAATAAATTACCAGTCAGCGGCCAAAAGCTCAGCTTTTTATGGGCCCGATTACCCCACGGGAAATAACTAACCTTTGAATCTCGTTGGTCCCTTCGTAAATCTGGAGTAACTTTGCATCCCGCATGAGCTTTTCCATGGGATAATCCTTCATGTAGCCATAACCACCGAATAATTGCAAGGCTTCGGTAGTCACCTTCATCGCCACATCCGACCCATACATCTTGGCCATGGCTGATTCCACTGTGCAAGGTATCCCCTGATCCATTAGCCAGGCAGCATGCCACACTAGATGGCGAGCAGCATTTATTTCAGCAGCCATTTGGGCAATCTTAAAGGCTGTGTTCTGAAAAAGAGCAATCGGCTTGCCAAATTGAATCCGAGTTTTGGTGTATTCAACGGCATACTCCAAAGCAGCTCGGGCTACGCCTACTCCCGCGGCTCCGACTGGAGCTCGCGTGTGATCGAGAGTCTTCATGGCAATAATAAAGCCCATCCCTTCCCGGCCAAGAAGGTTTTCCGCTGGGACTTTAACATCTTCAAAAAATAGTTCAGCTGTATTGGAGGCGCGGTGTCCCATCTTATCTTCTTCTTTGCCAATCACAATACCCGGCGTTTCCCGAGGAACGATAAAAGCACTCATTCCCCGGGCTCCTTTGCCAGGATCAGTTAAAGCAAAAACAACATAAAGACTGGCCACTCCACCATTGGTGATGAAACATTTGGACCCGTTAATAATATACTCATCGCCGACCTTTTTGGCTGTGGTTTTCAGCGAACCAGCATCTGACCCCGCTTCTCTCTCAGTCAAGCAGAAGGAGGCAAAAGATAGTTTTTCTGTGCAGGGGGTCAAAAACTTCTTTTTCTGCTCATCTGTGCCAAAAAGGATAATGGGAGTGTAAGCCAAGGAACTGGCCATAATGGTGGTGTACATCCCTGCACAACCCCAGGCCAATTCTTCGCTAATAATGACCGTATCAACATGGCTTAAGCCGCCTCCACCATACTCGTTGGGAATCTCACAAGTAATAAACCCGACTTCAAAGGCCTTTTCCATGATTTCCTGAGGAAATTCATCGCCCTTATCATATTTGGCGGCATTAGGCTTCATTTCTTTTTCGGCAAACTCTCGTGCCATTTCTTGAAGGGCTTTTTGTTCATCGGTAAGACTAAAATCTATCACTTTGGCCTCCTCTAGATTAAGATTAAATGATTTATACTTTAAATCATGAGAGGATGTCAATTAAATAAATTATCTCAGCTTAGTTTTCCTTTGAGTTGAATCTCACTTAGAGAAAGTATCTCCAACACCGTGCCAGCCTGGGTAATAGCCTTTGACAGAAAACTGGTGACAGCTGAAAACTGGTGACAGCACACTCATTTACCCTATTTTTCGCCGGGAACGGGAAAAATGGAGACAGGCACTAAGTTAGCAACTTGTCTTGATAATGATCTAGGCCAAAATAAGGTGCCAGTCACCATTTTTCCATCATGGATGGGGAGATGCTTGCTTAGACTGTTTTGATTGTTTTTGCTTAGATTGGTCAAAAAGGGGAAGTCTTTCTACTCTACATACGTCCCCGTTAACAGCGACGTTAACAGTAAGGATCAATCTTGAAAATAAACTTTTTCTCTGGTCAAATAGAAAGAAGCCTGATCCCAATCAAATAACTGTTGTAAAAGACGAAAAGGATTACCGATACTACCCTTTTCCACCGGGTAGAGAAAATAAATTTTGTCCTCTGAAGGAGAATAGTCAAGTCTTTTCGAGTATTTATCTTTTTTGTTTTTGAGCAAATTAACCACTTCATTCATAATCAATTCTTGTCCTTCGGGTAAAACAGCACACTCCCCCTCCTCTACCCCAGGAAATACTTTTGCCTGCTCCAGGTGACGGCGAAGGGGTGCTGCCTCCAGGGAATAAAGAACAGCCTTTATTTCCCGATTAAGAGAAGGTTGCTGGGGACTAACTTTCCTAATTTCCTGGAAAACAATTCCGGGGGGAGAGAGCTTATTCAACTTAGAGACAACTTCCTTTTCTTCAAGAGGCCCTTTTGCTTGCAATTCAAAGATCTCCTGCCGGCTAGTCATTCCCAAAGGAAGGGCGGGCAGAAATGTTAATTTCATTTTGGGATGATACCCTTGGGAAAAGGCAACCGCAACACCTGCCCGGCGGAGAATTCTGGGGATAGTATTTATCAAATCAAGGTGAGAGAGGAACCGCGCCGGGCCTTTCTTTTCAAAATAAAAGCGATATCGAATCAAATTATTTCTTGCTTTCTTTTCTATTCCCTCTGGGGAAAGATCTGCGCCAGACAAATTTTTCTCTCTTAACTCCTCCCGGCCTAAATCCAAGGGGACTGAGCTTTTCTTATTTAGTTCCTCCTGGCGGAGAGCCCTGAGAGACGAACTTTTCTTTTCTTCTTTCTCCTGGCTTAAAACTCCTGGGTGAAAACTTTTCTTTTCTATTTCCTCCTGGCCTAAAACTTCAGAAGATGAATTTTTTTTAATTAATTCCTCCCGGGTTAGTCCCCTGCGGAATGAGCTTTTCTTTTCTAATTCGCTTGAAACCCTCTTTGTCTCCTGGTTAAGCTTATTAACTAAATGGGGAAATTCGCACCCCTGGCAAAACCGGCAGTCCCGTCGAGAACATGAAGGAGTTCTCTCCTCGCGATAGGCTCTTCTCAATTCTTGGAGCAAAGCTTTCTTTTTAAACCCCGAGCTGATGTGCTCCCAAGGTAGCTTGGCTCGAAGTGGAATTTTCGCCAGGTAAACTCGGTAATCAAGGCCTGCTTCTTGGAAGGACTCTTTCCAAAGTTCAAAATTAAAAGTATCCGACCAGGAGTCAAAGCGCGCTCCTTTTTCCCAAGCTATTCTAATCACCTCCCCCACTCGCCTATCTCCCCGGGAAATAACAGCTTCTAAAACAGAAGTGGCTACTGGATGATCTTTAAACCAAACCGTGGGGTACTTTCGCAGCCTCTTTTTCAAAAAACTTATTTTCTCTTGTAATCTTTCAGGACTTTCCATGGCTTCCCATTGGAAAGGAGTATGTGGTTTGGGGATGAAAGACGATATGGAAAGGTTAATTTGAGGAGCAACCTTGAGAATGGAGACTCCAATTTTAAGAATTTCTTCCACAATCCGAACAATTCCCTTTAAATCCTCTTCTTTTTCCGTGGGTAACCCGACCATAAAATAAAGCTTGAGCAATCTCCACCCCCGGGAAAATGCCGCTCGGGCGGCCTCCCAAATTTCTTCATCACTTAGGTGCTTGTTAATGACGCGGCGCAGTCTCTCGGTGCCTGCTTCAGGCACAATGGTTAAACCTGTCTTGCGAACCTTGATGATCGAATCAACGATATCTTTGGAAACCCCACCGGGCCGGAGGGAAGGAAAAGAAAGAGCAATCTTTTGGGGCAGCAATGAAGCCATCATTTCCCTAACTAAAGAGGCAAGATAGGGATAATCTGAGGCGGAGAGAGCCGTTAAGGCAACTTCATCGTAACCTGAGCATTCCAAGTTGGTGAGAGCTAAATTCTTAACCTTCTCTAAAGAACGGAGGCGATGAGGAAAATAAAGGCTAGTCGCCTGGCAGAACCGGCACCGCTGAGGACAACCACGAGCAATTTCAACTTGAACCCGGTCAAAGACAATCTCGGTAGAGGGAACAAGCGTTGATTCAGGGTAAAGGACTCGATCTAGATCATAAACAATTCTTTTTTCAATCCGAGCGGGGTAACTATCTTTGGGTTCCACGAACAGAAGAGGAAAGTTACTCTGGGGCTGACTTTGGGCCTGAACCTTGGGCTGGCCCTGGCTTTGGGGCTGGGGCAGGCTTTGGGCCTGAGCCTGGTAAAATCGTGGAACATACATACCTTTTATCCCGGCTAAAGCAGCAAGTAACTCGGAGCGGGAAGCCCCTTTTTCTTGCCATCTTTGATAGGTGCTAATTATTTCCAAGATGGCTTCTTCTCCATCGCCAATGAAAAATGCATCTATAAAATCAACCAGCGGCTCTGGATTAAAGCAACTGGGCCCACCAGCAATAACCAATGGATCTTTGGCGCTCCTTTCGGCAGAGAAAAGCCTAATTCCGCCTAAATCCAGCATAGTTAACACGTTAGTGAAATTGAGCTCATACAGAAGAGAAAAGCCGATGATATCAAATTGAAAAAGGGGAAGCTTATTTTCTAGTGAATAAAGTGGTAACTTAGAAGTTCTTAACTTCTGTTCTAAATCTGTCCAAGGAGCAAAGACTCTTTCGGCTAAAAGATGAGGCTGACTATTTATTATTTTATATAATATTCGTAATCCAATTGAAGACATTCCCAATTCGTAGGTATCCGGAAAAGCCAGGGCAATTTTGACCTGAGCACTAGTTGGGTCTTTTTTGATCTCATTCCATTCACCCCCTATGTAGCGAGCCGGTTTGATTACTTGCATCAAGATCTTGGCCAAAACTTCGTCATTAATTTTCTTTTTCATTTGCCTATTATTTTCTCTTCAAAACAAGAACATCTCGACAACCATGGAAGTGCGAAAAATAGCCTTGCGCTGAGGTTATTGGAAAATCGCTGACAGGCACAATGTTAGACATTGGCCTTGATAATGCCCAATCTCAAATAAGGTGCCTCTCATCATTTTTCCTTTCTTTCTTACTCCACCGTGTCGGATATGCTTACCTTCATTAATATTTTTTTCCATTCTAGCTCTTTTATTATACCTGAATGTAACCAGTTTCGTTTAGAATTTCCTCCACTCTTTTTCTTATTTTAGGCTTTGTCCCCAAGGGAAGGGAAATAAAACCTATTATTTATTGTGTTGCCCATTTAGTTAGTTTAAAAAATAGGGTAAAAGAGTAAGCTGTCACCTATTTTATTCACCTATTTTATTTTCGAGAAAATAGGGTAAATAGGTGAAATGTCACCAGATTTTCAAAAATTAAATATCCCCAGTTTTCCTAAAAAATAGGGTAAATATGTTTTGTGTCCCCAGTTTTCCTCCCCAGTTTTCCCTCCCAGTTTTCTAAACATAGATAAAGCGCCTCATGTAGACGTTTTCAACCAGTGAAATGGCTAATAAATGGGTAAAAAGAGACGAGCCTCCATAACTAACAAGAGGTAAAGGAATCCCAGTTACTGGGGCCAACCCCACTGTCATCAACACATTTATAAAAAACTGAAAAGCAAAAACAGCTCCGACCATAAAACAAATATAGACACCGGCCCGGTCCTTGGCTTTCAGTCCACAACGAAAAATTCTAAACATCATAAATGCGTATAATCCTAAAACAAGGCTCACTCCGAGAAATCCAAATTCCTCGCCGACCACCGCGAAAATAAAATCGGTGTGGCGGGCCGGAAGAAATCTTAATTTACTTTGCGATCCCTGCCGGTAGCCTTTACCGCTAAATCCCCCGGAGCCAATGGCAATTTTTGATTGTTGAATCTGATAACCACTTCCTAAAGGATCACGGTCGGGAAAGACCACGGTTAAAATTCGCTCTTTTTGATAATCCAGCAAGAAAAAGTTCCAGCCGAGAAGCCCAATCACTAACCCGGCGATTATGACCAGGACCACTAGCTTTCGGTTAATTCCCGCCAGAAAAATTGCTCCTAAATAAAGAGGAAGTAATCCCAAGGCGGTGCCTAAATCAGGCTGCAAGGTAATTAAGAGCATAGGTAAAGCCACGAGACCGCTAACCAAGAGCCAATCGAAGGTGGTAATTTTTTCCCGTCGATAATCAGCAAAATAGCGGGCCAAAAGAAGAAGAAGAACCAGTTTCATCAATTCGGAAGGCTGAATCTGGAAAAAAGATATTCGGAGCCAGCTTCGCGTCCCGGCAATCTTCTCCCCCCATAAAAGTAGGCCCCCTAAAACAATGATTAGAAAACCATAAAAATAAATCGAATATTCAACTAGAAAATGATAGTCGATATAAAGAAATACAAAGATTAGCAAAAAGCTGGTGGCCATCCAGATGGCTTGACGGAGAGCATAATTATCGGCAAGACCCTGACTACAACTTGAAATCATCGCGACCCCGATCAGGGTTAAGGCCGCTATCAAGACGAGCAAAAACCAATCTAGTTCGCGCCATAAGATCCGGTCAATCATATTTCCTCCGGTACAATTCAAAAAGTTCCCGGGCTATTGGGGCCGCGGTTTGTCCGCCCATGCCTCCATGCTCAACAATAACCGTGACCACAATCCGAGGATTATCTCGGGAGGCAAATCCTGTAAACCAAGAGTGAGTTTTAACCTGCCCGCCAAGTTTGTCAGCGGTACTTCGACTAATCACCTGGGTTGAGCCTGTTTTTCCACAAATATCATAGCCTTCAAGACGAGCCCCTTGTCCTGTTCCTCCCGCATTAACTGATCGCCACATGCCGGTAATAATTTTTTCAAATATTTCTTCAGCGCTAACTAAATCGTTGTCTAAAGAAGCAAGAGAATTAGGTTTTTCAATCACTCCTCCCCTTTTTTCCACCTGGAGAAGTAAATGGGGGGCAGTTTTTCTCCCCCGCCGGGCAATCAGCGAAGTTAGACAAGCCACTTGAAGAGGAGTGACGAGAAGAGGCCCTTGTCCGATGGCGACCGAGATAGTTTCCCCAGGATACCACGGTTCATGGCGGTTTTTCTTTTTCCATTCTGGATCAGGGACTAGTCCGGCTTTCTCGCCAGGAAGGTCAATCCCGGTTAAGTGGCCAAGGCCACATCGACGGGCATAGTCAGCAATGGTTTGGATACCCAGCAATCTGCCGACGTTATAAAAGTAGATATTACAAGAATGTTGAATCGCCGAAATTAAGTTAACCACCCCATGACCTGGTTCATACCAACAGGAAAAGGGATGGCCATAGATGAGAGTTGTCCCGGTACAGAGAAATGTTTTTCGAGTGGTTATCCGGCCGGAATCTAATCCCGCCAAAGCCATGACTAATTTAAAGATTGATCCCGGAGAGTAAAGTCCCCTGATGGCTCTGTTTTCCAGGGGATGACTCTGGTCCTGGATAAGGCTTGTCCATTCTTGGGGACTGAAACGATGGATAAATTTGTTCAGGTCAAAATTCGGGTAGCTGGCCAGAGCGAGAATCTCTCCGTTGCGGGCATCCAAAACTACAATTGCTCCCTCCCGACCCTGGAGAAGTTCCTCGGCTTTAGCTTGGAGGTCAAAGTCAAGAGTAAGAAAAACCTTGTTCCCGGGCGTCGGGGAACGCTGCACCACTTCCCCGATCTTGCGCCCCAAGCTGTCAACAACTTCAATAATCAACCCCTTTCTTCCCACTAAATCGCGCTCATACTGATACTCGATTCCTGTTTTCCCAATCATGTCGCCAACATCATAGCCACTAAATTCAGGAGAACGCAGTTCATCAAGGGAAATTTCCTGGAGGTAGCCCAGCACGTGAGAGGCAAATGAACCGTAAGGATAATCTCTCAATGGTTCCATCTCTAATCTCAGCTCGGGAAATTCGATTTGATGAGACTCGATCTTGGCCACCTCTTCCATAGTCAAATCATCCTTAATAACAATGGGCATGAATGCGGGCAATGAATTATATTTTTCCAAGCGATTGATTAATTGTTGCTTATCGAGAGACAGAAGTTGGGCTACTCTAGTTAACGATTGTTTCCTATCTTTGACATTTTCCCGGATATAAGAGAGCTTAAAAGAAGCCCTGTTTTTCGCCAGGATTTTCCCTTCTCGATCGACGATGAGACCTCGTTGCGGAATTAACTTAATCTCCCGCAATCGATTGTTCTCAGCTTTCTGCCAAAAATAGTTATAATCTAGGACCTGCATTTTCCAAATAAACATGGCGACAAGAATGACCAGGACAATCACCACCCACTGAACCAACTTAATTCGCCGGTGCAAAGAAGATAAATCCTCGTAAATTTTAGCCATGTTTAACTCTTAGCTTCCCTTCTTCTTTCTCTTTCTCTCTCTTTCTTTCTCTCTGAGTGTTAAAAATTGTCAACTTTAGATTTAAAAATTCGCAGCCGCCTCTTCCACTGAGTATCCCATCTTTTGATGGCCCAAACAATGACCACGGCCACCA
>Ga0209834_10001753_pt1 | contig 11849 bp, 10 predicted proteins | sample Mar14236cmmetaG_FD_184134 | JGI IMG/M metagenome (GOLD analysis project Ga0209834, IMG submission 184134) | Marine hydrothermal vent microbial communities from Guaymas Basin, Gulf of California to study Microbial Dark Matter (Phase II) - Marker... ...
CAATTATATGGTTCTAAGGAAGAAGTAAAACTTGCAAGAGAGTTAATAGAAAATCTTGGGAAGCCAGGTGTTCAATTTGACCCATTATTAAATACAATTAGAGATAATTTAAGATTGGAATTTAACCTTGAGAAGATTGAAGGGAATACCTATTGGTTTATGGATACAACATATTTTCCAAGAACCAAACCAATTGATTAACCCCCCTAACTCGGAGTAGTTTGCAACTACTCCGCAGTATCAAAAACAAAAGCGCAGCCCCCACACTGCGCTTTTTTAAACTTGCTAACCGGGGCATCAGGAAAAATGGCTATTTTTAAAACGAAAGAAAACCAAGGAGACAAGCTAATTAAGGGGAGCTTTCACTTTTGAATCATAGCCTTGTTTCAAAAAGTTAAAATAGCAATCTTTTTTATTTGTCGTAGTTTTGTAAAAAAAGAAAACCAATGCACAGTTTTTCAAATTACGATACAACGCAACAGGAACTGACCGTCAGGGCGCAAAATATTATAGCAAAGGGGAAAATAAATCTGGACAAGAAGCAAGCCTTGAAGCAGGTGCTTGGATTTATCGATCTGACAACCTTAAGCGGTGACGATACAACACCAAAAGTGGAGGCCTTATGTGCTAAAGCCGAATCATTTTTTGACGGTGATAAGGGAATTCCCAATGTTGCTGCCGTATGTGTTTATCCTGTTTTCGCTAATACGGTGCATCATGCATTAAAAGGAACCGATATAAAAACCGCTTGTGTGGCGGGGGCCTTTCCCAGCGGTCAATCGCCATTACCTGTACGTATTGATGAGGTAAAATATGCTGTTGACCATGGTGCCGATGAGATTGATATGGTTATTTCAAGAGGCAGATTGCTTGAAGGGGACATGGATTTTGTATTTGATGAAGTCAGGTTGATAAAGGAAGCTTGCGGTGAAGCACACCTGAAAGTGATCCTGGAAACAGGAGAATTGAAAACACCCGAACTGATAAGAAAAGCAAGTGTGATCGCTATTAATGCGGGAGCGGAGTTTATTAAAACCTCTACAGGGAAAATAACACCAGCTGCAACACATGAAGCTTTTTTAATTATGCTGGATACTATTAAAGAGTATTATGAAGCTACAGGAGAAATGATCGGGATTAAACCCGCCGGAGGAATATCCACGCCGGAGGAAGCCTTGTCGTACTATCTACTTGTAAAACACATACTTGGCGAGCGTTGGCTTTCAAGTGTTCATTTCAGAATAGGCGCCAGCAGCCTTGCTGATAAAGTGTATGACGAGATTATTCATTTATAGGAGTTGGCTGCGATAACTACCAAAGTATTGCTATTTAATTATTTTTGCACAGCTAAACAGGATATAAGACTATGAAGAACTTTTTTATACTGCTACTTGGAATTATATTGGGAGTGCAATTATATGCCCAAACAAATCTAACCGAAGCACTCGACTTTTCCGTAAAAGATCTTGACGGGAATGTCATCGAACTTTTTCCCCTGCTGGATGATGAAAATAAAATAGTTGTCATTGATTTCTTTTCCACTTCGTGTGGCCCCTGCCAGACTTATGCTCCGCACTTTCAGCAGGCATATGAAGCTTTTGGCTTTAACGAAGGAAACGTATATTTTCTGGGCATCAACTGGGGCAGCGATAATGAATTGGTTGCGGAATTTGATGAAGAGTATGGCATAACCCTTCCAACAGCAAGCGGAACACAGGGCGGGGGAAACGCTGTTTTTGAACTTTATGAAATACTTTCATACCCTACTGTTATTGTCATTACACCCGACCATCAAATTGTGGAACAATATATTGATCCTCCTTCGTTTGAAAATATAACAGACGCTGTAACGGCAGCAGGAGGAATACTGGTAAATACACAGGAAAACAAAGTGGTAATAGATCAGATATCAGTTTATCCAAACCCGGTCAGCACTGCAGGGTATGTTGCTTTTAATATAAGGAAAGATGCAGGATTCTTGTTCAGCATATATGATCTTACCGGCCAGGAACTGTTCCGGTCACAGGCCATGTACCTCTTCAAAGGACAACAAAAGATAAAATTACCTGTTGAAAATTTAACTAATGGTATGTATTTTGTACAATTGATCATTGATGAAAAAATACCTGAAACAATACGGTTTGTTGTTGCAAAATAGTTTGCTGACCAATATTTTAAAAACGGTTTTGCTTTTTACTCTTCTGGCAGCTGTGTCGTCGTGTACTGTGGATGACACGAGTGATCCAACGGATCCTATCGATAAGTTTCTTGGTACGTGGAATGTGAGCGACCAGGCTGCACGGATCAATTATGCGGTTACCATTCAGCGCGACCCTAACCATTCGGCCTATGTGTTACTAAATAATTTTGCTGATATGGGTGGAAATGCCAAAGGGCTGGTTGTTGGTGATAACATTATTATCGAAACACAGGATATAGGCAATGACTTCCTTTGCAGCGGAACAGGTACCTATAAAACCAAATACGAACTCGAATTCTTATTTATGCTGGATGACGGTATTGAAACCGAACAGAGAAAAGCTGTATTCAGCAGATAGCGAATAAGTATTTTACTAGTTCATTTACGCATTTTTTCAAAGGTGGAAGCCCCCATTTCGATAGAACCCGATAATAATAAAAATCACACTTTCTAAGAAGGTGGTTTTAGATTGCCCCAATATGGGGTTTTTTCGTTGTTTCCTGTTTTTTGAATATCGAATACTGATTAACGATTTTAGAATTTTGAAGCTCATTTACATCTTAAATCATCATTCGTTAACCGATATTCTTAATTCATCGTTTAGGACGCAACTTGTATTTTATCAATTATTTTTTCGAAGGCTGGTATCTTGCAGTGTACTATCCTGAAGGGTCATCAACAAAGTATCGGATTGTATTTGTTCGAGCGTATCCTGTAAAATCTGGAAAGCTGAATCAATAGCCAGACTGTCAATTGTATCAGCAGGGAGCGGGGCCGTTTCAATTTCCGCTTGCAATCTGCTTAACCGGGCAAGTACTTCTTCCAGCAGTAGTTCCATATTTTTCGGGTTCGAGTTATAATAGTTCAGATTTTCTTTTAGTATACGGTGGTCGATTTTGTGCTTCTCAAATATCTGCTCGTAATATGTAACATCTGCCCCCTCAGGAAGGGTTTTTTGAGATTTTTGATAAGCAATGGCTCCTTCAGCAATATAAACATCGGTTAGGATACTGATCATTTCTTCTTTTGACAATAATATTTCAGGTGGTGTTACTACAGGAACATTCTCCTGATAGCAGGAAGATAGAATGATCAGGCTACTAAAAAAGATAATTATGTTCCTCATAAATTAATTTCCTACCTCCGATAAATATTTGATACGCATCAGCCGGATCTCTTCTTCCGTATATTCTGCTTCGCCGAGTTCTTCGAGTGCATCTTTCACCGAGTCGGTTTCTGCTTCCGAAAAATAATCATAAATCTCTTCCTGGTGGTATTCATCAATGTATTCATTGATATAGTAACTCAGGTCAAGGCGGGTTCCGGAAGCGACAATCCGCTCTATTTCTGTAAGCATCTCACTTAAAGACAAATCCTTTGCCTGTGCTATATCCTTGAGTGGAAGCTTTCGGTCAATGCTTCTGATGATGTACACCTTTAATCCCGATTTATTGACAACAGATTTAATGACTACATCATTCGGTCGTGTGATCTCGTTTTCTTCAACGTATTGTTTAATGAGATTAAGAAACGGTTTCCCGTACTTGGCAGCCTTTCCTGTGCCAACACCTGTGATCTTTTTTAATTCTTCCTCCGTTATCGGATATTGTATGGCCATATCTTCCAAAGAAGGATCCTGGAAGATTACAAAAGGAGGTAAATTTTCTTTCTTCGACAGGTCATGCCTCAGATCTTTAAGCATGGCAAATAAAGTAGCATCACCACCACTGGTTTTTCGGCCTCCGTTTGCTGTAATAATACTGTCGTCATCATTGCCGCTTTCATAATCATGATCTTTGGCAATCATAATGCTGTAAGGCTCTTTGACGAATTTTCTGCCGCCTTCCGTAATTTTCAAGATGCCATAGTTTTCGATTTCCTTTTCCAGTAATCTGTGGATCAGGCACTGGCGTATAACGGTATTCCAATATTTGGAATCATGGTCCATACCTTTGCCGAAAAGGTCCGTTTTGTCAAGTTTGATGGCTTTTATATCGCCGCTTCTGTGGCCCGAAAGTAAGTCGGCAATAATTTTTGCTTTAAATTGTTGTTTTGTAAGCACCACTGCTTCAAGGGCGAGCTTTATATCTTCTTTTCCTTCGAATTTTTCTTTTGGGTTCAGGCAATTGTCGCAGGCACCGCAATTGTCGTGCGGATACGCCTCACCAAAGTAATGCAACAGCAATTTATGACGGCATACGGATGATTCGGCATATGCTACTGTTTCAAAGAGCAATTCTTTGGCGATTTCCTGCTCGGCAACCGGTTTGTCCTTCATAAATTTTTCCAGCTTCTGAATATCATCGTAGCTGTAAAAAGTGATGCAGTTTCCTTCTCCGCCGTCCCGTCCGCCACGTCCGGTTTCCTGGTAATATCCTTCTATACTTTTTGGGATGTCGTGATGGATCACATAGCGGATATCCGGTTTGTCAATTCCCATGCCGAAGGCTATGGTAGCAACAATTACATCCACGTCTTCCATCAGGAACATATCCTGGTTGTTCTTTCGTGTAGCCGCGTCAAGGCCTGCATGGTAGGGGAGTGCCCTGATACCGTTAACAACAAGGGTTTCGGCGATTTCCTCCACTTTCTTACGCGACAGGCAATAAACAATCCCTGATTTGTCAGGTTGGGTTTTAATATATTTAATGATGTCTTTAATGACGTGTTTTGTTTTTGGCCTGACCTCGTAATATAAGTTGGCGCGGTCAAAGGAGGATTTAAAAACAGTTGCGTCAACAATATCAAGGTTTTTCAGAATATCTTCCTGTACCTTCAAGGTAGCCGTTGCTGTCAGCGCAATAGTAGGTACTTTTTTTCCGATAGCGTTTATAATAGGCCTGAGCTTACGGTATTCAGGCCGGAAGTCGTGGCCCCATTCCGAGATACAGTGCGCTTCGTCAATAGCGTAGAAAGAGATGTCGATCTTTTGCAGGAAGTCAATATTATCTTCTTTGGTTAAGGATTCGGGGGCCATGTAAAGCAACTTGGTCTTTCCCGAAAGCAGGTCTTCACGCACGGCATTCATTTCTGATTTCGACAGGGAAGAATTCATCACATGGGCAATGCCGCTTTGCATAGAGAAGTTCCTGATCATATCCACCTGGTTCTTCATAAGGGCAATAAGTGGTGATACTACGATGGCAGTGCCACCTTTTAGCAAGGCCGGCAACTGATAGCAAAGTGATTTTCCTCCACCCGTAGGCATTACAACAAAAGTGTCCTTTCCATCCAGTAAATTGGTGATAATAGCTTCCTGATTTCCTTTAAAATTTGAAAAACCAAAAAAAGTTTTAAGGAGAGGTTTCAACTCATATTTGTCTTGCTGTTCTTTCATTATTTATACCAGATAAATCATATCTTTGTGTCAACAATCCTTTTGCATATCTGTGTTAGATTTTGAATTAGAGTTGTTTGAAAGTGAGTCTCATTCACTTAACACAAATATAATAATAATTGAATGAATAAAAAAGTTTAACGGAAAAAAGTTTGAACAGGATCGATAAAATACAAAAGGTAGCCAGAGAAACCATTGAAACGGAATACAGGGCTATTAAGAACCTCGGAGAATCGATTAATGAAGAATTTGCCGGTGCAGTTGACGTTTTATTCAACATGAAAGGAAGAGTTGTTGTTACAGGCATTGGAAAAAGCGCCAATATTGCCCAGAAAATCGTAGCCACTTTTAATTCAACCGGAACTCCTTCTATTTTTATGCATGCTGCCGATGCGATACATGGTGATTTGGGAATTATCCGAAAAGATGATGTAGTTGTCATCTTATCAAAAAGCGGTGAAACACCTGAAATTAAAGTGCTGGTGCCTCTGTTAAAAGGCAGGTGCGATCATTTGATCGCCATAGTCGGAAACAATGAATCGTATCTGGCTAAACTGGCCGATTTTGTTTTGGATGTTACGGTGGAGAAGGAAGCCTGCCCGAATAATTTGGCACCTACAGCCAGCACTACGGCACAGTTAGTTATGGGTGATGCGCTGGCCATCAGTCTTCTCGATTTAAGGGGATTCAGTCCGACCGATTTTGCCAAATTCCACCCCGGCGGAGCATTGGGGAAAAGGATGTTCCTCAGGGTTAACGAGCTTGCGGTAAACAATATGGCACCCAAAGTGCACGTGGATGAACTGATATCCGATGTGATCATCGAAATTTCGTCTAAAAGATTAGGCGCAACTGCCGTTCTGGATAATAATGATCACCTTGTAGGTGTTATCACTGATGGCGATTTACGGAGAATGATCCAGTCGCACCCCAATTATCAAAAACTTACGGCCAAAGAGGTGATGACACACAACCCGAAAACAATTCAAAAAGACGAACTTGTTGTTGATGCGCTCCATCTGATGCGGGAAAAGAATATAACCCAACTGCCTGTACTGGATAAAGATGAATACATTGGAGTAATTCATTTACACGACATACTAAAAGAAGGGATTCTGTAACGATTTACGGAAAGATCCGGGATAATTTCCTGAAACCGGAGTCAGGGAAGCAGATTTTGTGTCCTGAAACCGGGTAAATAAAAAACTTTAAGCAGATGGAAAGCGACAAAATAGACAGATTTAACGAGTACAGGGAACTGATGAATGAAAGGCTACTTGCAGCTCCAAACAACAAAATACTGAAACGAATATTCAGTGTTGACACACTGGCCTACATGGATGGTGCGCTGAACAGCAAAACTAAAGAATTACTTGGTCTGGTGGCTTCAATGGTGCTCAGGTGCGATGACTGTATTGCTTACCATCTGCAACAATGTTATAAACACGGAGCCACAACAAACGAATTGCTGGAAGTTTTCGGAATTGCTAATTTGGTTGGGGGTAGCATAGTGATTCCCCACACCCGAAGGGCGTTGGAATTTTGGGAGGAATTAAATGAAACAAGTAGCGCCACATAATAAAATCTTTAAAACCAGGCAACTACAGATATTTTTGATTTTTGCCCGTTTGATGGTGATCATGATGTTGGCATGGTATCCGTGCAACAGCTACGCGCAAAAAACTATCATTGAAGGAAAGCTTACAGATGCACAGACGGGAGAACCAATCCCTTATGCCAATGTGTATGTGGCAAGTTCATTGTTAGGCACACTCACGGATGACGCCGGAAAGTATTCCCTGGAAATAATAAATAAAGAAGCCGACTCATTACGTGCTTCGTTGCTTGGCTACCGTCAGGTAACCAAACCGATTGTCAGGGGGCATGTTCAGACAATTAATTTTGAGTTGAGTCCTCAGAACCAGGATTTGCCCGAGGTAGTGATAATGTACACCGGGAATCCGGCCGATGCACTTATCGACAGCATCATCAAACATAAAAAGGAGAACTCATTTCAGGCTTTTCAAACCTGCCGCTACGATGCGTATGCCAAAATGCGCATGGACGTGAACAACGTAACCGAAAATCTCCTGAAAAAAGGCATCATGAAACATTTTGATTTCATGCTGAATTACATGGACACCTCAGATATGAGTGGAAAAACTTATTTACCGGTGATGATTACCGAAACGAATTCGGTGATTTATGAGCGTAAATCACCCGAAGCTAAAAAAGAAATCGTACAAGCCACTAAAATATCTGGTATCAAGAAGAATGAACTTATCAAGCTTACCAGCGATGTAACACTGGATGTTGATGTGTATGATAATTACACCCAGTTATTCGAAAAAAACTTTGTAAGTCCGGTAGCTGACTTTGCTCATGCTTATTACAGATATTATCTGATTGACAGCGCTTTTATTCAGGATAAATGGTGCTATCATATCCTTTTTAAACCCAGGCGAAAGCAGGAACTGGCATACTCGGGCGGACTTTGGGTGAACGATACGACTTATTCGATCGTAAAAATCAAAATGCGTATTTCCGAAGATGCAAATATCAACCTGGTAAACGACCTGGGCATAGAACAGGAGTTTTCGCAGATAAACAAGCATCAATGGATGAAGACCAGCGAAAAGATATTTATTGATTTTAATCCCATTGAAAAAACCCGTAAAATACCGGGCGTTTTTGCTCAGAAAACAAATGTTTACAGCCATTTTATTTTCGACAGTCTGACGGATGAACGGATATTTAAATCAGCGTCTGATCTGACAATAAAAGAGAAAGCCGAAAAAAAACCAGATGCATACTGGGATACGATTCGGCCCGAAATATTAAGCCGGAAAGACAAGGGTGTTTATGAAATGGTGGATTCAATTAAGAAAGTGCCCATTTTCAAAATGTATCGTGATGTTACCTATGGCCTGACAACAGGGTATTTTCCATGGGGTAAATTTGAGATAGGGCCCTATTTCAAACTGTTTAGTTACAATGCAATCGAAGGTGCCCGTTTCAGGATTGGCGGACGGACATCGACAAAACTGAGTACAAAGTTCAATATCGGAGCCTATCTGGCTTATGGTACAAAGGATAACAGGTTTAAATACGGGGCTGATTTTATTTATCTGCCGAAAAAAAGTCCACGCAGGGCTTTGTACGCATCTTTTAAATACGACCTTGAACAAATGGGCAAAAGTCCAACATCTAAAGCTACCGACAATATCTTAAGTTCTTTTTTTAACCGGGGTCCGTTGGATAAACTAACGATGATACGTCAGTATGAGGTTGCTTACGAACATGAGTGGTTTCATGGCCTGATAAACACCTTTGTGATAAACCGGAGGGAAATGTTCCCGCTGGGAGGGACAAAGTTTGTCATTTTCCCCGAATCGCAGGAAGACACAGTGTATGCCGGATCGATCACAACCACCGAAATAGGACTCGATACCCGTATTGCATTTAAAGAAGTGTATCTGGAAGGTAAATTCTCACGAGTAACGATCAAAAGCAAATATCCGATCATCCTTATCCGGTACCGGTACGGTATTCCGTTAGCGCAGGAAAACAACTATAACTACAATAAATTAAATCTCGGGATCGAACAGTGGTTTCACCTGAGCACACTGGGCTGGTCGAGGTTCCGTCTTATTGCCGGGAAAATATGGGGAACTCTTCCCTATCCGTTACTTAAAATCCATGATGGAAATGAATCATGGCTTTATGATGATTATTCGTCTAACCTGATGGATTACTATGAATTTGTGAGCGACCAATACATTAATTTCTATTTTTCCCACCATTTCGACGGTTTCTTTTTTAATAAAATACCAGGCGTCCGAAAACTGAAATTAAGGGAAGTAATTTATTTCAGAGGCCTTTACGGAAGTGTCAGCAAAACAAATCTGGCATTTTCAGAATTTCCCGGAAACTTAAGATCTTTTGGCAACGAACCCTACCTGGAAACGGGAGCAGGCATTGAAAATATCTTTAAAATGCTGCAGATATATGCCATTTGGCGATTGACACATCTGGATGATCCGGGGAATATGAATGTTCAGAAATTTGGGATCTTTGCTTCTTTGTACTTCTCTTTTTAACATATTATTTCGTTGTCTTTTTTCACAGTGAAGCCAGCACATTTTGTTAAAAAAACACAAAATCAATACATACATTCCGAACTTCTTCGCTTTACCACAAATTTTTTTCATCTTTGCTGTACAAAGTTTGCAATAATAAACTGATTCTCATTCGATCCTGTTATGAAACTCCACACGGAAAATCTTGTTAAAAAATACCGCCAGCGAACTGTAGTGAACAATGTTTCGGTGGAAGTAAGCCAGGGGGAGATCATCGGTTTGCTAGGCCCGAACGGCGCCGGTAAAACAACTACTTTTTACATGATCGTAGGGTTAATCAAGCCCTTTGAAGGAAAAGTTTTTCTGGATGATAAAGAAATTACGGAGATGCCGATGTACAAGCGTGCTCAGTTAGGGGTAGGATACCTGGCGCAGGAAGCTTCGGTTTTCAGGCACCTGAGCGTTGAGGACAATCTTAAAGCGGTGATGCAGTTTACGGGCATGAGTAAACAGGAACAAAATGAACGGATGGAATCATTGCTGGATGAGTTTGGATTGCAAATGATCAGAAAAAGTAAGGGAATCCAGCTTTCGGGAGGTGAAAGAAGAAGAACGGAAATTGCCCGGGCGCTGGCCGTAAACCCGAACTTTATTTTACTCGATGAACCTTTTGCCGGTGTTGACCCCATTGCTGTGGAAGACATCCAGGCGATCGTGTCAAAGCTGAAAACAAAGAATATCGGAATTCTTATTACAGACCATAACGTACACGAAACGCTGAGCATTGTTGACCGGGCTTACCTGATGTTTGAAGGGGCTATCCTGAAAGCCGGTACTGCCAAAGAACTTGCCGAAGACAAACATGTGCGAAAAGTGTACCTGGGCCAGCATTTCGAGCTGAGAAGAAAGGATTTCAATAATATAACCGAATAAATTACCCGCATCATCTTAATTGCCAGAAGGCAAACATTTCCATCAGTAAAGCGATTCCGCCGTGAATAAAAACCCCGCCCCAGATATTCCGGCTGTACAGGGCGATAATCCCGAGGATATAACCTCCGAAAACGGAACCGACAGCTTCGCCAAGTGGTTTGCCAAAATGAAGTACGGCATAAGCTGCGGCCATTGGAATTACGGCATTCTTACCAAGTAACTTTGTCATCCCGATGACTAAAAATCCTCTGAAAAATAATTCGGTGTACAGAAAATCGCTGAGATAAAACGTTTCGTAAATAAATTTACTGACCATTTCCGGAATGTGGTAATAAAGCGCAAACAGATCCCCGTTGGTACGTTTGTATGTTGGATAATAGTCAATAAAATCGGGCGAGAAGGAAACGATCCAAATAACAGGAGCGAGCAGGGCGAGCATAATCCAGTAGGGTCTCAGGTCGATTCTTTTCAGTCTTAGTCCGTATAAGCCTTCTCCGTTCTTACGGTCAAAAATTAATTTCAGGAAAACCAGGGGGAGAAGTATGGTGAGAAAACGTATTCCGTTGTAAGCGAGTTTAAAGTAAAACAGAAAAGTTTCCGGCGGAAGGACTGATCTTAACACCTCGTAGTAGCTGGTAAACGACCTGTCGAATCCAAGGATCAGAAAGCCTGCCACAGATTTGATCCAAAAATCTTTCGTTAGTTTCAGCTTCTCTTTTCCGAACAGAAAGATAAGCAAAAGTATTCCGTAGTATGCAAATAAATGATAAAGGGCAAAGAAGACGATCCTGATATTTTTCCCGCGGTAAAGGTCAATATGCGAGTCCTCAAAATCAAACCAATAATTAAACGTTATGAGTGCTGCAATAAACAGGAGCGCTGCCAGGTAAAGTTTCAGATTGAAATATGTTTTATGAAAATCTTTAAAATACCCGAGAATATTTTTCATACCCACTGCTTAATAGTTCGGCTGTTTCAGTCTTTTTTTGAGGCAGCGTTATTTTTAAAAAGCCCGGAAACGATAGAAAGAAGCAGATAAAGCAGTATGATCAACGGGATAGCGGCAACTTTAAGCAGAATAAGCAGTGCAACCGAAAGAACAATAAATAAATAGCGTGTTTGGTTTTCAGTCCAGCTTAACGAAGAGAATTTTAAAGAAAACATTGGGATATTCGACACCATCAGGGCTGAACTGATCAAGCCAACGCTTGCCAGAAAATACGGATTTGTAACTATATCATAATAGATTCCTTTGTTTTCGGTCAGACAACCCATAATCATAATAGGAAAGGATGCCAGC
>Ga0209834_10001760_pt1 | contig 11830 bp, 7 predicted proteins | sample Mar14236cmmetaG_FD_184134 | JGI IMG/M metagenome (GOLD analysis project Ga0209834, IMG submission 184134) | Marine hydrothermal vent microbial communities from Guaymas Basin, Gulf of California to study Microbial Dark Matter (Phase II) - Marker... ...
GTGGCGAATTCACCAAAGGATATGAGGTAGAGGTGGTTGATTTTTCCCCGCCTTCGATAACCATAGAAAAGCCAAGGAAGGAAGAAATATTTGATGGAAATGTAAATATAGAAGGTAGCGTAGAAGATAATTCGGGAATAAAAAGCATTGTTGCATATATAAATGAAAATGAAATTGAACTGCAGCAAAATTTCAACATTTCCATGCAGTTTTCTCCGGGAGACTACGAACTGAAAATTGTAGCCGAAGATATTGCTGGATTGAAAAGCATTGAGAAAATAAATTTTGTTGTTGCAGGCAATAAAAGCAAGCCATTCATTGAGGAAATATATTATGAGCCGGATGCACCAACAAATGAAAGCAACGTCGTTATCTATGCCTTTATTTCTCCAACTTTTTACAGGATAAAAGAGGTTTATGTTATACTGAGCGGAGAAGAAATGAAAATGTACAGATATGCTGATTCTCCTCCGCAATCTCGTCATGAAGAAGATGCTCTTCGCAACGAAAGCAATGAGCCCCGCTACGGCATTGAACTCGGACAGCTTGATAACGGCGTATATAAATTCAGAATAAAGGCAATAGATACGGCAGGAAATGAAGCAATAAGCGAGGAATATGAGATAGTTGTTGGCAAATAAATGTAAGCCGTTATTGAAACTAAATCGCAATTTTATTATATGGGGATGGGATTTTTCAATGTAAATGAAAACCTTGGTTCTATGTATAGATAGAGATAATGACTTTGGTGAAAAAGCTGGTTGCAAATCTCCAATTGTGGGTAGGGATGATAACCTAAAAGCTGCTCAAATGCTCGCTTTAACTGATCCAGAAGATTCGGATGCAAATTGTCTTTTTGCTGCCATCAAAACATATGATGAGCTTGATAATGATGCAGAAATAGTGACGATATGTGGGGATAAAAATGTTGGATTGAAATCGGATATGGAAATAGCCAGACAACTCGATGAAATTCTGGAAAAAATAAAGCCTGATCGCCTTATCTTGGTTACAGATGGAGCTGAAGATGAATACATAATTCCAATAATAGAATCGAGGATGAAAATCGATGTTGTTAAAAGAGTGATTGTTAAGCAAAGTCAGACATTGGAAGGCACATATTATCTAATAAAAAGACTCATGGATGATGAAAAACTCCAGCGTCGCTTCATGCTTCCAGTAGCAATCATACTTTTAATATGGGGCATCGCCGCCATCTTTGGAGCAATTTCCATCGGGACTTCAGTAATTCTCATTGTTCTTGGATTATATCTTCTGGTGAGGGTTTTCCATCTCGAAAGCGTTATAACGAGGATTGGAAGAGAAATAATAACTGGCCTGAGAATGGGAAGAATGACCCTTTTCTCTTCAGTCCTTGCAATATTCATAATAATTATCGCATTTGTTTCGGCGGCACAGGTTTTAACAGGTAAGGAAATAGAATCTTTAGAATATGGGATACGTTTTGTAAATGAAACTCTGTGGTGGATAGTTGCAGCTGTTCTTCTGATCGCTTTGGGTCGCTTCATTGATGCCTATTTCAAGGAAAAGAAAGTGTTGTGGAATTATTCTATTCTTCCTTTTACACTCGTTGCATTTGCCCTCATTTTATCCGCATCTCTTGCCATCCTCATAGAAGTGATACATAAGCGCTCTCTCCACACCATATTTACAGAATTCATTTTTTCCGTACCCTTCCTTGCAAAAATAATAGGAGGGTTACTAATAGCTTTTATAGGCAGTGTTCTATACCACATTATCGAGGACATGTATAAGGAGGAAAAGAAATGATAGAATATATTGTGGCAATTTTTGCGATATGGATTATTTTGCTATATATCGTAAATAAAAAAGGTAAAAAATATGGGCTTGAAATTGCAGGTCCTCTTCTAATGTGGAAAACAGAAAAAGGAAAGAAATTCATAGACAGAATAGCCAGACGAAATATATGGCGGTGGTATGGTAACGTCGCTATTGTAATAAGCATCATTGCCATGATATTAACAACAGCCCTCATAATATGGAATCTCAGCATTTCCTTCCGCATACCTCCGCAGGCGGCGCCATCGCCCCGCCTCATACTTGGCATTCCAGGGATTAATCCAATCATCCCTATAGGATATGGTGTTATTGCTCTCGCTGCAGCAATTATTGTGCACGAATTTTCCCATGGCATTCTGGCCAGATATGGGAGGGTGAGGGTTAAATCTCTTGGTTTGCTTTTCCTGATTGTGCCCATTGGAGCGTTTGTTGAACCAGATGAAGAAGAGCTTAAAAGAGTTAGTAGGGTGAAAAGGAGCAGGGTTTTTGCTGCCGGACCTGCCTCAAATATAATTCTCGCTTTGATTTGTCTTATACTCCTTGCCTTTATATTTTCTCCACTCATAACACCAAAAGTGGATGGAGCAATTGTTGGCTATGATGCTTACGGCATAGATAGATGGAGTGTAATAGTTGATGTGGAAGACATGGAAGTAAAAAATGTGGAGGATTTTGTAGATTTTATAAATGGCATTGAAGCAGGAAAATTTTACAACATAACTTTGTGGAAAGATGGCTCATTAATTGATAAGAAAATTCTTAATGGAGTATATGTACTGGATGTTGTTAAGGGCTCGCCTGCAGAAGAAAAGATTCGTAAGGGAGATATAATATATGAAATAGATGGAAAAACTGTGAAAAGCGGCGAAGATTTTCTCAAAATCATGAATGAAACGGTGGCGGGGCAGGAAATTACCATAGCATATTATCGCAACACATCATTTTACAACGCTTCCATCATCCTTGCTGATCGATACGATTTCACAGGCACAGATAAAGGAAAGGGATTTTTGGGCATAGAGGCAGCGGGGCTTCAGGATATGCTGCTCAACACTCAATATTTCCAAAAACTCTATAATCCCTTTAAAGGAAATTTTCTCGGCTATCTCGCCCTTCCATTCAGCGGCTTATCCTCAATGCCTGCAGAATTACAGCATATTTATACTCCCTCTCCTGCCTTCTGGATGATGTACTCACTAATTTACTGGATTTTCTGGCTTAACTTTGCAGTCGGGACTTTTAATGCCCTTCCCAGCCTCCCTCTTGATGGGGGATATATATTCAGAGATGGAATTAGCTACATTATTTCAAAATTAGGGGTGAAGAAAAAGGAAAGGATGGAAAAGATATCTTCATATATAACAAATGCCGTTTCCGTTGCAATATTTCTCTGCATTTTTTCGATAATTCTTGTGCCCCGCCTCCGCCTCCTTATCTCTTTCTGATGAACAGGAAGCCCACGCATACTAAAGCAAATAACACGAGGGGCGGCACAAGCCATATCGTTTCATCGCTTTTCTCTTCTTCCACTTCATATTTTACTATTTCTTTTGTCTCTGGGGAGTAGTAATAGTCAGATTTGCCATCGCCATTTACATCAAAAAGTATTTCCATCTTGCCATCGCCATTTACATCCTCTTTTTTGATGTCTCTGCTTTGATTGCTGTCCCTATCCCAGTAAATATATTTGTTATCTTTCTCTATCCAGAGCAAATAACCATATTCTTTTCCGACACTCACATTTATTGTCTGGCTCGCATTCTGTGGATTTGCTCCGAGAGAAATTTCAATTACATCCGGCACATCATCCAGATCATAATCGAAGGGTATCTCAAAATAATGTTTCTCTGAAACATTATAATTGGCATTTGCTGATGCATCAACCACCTTTATGTAATATGTGTATTTACCTGGCTTGTTATATTTGCTCACAAAATAGTATATGTTGTTCCCTCCTTCTTTCATTTCGTGTTTTTCTTCCTCTCCCTCATATATTACAATGATGAAGGCTTCTTTTATACCACTTTCATCGTCTATATACGCAGATATATTAACCTCTCCACCAATAACCTGTTTTTCGCTCGCAGGATCTATCGAAATTGCTTTTATAACTGGAGGGGAGGTCTCGATGTCCTCATATACAACTCTGAAGTTATATTCGGAGCTTTCGTTAATATTTTGAGGCTGAGCAGTATCCCATGCTTTTATCGTGAAAGTATAATATCCTATTTCATTGAATGAAACATTAATGTAATATACATCGCTCTCTCCAAGCCTTGCCATACAATATGAAAATTCTCCACCTGATTCATTGTATATCGCTACAATGGCTTTATCAATAGTGGTATTGCTGTCATATATGCTTGCTGAAATATTGATACTCTCTCCCATCGCCTGGATATTTGGCTTTACCCTTATACTCTCTATGGATGGCGGGGAGAAATCCATTCCTCCTCCAACTTTTATATCTTTTATCACGATATTATTGGCAATATTTTTTTCGTCTTCGCAACTTACCTCAACTTTTATATGATACAGCCCTTCTTCCGTCACCTTCCAGAGATAAATGACTTTATCCCAGCCCCTTCTTTCAATGAATTTCTCAATGCTTCCATTTGTTATAAGTATGTATCTGTCCTCTCCTGCTCTCTTTTTGTATATCCTTACTTTGGCTGTTGCATTTTCATATCCATTATTATGGACTATGATGGAAATATTAACTGTATCATTAACTTCTGGGTTGCTTGGGAGAAAAGCCACATCTTCCATATCTATCTTCAAATCCGGTTTCGCCTCAATTTCAATGGATGATGCATACCAGTTATCCTTCATGTTCCATTCAGGTATGTCTCCATTTTCATTTACTCTGGCTATAATCTTCCACTTGCCCTTATATTCCTCCTCTCCATAAGAAGATATCCATGAAAACAGCACGCTTTTTTCCTCACCAACTTTCAATCCAGCAACTGATTTCCTCATCTTATAATATTCTCCATTCTCCTGATATATCACAATGCTAACATTGATTGGTGTGTCCTCCGCCGCATCTTTTGGACCATGATTTGTTATATATACAACGAATTCCACCGCCTCGCCTTCTTTCACCTTTGCGGGATGCTCTATTTTAAAGACATCGAGATTTGCCGCCGCATCCACATTTATAAGGAGACTTTTCTCGATTCTATAATCGGAACTATCTGCTATTATTATGTCGAGTCTCCACTTTCCTATTTCCTCACCACTCGTAAAGGTATAGAAATTTTCTATTCTCCACTTCGTCCTGTCTGTTGCATTATATGGCAGGAAAGAGTAGCCGAGGTCATCTATATATACAGTGCTCTCCGCTTCATCATCCTGTGCAATGAGCCTCATTTCAACTCCTACAACTCTTCCGCCTCCTCTCCTCCATTTTGCAATGATGTTCGAAGGTATATCATAGCGGTGCCATTTCCCATCTCCATTCAAATCGGAGAGAGGTATGGTATAAAATCTCGGGGGCGAGCCAACAGTAAGGAGGGTATAATTGAGGACAACATATGCCGAGGATTTTTCAATATTATACCAGAAATAGAGTGGCGGTAATTCAGAAAGAGATATAGAATATGTTATATTCTGTCTGAAACCGGCCAAATCCCCTTTCTTCACATTTTCATTTTCAAATTCCCATTTTCCAACATAATTATTGAGCATGAGTTCTATAGCCCTTTTTCCCTCATGCACCACTCCGGTTTGTATCATGGCGGCTGTTGTTTGAGGGTCAGAGGCAAAAAGATATGTTTTTTCTTCTTCCTCAAAACTTGGGTCTGGAAGAGGCATCGATGACTTTACAACTTCTGCCTTCGGAGAATACAACTTGGCAACAACCTCTCGTGGTGAGGCAACGCATTCTACCTCTATCCTCTCAATTGTATCCATCCCCTCAACACCTGCTATATATTCATTTTCAGCCCCTACAACGTCAGCCCACCATCCATGTGTTTTGTTTTCAAAAACATTGACGTCCACATTTGGTGTTTCAATCCAGAAGGAATCGAGATATGCATATATTTCGCTTTGCTCCGTTGTTATTACAGATTCCGTTATTTCGATTTTGAATGATATGGTTACATATCCCTTAGACTGAAGATATGATGTAATGTTTTTATTTATCTGTATCCATCCCCCCGTTGACGTTCCCGTTTCTATGGCCTCTCCATCCATTAAAATTTGCCACTCTACATTTTCCAGGTCAGAAAATACAAATAATTTTGCATGAAGTATATAATAAGTTTTGCCTTCATCTGGAACCATGAAATTTTGATAAACTTTTGCATAACTCGGGAGCCATACATAACCCAATTTACCCATTACTCCTTTCGCATATATCTTATAACACCCATCTCCTTCTATTGGATCAGTGGCATATCCCATTTCCCATTTAACAGAGCCTTCTGTAACATTTTTCCATTGACTCGAATACTTATCCTCAAATTCTGCATTCCTTATACCAGAATAAATTCTTGCATATTCCCCTCTCTTATATCCATTTTCCACAGTATCCCAGTAAATATAATAATATCTTCTCTCATGAGGATTGAGATTATTTTCCATAACCCACATCACTGTAACATTTGCATTGGTGCTCGCATTATAGTCATCAGCAAGGATGATTTCTCTGCCCACATTTCTTAGCGGCTTCCATGTATTGTTTTCCAGCACGTATTCAATTACTCTGACCGAGTTGGGAGAAAAGGTTCTCTTTGAAAAACTGCCAGCCTGTTCATATGCTATGTCCTCCATAAGCTTTGTAAAATTGATATTGCAATAAGCCATCTTATTTGCATCCACAAAGTTCTCCCTTATGCCCGTCATGGAGGCGGTGACAGGCACTCTATAATGCCAGTTGCTGTCCCACCATGTCGCATTCTCTTTTTCAGGTGGAAATGGAGGATAAAGAGGTTTTTTTACATCCACTTCTATACTTACTATGTTATTATCCTCATTTGACTCGGATATTTTTCCATTATAGTCTGCAAAAATATAAAGAGTGTGTTTTCCTTCCTGCGCATACCAGTACAGTTCTATAGTTTTCTCCTCGCCTTCATCTAACGAATCTATCACATGCTCATATACTGCATCTGTTCTATTATCGACAAATAATGCAATGCCAATATTATCCGCCTTACTACCCGAATTACCTACAGTAACATTAACGACAACCCTATCTCCAGCGTATATATCTTCTGGTGATACACTTACGCCATCGATATAAACATCGGCTGTCTGTTGCGAATACACGGCTGGCAGAAGTAGCATAATTACAATCAACCATATCCTCGCTTTCAATTTCACACCCCTTTAATTGAAATTTGGTTATATAATTTATGGTATAGATGGAATGTAAGGAGTTATTGCAATTATATCCATTTCATCCTTCGCAATCTCATCACCATATGCATAAACCTTTATATAATGTTTACCAAATGTAGCAACATTCATTCTCCATTCATACGGTGGAGAATAAACCCATTTCCACATTCTATCATCTATACCGAATATCACCTTTTCCACCTCACCATCAACGCTGGCGATAACATCAACTCTCCCGATTATAACTGTTGCTCCCCTCAGCCCAAGATACCATGTTTTTGAATTAACTGGCATGATTGCATGATTAAAAAGATAAACATATCCCTCTTTTGGCTCAATAATCTCAACATAAGTTTTCACTTTCTCCATCGCCATTTCCGCCACAACTGCAGCAAAAAGACGGGCAACTTTCATCTCATAGGTGAAATTTATTTTATCTATAGTGTCCTCTGGAGAATGACCATATGGATATCCCTCATAGTGGGCTGCGAAAATAGCATCATAGCCATACTCAACAAATGCTTCATGATCGCTACCAGGATAATTAGGAACAACTTCTATTTCCATATTTAAGATGCTTTTATATCTCTCCGCCGTATCTTTAATTTTCTCAACAAGTTTATCGCTTCTCTCCGGCTTGAATATCCTTATATACCGCCCTCCCTTCTCTGTAGTAGCATATCCAACCATGTCCAGCATAAATACACCGATTATCTTTTCCCCTTTTTCATACAAATATTTTGCATAGCTGTAACTCCCGTATGTCCCCACTTCCTCGCCACTGAAAAGAACAAACTTTATCGTGTTGGCAAAATGGTAATATCTCAGCGCCTTCGCCATGCATAGCACCGCCGCCGTGCCGCTGCCGTCATCATCGGCACCCGGGGCATCTTCCACCGTGTCGATGTGGGCGCATACTATTATTGTATAGTTTGTTTTTCCAGCGAGGGTTGCAACCACATTTCTATCGGTAAAACCCCCCATTTCCCATTCAAAAAATTCCGCTTTTAGCCCCATTTTTAAAAACTCTCTGTAAGCCCATTCCTCAGCTTTTTTACAGTTTTCTGTGCCTGTGTAGCGAGGAGCGAATGAAAGGAGGTTGGATAGATAATAGTGAGCGGTTTTTTCAGTTATATGTGAAATTACGCTTTCAATAAAACTTTGCTGACTATCTATTACAGGGGCAAGGTTAAGCAGGAGCAGAGATGCAACGAAAATTGCAAGAGCGGTTTTCATAAAGGTAATATCGCCAAGATTTTTATATTTAATTTTCATGCCATTTTATGGTTGAAGTAAAAGAGTTTAGCGGACTTCGTCATCCTGAACCGGAAAAATTCTGCACATGGCCTTATGATGTCATAAGCGAGGAAGAAGCGGAAGAGCTGAGAAAAAATCCGGAGTCAGTTATTCATATAATTTTGCCCGAAGGGAATGAAGATAAATACCAAAAGGCAAAGGCTGCTTTTGAAAAATTCCGCCATAAAATGATAAAAGATGAGCCCTCCATTTATTTATACGAGGAAGGGAATGATGAATTCAGGCAGCGTGGCTTCATTTTATGCGTCTCTCTGCGGGATTATGAAGAAGGCAGAATAAAAAAGCATGAAGAAACAAGGGAAAAGCCACTGCAGGACAGAATAAAGCATATTGAAGCTACGAAAGCCAACACTGGCTTGGTATGGACAATTTTCAGAAAAAATGATGATATCAAAGCAATAATGGATGAGATAATGAAGGAGCAGCCTGTCGCTGATTTTGAGAAATACAGCTATCGTCATAGACTATGGAAAATAAGCAACGATGCCATAATTCAAAAAATAAAGGATGCTTTCAAGCCAGTTGACCTATACATTGCCGATGGCCATCACCGCATCGCGGCGGCATGGCATTACTGGAAAAAACACGGCAATGGAGAGGCAAAATATGTGATGGTTTTTGCAGCAAGTGATGACGAAGTGCGTATCTTACCCTATAACAGAGTGATAAGAAAAATAGAAAGGGAGGATTTCATTGATGAATTGAAAAAGGAATTTGAGGTTGAGGAGATGAAAAGCATTGAAGAGCCAAGGAAACATGAAATACAGATGTATTACAGAGGCAAATGGTGGAAGCTTTTGCCAAAAGAAATTCCGGATGGCATTGTTGAAAGCTTGGATGTGAGCATTTTGCAAAACAAGGTGCTGGAGCCTATTCTGGGCATAAAGGATGTGAGGAAAGATCCGAACATTTTCTTTGTAGGCGGCAATGTAAGCAGAAAAGAATATGAAAAGCTTGTCGATGAAAAAGGAAATGCAGCTGTCTTTTATTTGCATCCAACAAGCATTGAAGAGCTTGAGGCGGTGGCAGATGCTCGCAAAAACATGCCCCCCAAATCAACATGGTTTGATCCGAAGTTGCTTACAGGCCTGGTATTTCATGAGTTGGAGTAGCAAGATTATTCGAGAATCTTTTCGTCTTCCTTTCTCCAGGGAGGACATACAATACACAAAAATACTAAATCTTCATTGCCAGTGTTTTTTATTCTCTGTACTGCACCAGGAGGAATGTAAATTATATGTCCTTCTTTAACTTCCGCTGTTTCATCATCTATGTGCATAATTCCTTTTCCACGCAAAATAAAATACACTTCAGATGATGTTTTCAATCTGTGCTTATGAGTTATTTCTCCGGGCTTAACTCTTGCAAGAGCCAAGCTATATCTCACGTCAATATTGTCTTTCAATGGACTAAATAGCTCCCTAAGAATTGAACCATCTCCTGCAATAATTTCTTCGCAATTATTTACATCCACAATGAACATGAGAAGTTATTGAACGTGCATATATAACCTTTAAATGCTTATCCTCAACTCTCCAAGATTATCCTTGACGGATTTCGGCAGTTACTCTTTTATTTCCTCTGCCATTTATTATCATGCTCGTGTTTCTGCATGGAATGTGGTGCAACAGCAATGTATGGCATAACTTTATAGAATATTTTAAAGCAAGAAATTACACATGTGAAGCAATTGATATAAAGAAAGGTCTCGATTTAAAGCAGGCAACATTTATGGATTATGTTAATAAAGTTGATTCCATTGTTGGCAAAGATGATGTACTCATTGGTCATTCCATGGGCGGACTCATAGTGCAAAAGATGGCAGAAAAGAAGAAAATAAAAGGAGGAATTGCTATATGCAGCGCCCCACCAAAAGGCGTGGGTTTTGGGAATTTCTCCCTCACTCTTCACTCTCTAAAATTTTTACCCAAAATAATTGCAGGCAAGCCATTTATGCCCGGCAGTGACTTTGTGAAAAAATTCATCGCAAATTGTATAGATGAAACAAAAATTGATAAGATTGTTGAAAAAATGGAGATGGAATCACCTCATGTTGCATATGAGTTGGCGATGGCGAAAATAAGAGTTGATGAGAAAAAAATACAGAGTCCCCTCCTTTTTATAGCCACAAAAGAAGACAGGTTATCCCCTCCAGAAGTTGTGAAAAAAATTGCGGAAAAATATAATGCCGAATTTGTTGTCAAAGAAGGCTGCCACTGGATTTTTGATGACTGGAAAGAGATAGCAGAAGAAATAGCAAAGTTTTTAGTCAGGATATATGAATGAAAATGGAATGATGAGGTATTGCAGCATGATATATCTAGAAATCTCATTGCTTCTTCCAAAACGAAAATTTCTAAAAATATAAGAACAGAGTGGCATTTCTCATTATGATTAAAAATGCCTTATATGCTACCACACCCGATAAATGGAAGCTTGCTCTAAAAAGATATAAACCCACAAAGGGAAAAATTTCGAAATACCCTGTTATTTTATGCCACGGCCTCGGGGCAAATGCTTCCTGCATGGATTTTGGAAGAGAAGGAAGTAAAAAGTGGGAGAAATACAGTCTGGCAGCATATCTCCATGAAGGAGGGGAAAGCGGGGTAAAATTTGATGTGTGGGTTGCTGAGTTAAGAGGAAGAAATGGAAGTCAAACATTCAGCCCTTTGAGGCATCCAGAGAAATACAACTGGTGTATCGATGATTATATCACAAAGGACATTCCCTCAATAATAAGCTTCGTTCGCCGCACATACTATAAGGAGAAGAAACTCCGCCCCAAAGTTTTCTGGGTGGGCAAAAGCATGGGAGGAATGATTGCTTATGCATATGGAGAAGGGAAGGGAAAAAATTTCCTCAAAGGAGTTGTTACTATGGGTTCGCCAGTAGCCTTTGATTATGTTGCTGGCAAAGAGTGGCCAGTCTTTTTCAAATCCATTGCAAAACATCTTTACCCGAGAAGATTTTCAATGCCAGTAAGATGGATTAAAATTGTGGAGAAGGTTGGGATGCTCGATAGATTACGCCATTTAATGGCAAATGAGAAGAACATATACAAAAAGATACTCGATGAATATATTGAAAAAGGGCTGGACAATACCATTGCATCCAAAATTTTCTCCCATTTCGCCATCTTAATAAAATATCATGATTTCTGTCAGTATCCGAAAAATCCGTGGCTCTACGATTTGCTGCATTATTTTCCTTTTCTCCGCTGCCGCCTTGCTCCATATAGCTACAAATATAATCTGAGGAAATTTACTGTTCCTCTTCTGGCAATAGCTGGCAAGGGTGATAAAACTGCGCCGCCCGAGGAAATAAAATTTGCTTTCGATAATGT
>Ga0209834_10001777_pt1 | contig 11760 bp, 11 predicted proteins | sample Mar14236cmmetaG_FD_184134 | JGI IMG/M metagenome (GOLD analysis project Ga0209834, IMG submission 184134) | Marine hydrothermal vent microbial communities from Guaymas Basin, Gulf of California to study Microbial Dark Matter (Phase II) - Marker... ...
TGTTTATAGTGTCGTTCTTACTCAGTGGTATAAGTTGATTTGAATCATTTACAGTGAATATCCCTGTGTAATCCATATAGTCATCTGGTAGCTCTACCGTACCAATACTTGTAATGGGGAGCTTCTTCCCCTTAATACTTCTTGCAATATCCAGATTAAGCTCACGAAGACCTTTAATCCCCAGAAATCTCTTCTTTGTTGTTGTTAAGTGATGACCATATTGAGCCTCATTATCAATAAGGTCAATCCCATCTATTAACTCATCTAACGTTACTAAATTACTAGCCATCTTATATTAGTGTTTGTTTTCTATAATCAATCAATTCATCTGCATTCTCTTTAGATATCATCGTACCTAATAGCTCTTTATCCCTTATATTCATCCCTGCTAAGAATAAAATCTTCTCTACGATTTGGTTGAAGTAAAAGTATGGTAACTCAAAGTTTTGTAAGTTAGGGTGAGATGCATCATATACTATATCCCCATTAATGACAACATATGTCCATATAGGTGTCTTATATACTCTATTGTAGTAGATAGATATATCATCATCCCAATCCTCAGAAATCACTTCATAACCATCCTCATATTCTATGAATACAGGGTTGTCATTTGTGGGCTTCATATACGGGATGTTTTGGAGTAATTTACTATCATAGAGTGTTACCTTGGAAATTTCTGTATCGTCTATAAATAACCCACCTGTGACCCCAAAAAAGTCAAAATCTGATGGCTTTGGATATAACCCACCTACAGCTTTTGAAATAGTAGATGTTTTAAAGAAAGAATCTAACGCCTCGATAGAATGTTCTACACTCTTTGTGTTTGCCTTGCCCTTAACTATAGCTGTAACTGCACTCCCAGTATCACTCTTTATCTCTTGAAGTAACTGAGACATAGCCATATTTGAAAATGAATTGTAATCACTCGGTTTTAAGAATCCTTTTTGTGATTTATTTAAAATGTCTTGTACTTCTACATAGACTTCGTTTGTGCTAATCATCTCTTCTTATCTTAAGGAACAAAGATAAATAAAAAAGGAGGTTGATGTTTCCAACAGCCTCCTTAATTGATTATACGAACAAAAGATGATTTATTTCTTTTTACTCTTCGATTTTCTTAATGTATCAAAAAACTCTTCACCTAACTTATCGGTTAATCCCCAACGTATTACGTGTTCGATTTGACCATCCCTGTCTAATGCTGGAAGAGCCACAATGTCACCTCCACCACTATACATCAATGATTTATTGTCACGAGAGAATACGATTAAACCAGATGATATCGCTTTAGCTAAAACATCATTCATTTCGGGTTGTGGAGATTCTATCATATCATTAAAGTCCTCTGGAGAATGGTCAGCATAATTCCTTAAGAATATTCTGATTTCACTATCGGATAATGAATCAATATTATCTATACCAATCATTTTTGCTAATTGATAAGCTACAACATCACTTACTCCTTGAGCAGCCATGAATTTAGCTTTATCTCGTGCTAATTCTATTTTAAGGTTCTTATCAGCCTCTTGAACTGCATTGTACTCATAGAACACATTCCCACCATTCTTAACATTATCAGGATGTCTTCGTAAGTATTTTTTCAAGGCTTCATCGCTCCCAACAATTTTACCCATGCGGAATACAATTGCTTTTGCGGTTTTCCCTTCCAACCCCTTTTGTTTTGATTCAAGGATTTCACTTATCCCCCTAAAATATCGTAATGATATTAACTGACCAGCTTCAATAGCTATACACCTTGCTTTAACTATATGTGTTCTTGTCTTGCCTTTTGTTAATTGGAATACTACAGAACCTTTACCTAATGCTCTGGCTTCTGCTGTTTTCTTTCGTGCTAATTGTGATGCGGATTGTTTTTCTTTTGGCTTATCGGACCGCTTAACTGGACCATCGCCTACTAACATAGTCATAACTTTAATTTTAATTATTAATAAAAGACAAAGGTATGACTATTATCCTAACAGTATTTTAATACTTTTTCTTGAGCGTAGTCACTTTAACCTTTTTGCTACGTACAGGGCTAGTTTTAATTCTTGTCTTATATGTACCTACAGGCATTGCTGTGGTTATTTTTAACTCCCTAGCCTTTTTAGCGTTAGATTTTTTCTTTCTTTCAAGCAATATAGAATTCTTAGACTTCTTTTTACTTCTATGTACTACTGTTTTTTTAAGTTTTCCGCTTGGTTTCTTCTTAACTATCTTTAGTTCTCTCATCGTTTTCGTTTTTTTAACCTTATTTTTATCAACTTATCTGAAATATCTTTCTTATCTATAGAATACTCATCCGCACTCAAAGCATCGGTGTCCATCCCCTTTAATCTTCGTCTGGTCTTTACTCCTCCAGTTAATAATGTAATCCTTTTAGATTTCGGATGCATAATCTTTTATTTATTTGTTGCGGAAGTCAGAATTGAACTGACCAGAATTAGCTTATGAGACTAATATTGGAAACCACCATTTTCCGCAATTTTGTGGAGATGGAGTGACTCGAACACTCGTCTTAGGTACTGCTCACAAAGCCTTAATACCTAATCAATAGCCTGACATCCCCATGTCTTTCATCATTCTCTTATAACGAGCCTCCTCAATAGCCTCGTAGTTTTTTCCACTATAATATTTAACCTCCTCTTGATTTTCATCTATCGTAGCTATGTTATTACCATCTAATACTCTGATGGACCTACTTCTACGTCTGGGTTCTACATTATCAACCTCAGTTACTTTATCTCTATTATGTTTCATTCGACAAAGATATGGATTTTATTTGATATAGTATTTGTCTGCACAAAGTATTGAAAAACGATACTTATCGCAGATTATTACTTAATGTTTAATATAGTTTACAAAATCATACCATATTGTGTATTATATTAAACATTATCTTTTTCTTTTTGTTATTATATAATGGTCATGGTATCCTCTTATAGAAGTTGCCATATATCCACACCTAACAATCATCCCATTTCTTAAATACTTATCTATATCTTCCATTATTTTATTGGCATTACCTCCACCAAACGGGAATTGAATAAAATCCCATCCATTAGATAGCATCCGTTCGTAAGACGATGGGGATATATATCTATCATAAGCCATATTGAATATTTTTTCTACTCCTGATTCCATCCTCGTTCTTTTGATTCCTTTTCTGCCTCTTCTTTTGATATGTCTCCTTGAGAGTATTTACACATAGCACTAAAGTCCATATCTTTAAATACATCATCTCTATATCCTCTCTCATATTTCTTTCTTGAATCATCTTCATTCTTGCTATGCCAGATTTCTTCTTTTTCATTAGCGTATTTCCATATAAATCCACCAACTGACTTCTTATTCCCTTTAGCTACGCTCGTTATATTGCTTGATGATTTAAGACCAACAGCTCTAGCTGCATCAGCTATAGAATCATGTTCTTGTATGAAATTACCATCCATATCGAATTGGTGTATTTTTACTATACAATCGTTTTTAAATTCACCTACCTTATCTAAAGAATCTGTAGCATACTTCCATATGAATCCGCCTGCTGTCTTGCGCTTGCCTTTTGCTACAGATGAAATAGCTCCATCAGAAGTTCCAGTTATTCTATGAGCTTCTTTTATTGAGAAGAATTCTTGAATAAAATTACCATCCCTATCATATTGTCGTATAGCCTTATTGCTACTATTATCAATCCCTAATTTTCTTTTTTGATGTGTTATTTCATTATGATAACCCCATGTTAGTAATCTTAAATTATCAAAAGAATAGGGTTTACTATCATCTAATCTATCTCCAGATGGAGTTAGTTGTTTATTATATCCAGACTCAACCCAATTATTATACATCTCTGGGAATGATGGTCTAGTGAATAACCACAATACAAATTCATCTTTTGAATAATTAGGAAAATCCATACCTCTGGATTTAGATGAGCTTCTTTGGCTATTATATATATGATAAGCTAAACCGACCCTTGTCCTTCTTAATTCTTTACCTCTTTTAGAGGTACAACTCTTACAAATCATACTTCTTCCAATGAAGCTACCCGAATCTTTTGCGAACTCATCTACTGTCTTCGATTCTCCGCATTTATTACATTTTAATATTTCCATACAACAAATATACGAAAAATATTCTAATATACAAATAGAGAACAAACATAGTATTCTCTATAAAAAAAGAAAACCCCTTATAAATAAGAGGTTTCCTTGTTAATGAACGTATATTGTTCGTTTATACCATTGCATATCTTGAAGCGGCAGCAACACACATACTGCGCTCTGTACGATAGTTAATCGTTCTTGAGTCATTGTCATCAGTAGCTACAGGTAAATTAGCACTACCAGTTAAGAATATCTCGATTTCTCTTGAATATCCTTCCGCTTCTTTGTAAGCTACAGAGAAACTTGGGATATGTTCGCCAGAGCGAGCATCCATAATAGTATCACTAGGAATCATAACCATATTAAAGTCATGCGCTCCAAGTAATTCAGGGTCGTTAGCTAACTTCCATTTCTTGTAGTAGAAATCATATCCACTAACTCGGTATCCAGAGAATCCAAGCGTTACAGCCATACTCTTGTCATTATCAAACAAACCGTAGCTTGTATTGGCTAATGCACCAGTGGCAACCGCTAACATATCATCTAAATCCTGAGTTTGGTTAATCTTACACCACTGAGTATATTCAGCAGCTCCACGTTGAGATTCAAGCTCTTGGGTAAGAGTTTGGATATCAAGCATTTCTAAAACTGGACCATCACCAGTGATTCCTCGGTCTTGGATAGCTGAGAATAATCCCTCAGTACCATTAACATTAAGGTCAGTTACAGTTGAGTTTGTAGCAACCTCACCTTCAATCATTGCTGATTCACAGTAATTCTCGAAACGGTCACGTTGGTCATTCTCACCTTTTAAGTACCAAGTCCATCCACCAGAGTTTTGTTTTCCAGCAGGAACACGTACCCAAGCGATGTTAGTCATCTGAGAACCTGGGATTTTGTACTTTTCCTTCATGGTCATATAAGGAGATTGACGATGCTTCACAGCACTTTCAATCCACTCTTCTGGACCATTAGTAGCAGGAGCATATTCATTACCAACTACGGTAGCAAATACAGCCTCGCCATCAGCTATGATTCCTGCCCAAGATGTGTATGGTGCTACAGTAAAGCTAACATCAGTAGCTACATCTAACACATATCCAATAGTCTGCAATCCAGCAGCATCTTGAACTCTAATAACATCAAACTTACGAATAGTAGCATCAGAAGCAGTTGTTACACTAAAAGTTATTGTAGTTGTGCTCTCAGCAGCAGCAGCCGTTGAAGTACCTTCTACCTTGTTGTGTAATCTGGTTTCTTCAAACCATTCTTTTATCTCAGCAGAACCCCCGACAAAGTTTCCAGTAGCTCGTAAGAACCCTGTTATGTCTTGGTTTCCGTATGTCCTAACCAGAGCATTCGAGATGTCTGGCATATCAATTAATCCTAAATCAAGCAACCCTTGAATTGTTGAGTAATTCTCAGCAGTTGCGATTTTTTTCTGCGAAGGTTGTACCCCCGTTGCAGGTCTCCACGTTACAGCCATATTTTCAAAATTTTAAAGTTAATCTATGTATATTTAACCCTAACGTGAAATCTTCCTCACATTAAAGTACTATACGCTGTCTTTTTTTAACACCAAGTTCAGTTAATATAGCGTCTGAAAAGTTCTTCTTAACGTCTTTGTTATCCTTACTCTCTTGGGTTTTCTTACCGTCAGAGGATGGGAGTTTAGTGTTCTTCTGTCTTCCAAGTTGCTTATCAACACCCTGAGTGACATATCTACCCTTTACAGCTTTAATTATTTTCTCCATGTTTTCTCTGGTCGAGAAGGAGTTATAACTTAATGCTGCGACATCAAGATTACCATCGTTATCCCTGAATCCATCAAGGTAGTTTTCTAAATTACTATTGCGCTTCTTGATTGATGAGATGTCTTCTTTAGATAATTTATATCTAACCTTCTGACCATCAACATTGAAATCAAAATATTTAATAGAATCAACTTCCTTGTTCATCCTTTGTAAGTATGCATCCTTATCAGCTTGAAATTGTTTTACCTCTTGCTCTGTTGGTTTGCCTGTATCTTTGGGACTATTAACGGGTATCTGATACCCTGTCTTAATCCTTGACAATCCTTCCTTTGCTTCAGCAGCCGCCATCTTTAAATTGATTTGGGCTAATTCAACCTCATCGGAATCATACTCTTCGCTATCCAGTTTATACTCATTAGAAAATTTCCTATCTATTTGAGAGGATGTAAGTTGTTTTCCGTACTTGAGTTTCATATCCTCCTTAACTAACTGTTCGTCAGTCATGTTGTCTATATCAATGGAATCCATCTTAAACCAATCTCTTACATCACGATTTGTATCCTTTACAAACTTATTAAGTTGTTTCAACTGTTCGTTGTCCTCAACATATTCAGTTTGAGTAGTCAAATCATCATAGGATTTTATTTCCCTTCCGAGTTTTTTACTGGCAAATTCAAAGAACGCTTTATCATCTATATCACCGACATTCTTATCGGTATCATCTTGGTCTTCTTCATCAGGATTTAGAATAACTTCTTCCTCCTCCTCATTATTATCATCTTCAGAGTTATCTTTCTTTTCTTCCTCTTCTTCCTCTACTTCTTCTTCCTCTTTATCAAGAACCTCTATATTATCATCAATCTTTTCGTCTTGCTCATTAACCTTAGCTTCCTCTTGTTCAGAAAACTGGTCAAGCAATTGCTCAATACTTCTATTTGCATTTTTCATATTATATATAATTTTAATTAGTAATCAGTTACAAAGATACTACCCTTTAAATAACTCGTTTTTAATACTATATCCTAGGTTGTTGCATACCAGCACCGCCTCCACCTCTTAAGTTAGGAGCATTAGGTACAGCCTGTTCTATACGCCTATCAAGCGTTGCCTCATCCTCAGCAGTAAAGTCCTGTTCTGGTACTCTATCCTTTCTTTGCTCTATTAGCTTACTCTCCATCGTTTTCTGACTCTTATCTCTGGAATCCTTTCTATCCTCCATCGTATTCATCTTCTGCGTTGAAGCCTGTGCCCCTATCTCAGCTACTTTAATCTTACCATCAATAACTTGCTGTGACAACCCAAATTCTATATTTGCAGATTGCTGTTTAAGTTGGAAGTCAATTTGAGCCTTAGCCTGATATGCTTCAACCTCTACTTTAGCCTTTATTTGAGCCTCTGCGGTTATCTTTTGAACTTCCATCTGAGCCTCTTGTTGCACTTTAGCAGTTTCCTGTTCAGCCTGAGCAGCCATAGCCTTTTGCATAGCCTCCGCTTTCTTTTTCTTTTTCTGTACAAGCACTCTTATAGCTAAGGATACATTATCAATATCACGTATCATTAATGAATCCTCTATCTCAATAGCTCCACTCTGTAATGCTAACTCTATATGCTTATTTAATACAGCCTGCTCCTGCTCTGTTGGTTCAAACTCTAAATCAACAGCAATCATATCAATAGGAACTTCTTTTATCCTCTCTAATGTTTCCATTACAGGACTCCCTAAGATTCTCTCATACTTTTTACTTGCCTCATCATTATGAAGAACATCCTGAAAGAATTCAACAACTCTTGAGGAACTTCTCTCAACTATATTGTAATACGCACTATTAATAGCTGCCGTAGCGTTGTTACTAGCCCGTATTGATTCTGACTGTACCCCTACAAGAGTATTTGGATTTGTATTAGTCCCATCTTTATATTCATTAATACCACTAATGTCGCGTATCTGATTCATATAATGATTATATAAATCAACCATAGATTGTAATGAATCACGTACACTGGTGTTTATCTGGGTTATAGGTTGCCTATTACCCCTCATCTCTGGGTCTTCATTATCCCCCCTATAGTAAATAGTACCTGTTTGGTCAAAGATTTCAGATAATTCCAATGGTTCAAAATATCCTCCAGCTCCATTTCGTACAGCACTCTCCAGTACGGTAACATCTATAGCTACACCACTTGGTCTAACTTTAGCTGCTAACTGCTGTAGTTTTAAGTAGATAAGTTGAATTTGTTCTGCGAATGGTATAATCTTTTCAACAATTGACTTACCGTACATAGTATAAACTATATAGCTGAGATTTGCCGTATAAAAGTCCCCTGAATTTATTGATATGTTATGAGCCTTACCCCAATCAAATAAATAATCAGTTCCTACAATCCAGCTACCTTTATAAACAACTTCATAAGAATCAGTTACTAATTCTCGTTTAGCCTTTGAATTCTCTGGGAGCTGGTAATCATCATCACGATGGCTTATAGAACTAAAACCATAGCTATTCTCCTTATATTCGTATTTATCATAATTGAAATCAACAAACTCCATCTCTACCACATCTACATCTAATGAATCATACCATGCAGCACTATCACTTGAATTATTTGCGTAGACAGCAGTCCCAGCCTTATACCCACTCTTTCTATTACTAACCCTTTCAGCAATCTCTTCCCAATCTTTCTCTGTAAAACCGTCTTCTGGAGATACCCTCCTCCTTAATTCGGCTAATGTCATTGTAGTTACATGACCTGCGTGTTTTAATCTTCGGTTATCTGGTTGTTTAGAAAAGCTACGTATAAAGTTAACAGAGTCAATATACTCATACTTTATCTCTCCATTCTCCATTAAGTAAACCTTCTCAACACCCTCTCCACAAGTAACTAAATCATCTACTACGTACCTATCAATCTCATGAACATCACTCATCTTCCTTACCTCACGTATTCCCTGCTCAAGCGCAATCTCCATATTATCATTGTACTCTGTTTCAGTACGTAATAATATTTCCTCGTTACTTGTTGGGGCATCCTTAACAGTAAAGTCTTTCCCCATAATGTTTGACATCTTCTCTGTTACCCCACGATTTAACATTTGACCCATTAAATCCTCTGTATATTTATTCTCCTCTTCAAGAGTCATAGTATCTCTAGCCTTAACCTTTATCTTGAATCTTTTATCAAGTATAGAATTAACAGATACATCAACGAATTTTGATATAATATTTATTGGGGTAAAGTCTAAGTTGGAATAAGCAACATCATCAGATGTTGTAAATCTCGTCTTATAAATTGACACATCTTCTTCTCCGAGGCGATAGCGTTTATTCCTTATCTTTCTACCTCTATTGCTATATCCTTCATACTGATTATTAACAAAATCGTAGTACGCTGTTTTTAAATACGGGAGAATATACTCTACAGAATCCTTCTGTTCATTAGGTATATTAGGGTCTGGATATGAGGCTACTGTTTCTTTACTATTGTTACTTTCCATAGAAGCAAAAATAATGAATATTTAACTGATATGTTTTAAATCTAAAATACCCTAAAATATTTGTGTGGGGTATCTGTTTGTTCTGCTCTTTCCTTAACTTTTGAATATGCTAACATGAGGGCATATCCAGTGGCAATACTTATATCAAATGAAGTTCTGTTGTTAATATCAAACTCTAACCAATCATCAAGCATATCATTAAAGTAACAATTCCCCATCTTTCCTATCTCACCAAGCTCTTCATTTCTATTGATACCTACATAATGTTCTATGTACTGCTCGATTGATTCTGCATGATACAGAATATTAGCTAAACCAGCACTAGGAACTCCCCCTAATTTTCTTTCTGTTATGGATAGTTTTTTCTTGTCTGGTCTATTTGCGGAGTACCCCCTAAATCCGTTCTCTAAGAAATGATACAATATCCTAGGTTTATTATTCTCTATTAGAATCTCAGCTCCGTAGAATACCGCTATCTTAAGGCAGTTATCATAAAACTGCTCTGCCATTTGAGGTCTATCAACATAAAGACAAACAAACTCCTCAGAGACATCATCATCAAATCCAGTTTTTAAATATATAGCCATAGCTCCGTTAGATGCACGTACATCTACTGTTTTTGATATATCATAACTATCTAATCCCCCTTTAATAAACCTCCCGTTCTTAGGGTATTTCCTACCGTTTCTCAGCTCTATCTGATTTCTATCCTTAAAGTCTGGCATCCACCTAACAAGAACCTTCCCACGAGGGTCTGGAACAAATATAACTGTTGTATGTTTTTTTAACCATTCAAACCTACCCCTAACTAACTTACTTGTAGTCAAGCTGTTGTTGTGGTCTATTTGCTCATATAACTTAGATAGGTTGAAATTAGAGTCACTTGATGGGTCTCTAAATGCATCATTCTCTGTACTGGGATTCTTACGAAGCTCTTCATTAAGTTTGTCTGGGTCATTGTTATATCTGTCCCTACGTGCTTTAAGATATGATAAAGCTCCTATACTAACCATTTCACCCCCCTCATTCTCAACCTCACCTACAGGGTCATTTATAATAGGGTATCCATACTTATCAATATATTTAGCTAAGTTATACTCTGATGGAATGAATAGACTGTACAACCCACTTTTAGTTTGATGTAGCGTATCATCTCTTGTAGCTATTTTAGAATCTAAATAAATATCTTTAAATTCCTTCCCTCCCTTCTTACTTGAGTTAGCTGTTGAACCTATCATAGCTCTCCCAATATTATTACCTCCCTTAGTAAGACATTCCATTGCAATCTGCCAATAATCATTGAACGGAACTTCTTTTGGGAATTTCCCAATCTCATCAAGAAACATCCTGTGGATAGTACTACCATCCATTGAATTCAATGCCGTTGCCCAGTGGATAATAATACTATTGAGACCACTACCAACCCTCATTGACCTGTTGGTTTTAGTAATCTTAGCACTCGGTTCTCTAAATGCAAGTTGCATCTTAGGATTCGTATTACTATCTGTTAAGGGTTTAAAGAAGAATGGATAACGCTTGAATGCAGGGATAATCATATTGGAATAAATCTTCTGTGCATCTTTACTTGCCTTAGACATAATCCCACTCTCCACATTCTTATGTGAGGATGTATAATCAAGACATACAGACATCTCCATAGTTGTGTAACCACTCCTACGGTTCTTTAAGTAACATTGACCAATACATCTATTATCTGCTATAGAAGCCTCCCAGTGTGTGAACAATACCAATTGAGAGAATCTGAATTTAGGGTAAGTGTCCCCAGAAATAGCATTCCATTGTAAGAACATATAATTATGCCCAGTTAGATATTCTATCTTACCATTGATAGATACCCAGACCCCATCAACTCTCTTTTCCCACTCACTATCTATATACTTATTCCACTTAGCTTTGAATGTATCATCCTGCTCCTCATATGTCTCATACTCTGATTTAGAGTTACCACTACTCTGTGATTTGGCAGCCAACTCTTCAACCCATACAATTTCATCAGGTAATGGTTTTCTCTCCCATATCTGATTCTCTGGTTTGCTTTTAATATTTATTATCTTTGATTTTGCTGGTTGTTTTGGTAAGGCAATACGTAACCCATCAATAACTACAACCCTCCCTATCTTACCCGTCTTAGATATAACAACAGCATCTAACGCTGAATTATACCCATACTTATAGGTCTTCTTTGATGAGGAGTAATCCTCGCCACTTTCTTCCCAAATTAGTTTTAAAGCCATTACCTAGCCCTCCTTTCTGCAATACCTTGATTCCAATCCTTTTTCTCTTGAAGATTAACACCCTTTTTAGTGTCTATACCAACTGAGGTTTCAAGAGATTCAATCTCTTTAAGAAAATCTATAGCATCAAGCAGGGCAACACGCTTCGATTG
>Ga0209834_10001778_pt1 | contig 11758 bp, 15 predicted proteins | sample Mar14236cmmetaG_FD_184134 | JGI IMG/M metagenome (GOLD analysis project Ga0209834, IMG submission 184134) | Marine hydrothermal vent microbial communities from Guaymas Basin, Gulf of California to study Microbial Dark Matter (Phase II) - Marker... ...
GCAGGGTATTCCACGCTATATGAGGTGCTTACAAGCGTAGCAAAGATAATCGCACCCTTCACACCTTTCATTGCAGAGAAAATATATCTTGAGATGGAAAAGGGAGAAAGCGTGCATCTATGTGATTACCCAGAGAGTAGCAAGGAAATGATTAATGAGGAACTTGAGGAGAGAATGGAAACGGTTAGAAAGATAGTTGAGGAAGCAAGAGCCCTTAGAGCCAAGCACGGAATAAAGCTCAGGAGACCATTGAAAGAAATAATAATTGTTGCAGATAAAAATCTGGAGGAATTTGCCGGATTAATAAAGGACGAAATAAATGTGAAGAATGTTGTGTTTGCTACAGAGGATAACCAATTTATGGAAGAGGTTGCAAAACCAAATTATGCGAAACTCGGACCAAAATTCAAGGAGAAGGCAAGACAGGTGGCGGAGGCAATAGAAAAGGCAGGAAAGGAAATCAGAAAGGTGGAGATAGATGGAAAGGAATACGAGCTTAGTGAGGAGGATTTCATAATTGAAAAGAAGGCTAAAGAAGGATATGCTGTGGGAAGCGTGGATGGCATAACAATAGCTCTCAATCTTGTTCAAACACCAGAATTAATAGCGGAAGGATTTGCAAGAGAAATAGTCAGGAGAATACAGGAAATGAGAAAAGAAATGAACTTGGAAATGGAAGAAAGAATAGTTGTTGAGATAGATATTGATAAAGAAAAACTCGGAGAGTGGGAGAATTACGTCAAAAATGAGACAAGGAGTGATGAAATAATTTATAAGCGGCAACCAGAAGGAGAACATGTAAAGGAATGGGAAATTGAAGGAGAGAAAATAAATATAGGAATAAGAAGGAAATAACTACTCAGCTGGATTTATTATTCCTTCCTCAGTTATTATCCCTGTTATGTATTTTGCAGGAGTTACATCGAAGGCGGGATTTCTCACCTTTTTTGGCTTCCATGAAAATATTTTAGTTATCTCTTCCTCTCCTCTTTCCTCTATTTCAATATCTCTTCCACTTTTTATGCTCTTATCAAAAGTGCTAAGAGGCGCTGCCACATAGAATGGAATATCATTTTCTTTCGCAACCACCGCTTTCTCATATGTGCCAATTTTGTTGGCAAAATCATAGTTGGAAGTGATTCTATCTGCTCCCACTATTACCAAATCTACCTCGCCTTTTTCCATAAAATAGCCAGCTGCATTGTCCGCTATCACAGCATGCTCTATTCCTTCTTGCTCGAGTTCCCATGATGTAAGCAGCCCCTGCAAACGCGGGCGGGTTTCATCAACCCATACAAATGGATTTTTATCTTTTGCCATCCTTATTGGAGCTAAAGCAGTGCCATAATCAACGCATGCAAGGGCGCCGGCATTGCAATGCGTTAGTATGCGAGCGTTGGGCGAGATGAGCTTCTTTCCATGCTCCCCTATTTTCCTGCATTTTTCCACAATTCCCTCAACATATTCCTCGGCTGCCTTCAAGGCATCTTCTCCATGTTTTATTTTATCAAGCATATATTCGATGGCATGAAAAAGATCGCGGGCCGTAGGGCGTGTATTTGCCAGAATTTCCGCTGCTTTTTGCTTATCTTTTGCCATTGCTATGCCGTATGCGGCTGCGCAGCCTATGGCTGGAGCGCCCCTCACAACCATCTCCTTTATTGCATACGCCACTTCATTTTCATCTTTTGCCTCAAATATTTCCAGTTTTGCAGGAAGGCTTCGCTGGTCAATTAATTTGAGAGAATCATTTTCATACCATAAACTTCTCATTTCTTTGCCATTTACGAGCATTTTAACTCCTCCAGGGCTTTTTGCAGGTTTTCCCCAGCAGAGATTACATCCTTCCCAGCATTTATTAAATTTCCCTTTTTCAGTGCTTTGAGTATTTCAGCAATAAATTCCATTGTATTTCTTCTTTCATCCACCTTTATTCCTCCCTCGACATTTCCCTCTGCATAAATTATGGCATTTATTTCTTCCCGCCTGTAAATGAACCAATGAATCATCGCTTCATCGGGCGGAGCTTTAGTTCCTATAACAAGCATGATATCACCAGCAGGATTATAGTCAACTATTTCGACAAAATCTCCACTTCTCAAATCATGAATATTTGCTCCCATGGCGGTTATTAGAATCCTTTTTCCATATCTCATGCTTATGCTTTTTGCCCTTAATTTGCATTCATGCAATTTTTTTCCTGCTTCGATTATGCTGCTTGCAAGAGGGTTTTTTATTTCTTCTCTTGATATAAAAATTATCTTCATGGGAGAGGAATTATGCACAGGAAAACGAAATCTTCTTCGCCTTTGTTGCGAAACTGATGAAGTTCGTTTGGTTCAACAAATGCGAATGTTCCCGGTTTCAAAGGATGCTCTTTCCCGCTTTCATCCACCAAAGCTCCTTCGCCGGCAAGAACAAAAACGCCATGTTCCCAGTCATGGCGATGAAGAGGCGTGTGCCCTCCCTTTTTTATAACGAAGCGGCGCATCGCAAATGTTCTGCCAATTTTTTCGTCGATAAGCCACTGAATTTTAACATCCTTTGCTCCCTCCTCAGTAACATCATTTATTTCCACTTCCTTATAATCTTTAACAATCATGAAATTGAATGGCAATCAAGTTTATAAGATTATTCTATACTCCACTTTGCCTCAACTGGCTCTTCATATTTTAGCAAACCAAAGAAAACTCTTCCTTCCACACTCCCCTTTATACTCACATTGAAATCCATCTTTTTTATTGCCTCCACAACGCCTTCTGCAATATCCCTGTAACGAAGAACGAGAGGCATGGAAACATTTTTGTAGGAATGGGGCGGTATATCAACTTCTCCAAATTCTATTTCTCCTGTTGAAACATTCAGAATATATATCTCAAAATCACCCTTTAAATCATCTATTTTCCTTGCTTCCTGATTATATACCCTTACCTTTATATCGAGGAGTATGCTAGGGGCAATCTGCTTAACCTTTACATCATATATCTCTATTTTTATACTTCTGATTGCTTTAACCTCCAGATAAACATTGGCAAAAATTAATATGAAAATAACTATTATGGCGATAACTACAATAAGTTTTCTATTCATCAAAAATCAAATAGACTTTTCTGTCTAAAACTTTTTGCAAATTTACGATATTTTTCTATTGCCTTCCTTACCCTTTCCTCACTAAATTGATGTTCTCTGCACAGTATATCTATTGCGGCTTTTTCATCCACCTCCTTCCACTCAATTTTGTAATTCTTATTCACCTCTGGCTCGAGAAATATTTTCCTTACTTCTTCATAATTTTCTATTTCTGGAATCTTTCCCTCCTCAATAGCTGCATCTATGCTTCCATACTCCTTTATTATATTCAATGCCTTCTTTGGTCCTATTCCTTTAACTCCCTCATTAAAATCTGTGCCAATGAGTATTGCAATATCGATGAGTTGTTCACGGTTAATCCCGTTTTCCTCCAACACTTTTTCGAGAGATATTTCCTCTGGCGATATATCAATCCATATCTGCTTATCCGGCAATTTCCTTTTTCCAGTTATCGCAAGATTTCTCACAAGCTTTCTCGCTCCAAATAAAAGGGCATCGAAATCCTGAGAGGCAACAAAATCAACATCTCCTTTTGCATTCATATATGCTGCCTGCTCCTCCCCTTCTCTTTTTGCATCAACATATGGTATGCCGAGAGCATCGAGCAATCTTTTCGCATCCTCCACCTTCTCTGCATCTATTCTGCTCGTCCTTTGCGCCTTTTTAAATGCTTCTTCAAGATATCCTGCCTCCAGGGCGGCGAGCCACTCTTCCTCCGCCTCCTTCCTTATTTCCTTTCTTTTTTCCAGCGTTTTTAGTTTGAGGGGGTGTGGTTTGCCATCGAAAACATACACAGGCTTTATTCCTTCTTCAACGAGATTTGCTGTCCTGTAGAGTAAGCCGGATAAATGAGATGTTATTCTTCCCTGCGAATCTTTTAAAGGTGTGCCATCTCTTTGCCTTATTATGGAAAGAAACTGGTGCATGGCATTATAGGCATCTATAGCCACAACTTTCCCTTTTAAATCATGCAGGTTTATCTGTCTCGCTTTAACCAGAGGTTTCAGTTCTACTCCCATTTTATCTCAAAGCTAAACCACTCCACTTTTTTATCTTCAACGAGTTTTTTAATTTTCTTCTGCTCCTGTGTGAGTTTGCTATTCGCCGCTTTGAATTCAACGAACACTATTTTATCATCTTCAAATTGTATGCCATCTATTGGCGAACCGATGAAGCGGAAACGGCGGGCATCATAAGGATATGCCTCCATAAAGGGTGCAAATTGCTCCGTTATTTTGCCATATAGTGTTGCCATACTTCTTTTTCTTTCTTCCAATTCTCTCTTCTCTTTTTTTAAAGGCACAGCAACCATTCTGTGAATCAGAACCATACCTATCAAAAAGCCCATGAGGATGCCAAGCAGAAAAATCCAGAATATCATGAATGGGTCCATGAATGAAATCACGCTGCCCCTTAAAATTGTTTTTAAATACTGCAATAATCTATTTATACTTCAGAAATATAAGTCCTACATGAAATGGGTTACGGTTGCAATGGTGTTTGTTCTGCTAATCTCTCCATCTTTTGCTGGAGTGAATTTTACATTTAATGATAGGGCACCAGTAAAAGCAGATGAAATACAGGCTGAAGAAATTGAAGTGCAGTGGTTGATGGAGGAGCATCCATCAATCAACTTTCATAAAAGGCATAGTTACACTGGTGTGGGAATCGAAAATGGAAGGCATGTAATTATTTTTAATGAGGAAGGGAGGATAAGAAAAGAAATTATTCCCTCAACAAAAGATGAATATGATTTGCTTATCATAGCTCCTTCTGAATGGAAAGATGAGTTGCAGCCATTGAAGGAACATAAAGAGGCGAGAGGAATAAAAACAATAATTGTGGGCTTGGATGAAATATATGGCGGGACTATATTCGCTGCAGAAGGAAGAGATGATGCTGAGAAGATAAAATACTTCATTAAAAATGCTATTGAAGAATGGGGAATAGAATATGTTATGCTTGTTGGAGGAAGAAAACCCGGCTTAAAGGAAGATTGGTGGGTTCCTGTAAGATATGCCCATGTATACTGGGCGGATGAAACAAAATATGTGAGTGATTTATATTATGCCGATATATATGATGCCAACAACTCCTTTTCTTCGTGGGATACGGATTCAAATAATAAATTCTCGGAATGGAGAAGTTATGGCGAACCACTCGATGACATGGATTTGTATCCCGATGTTTATATCGGCCGCCTTGCGTGCAGAAACAAGGCAGAATTAAAGATAATGATTGAAAAAATAATGAGTTATGAGAATAGCAAGGCAGGCAATAAAATAGTGCTTGCTGGAGGAGACAATTTTGAGCAAGAGGGCATAGAAGGGGAAATAGTTTGTGATAAAACTCTCGAATATCTACCCGGATTCGATGCAGCAAAAGTATATGCAAGCCAGACAGATGTTTCAGCAAAGGCAATAAAGGAGGCTCTGGGTGATGGCGCAGCATTCATACACATGCACGGGCATGGAAGCCCGATATACTGGAGCACCCATAAGCCAGATGGATTTGATAAATGGGAGCCGGGCATAGGAATATGGGATTTGCCCACCTTTTTCAACAAAGAATATCCGATAGTCATAATAGGAGGATGCCATACAGCAATGTTTAACGTTAGCCTGACAATCCATCCGTGGACAGGAGGAATACCAGCCCCAGAAGGATTGAGCTGGTGGTTTGCCCGCAAGTATGGCGGGGGAGGAATAGCAAGTTTTGGTTATACGGCCTTTCCAGTTGCTTACCCAGGCAACGAAGGTGATTTGGATGGAGATGGCATAGATGAGCCAGATTGTGTTGAATCGGGCTATGGATACATGCAGCTCGGCTTATTCAAGGCATATGGAGAGGAAGGAAAGGAATTTCTTGGCGAATGCTGGGGATATGCTGTAGCAAGATATATAGAGCATTTCAAAATTCCTTATCAGAGGTGGCATCTCCATACCATACAGAGCTTTGTGCTACTCGGAGATCCAACATTGAAAATAGGAGGCTATTGATTAATGAGTGCTTACGAAAGAGAACTGCGGGAGATACTGGCTGGAAATGAAGGAGTTATAGAAAAAATTACGAGGAGCTGCAGCGAGGAGGAAAAAAGAAAATACAGAAAAATTATTGAAAAGCCATTTATAACGGTGAGAGCTGCTGGCTCGCTGGGTATTGCAGATATTGTTGCCATAAGAGGGGACATTTCCCTCATAATTGAAATAAAGGTGAGGAAAGAAAGAGAGATTCTTTTTAGCCATGAAGGCGGAAGGATGCAGAGGAAGGCGAAGGAAATGAAAAGGAAGTGCGAGATTTCAAAAGTTCTTCCAATATTTGCATATAGAATTAAGGGGTTGCGAGGAGATGCATGGAGAATATTTACAATGAATATCGAGGGCATGGAGGGAAAATATGAAGAGATTTACAGAAAACTTCCAAAGCTTGAGGAAAGTAAGGGAGGAAATTATATAATGAGATGGGAAAATGGAATGAAACTCTCCGATTTTATTGATTTACTCTCTTATCTATAACCCTTTTTGCCTTTCCTTCGTGCTTTGGTAAGCTATCGGGTTCGACAATTTCAACTTTCATACCAAGCGTTGTAATTATTTTTATCTCCTTCTGCAATTCTTCTTCTATCTTTTTCCTTTCCTCATCGCTGTATTTCCTTTTTCCCTCCACCTTTACAATAACATCATCCATGTCTCCTTTTCTTTCAACAATCATTAGCCAGTTGTTGCCCACCTTTTCATTTTTCATTATTGCCTCCTCCACCTGGCTCGGGAATATGTTTGTTCCCTTTATTATCAGCATGTCGTCGCTTCTTCCTTTTATTGGTGCATGTCTTACATGAGTTCTCCCGCAGTTGCATATCCCCTCATATAAAAATGTTATATCTCTTGTTCTGTATCTTATTATTGGCATACCTTCCTTTGTTAAAGTTGTCAGAACAAGTTCTCCTTCCTCCTCTGTGTCTATCCTCTCCCCTGTCTTTGGATCTATTATTTCTGCATAAAAGTGATCCTCCCAGAGATGCAGGCCATCGTGTTCATCACAATCTGCAGATACTCCTGGACCACACATCTCTGTAAGCCCATATATATCATGGACATCCATATTCCATTCTTCCATTATTCTCTCCTTCATTGCCTTGGTGAACATTTCCGCTCCAAAAATCCCATTTCTCACATTCAGTTCAGATGGCTCAATTCCCATTTTTCTTGCAACGTTGGCAAGGTGTAAAGCATAGGATGCTATACCTGCTATAAATGTGGTGCCGTAATATTTCATTAACCTAATCTGCCTTTCACTCTGTCCTTTACCAGTGGGCACTATAAGCGCACCGATTTTTTGCCCTCCATAATGAAAACCAAATGCTCCTGTAAATGTACCATATGGAATGGGGATTTGAAAAACATCCCTCTTCGTCAACCCGGCCATTGCCAGGCAGCGGGCCATCACCTCAGCCCATATTTCTAAATCATGCCTTGTATAGCACACTGTTATGGGCTCTCCTGTTGTGCCTGATGAGGCATGCAGCTCCACATATTCTTCCATCGGCTTTGCAAGCAGGCCAAATGGCATATTTTGGCGTAGCTCATCTTTGGTTGTAAAGGGTAATTTTTCCAAATCTTCAAAACTTTTTATATTCGGCTCCACACCAGCCTCATCAAATTTTTTTCTGTAAAAGGGCACATTATCATATGCATACATTACTATAGCCTTTAATCTTTTAAGTTGCAATTCCTGTAATTTCTTTCTTGGCATCTTTTCTGCTTTCTCATCGAACATGTGCATTTATTGGAGAGAGCTATAAATTATTTGCGAAGCAAAATCGGTTTTTTGAGAAGGTGGATTTTGCCTTTATAAATGCTGCCAATCTGAGTATTTCAAAAATTTTTGAAATGACAAAATTTATATAGCTCTTTTCTATAACATTTCAAAAAAATTTGAAATGGTGGAATGATGGCGAAGAAATGGATTAAAATTGTTGTACCAACCGCATTGCTTATCCTTGGCTTGGCTACAATAGTGTATCCAAAAATTACTGGTGAGCCCTTAACACCTGTATATAAATACCATGAGTTGAAGGAATATCCTGTATGGGAAATTCCAATAGTTTATATTTTCAGCTATGCAACTAGGGCATGGGGTCCCTTGCTTTTTGCTTTCATGCTCGGCGGCTTTTTCTCCACATTCATCTCAAAAGAAAAAATGATGGCTTACTTCTCCAGCAAAAGCAAAAGAAATTATTTTATTGCAGCTGGTTTAGCTCCAGTCTTTACAGTTTGCTCATGTGCAATGATTCCCATATTTGCAGGCATAATGATGGCAGGTGCAGGAATAGGACCGGCGATAACATTTTTATTAATGGCTCCCGCCGCCAATATAATGGCAATCATATTTACCTCTGAAATAATTTCATGGAAGCTAGCGTTGGCAAGAATAGTTTTCTCCTTCATAGGGGCAATAATTATTGGAATGATTGTAGCAAAGACGCCATGGGGTAAAAAGATAGAGGATAAATATATGGAGATGGCTGGAAAGAGACATACTAAAATACAGGAGATGGCGATAGAGGATAAATTCTGGGAAACGATGCATGTTGCTGGAGATCTGGCGAGAAGGGTTGTTCCTTATTTGGTTTTGGGATTGGTTTTTGTTTCATTCGTCGAAGCATATCTGCCAAAAGAGATTGTGGCAAAATGGCTTACTGGTATTCATGGAGTATTTTTGGGAGGAGCAATAGGTGTGCCCACTTATACTCCTACATTGGTTGAAGTATTCTTTACCAAAGCTTTGATTAACCTTGGAATGTCTCCATCTGCTGCTTTAGCATTTTTAATCGGAGCTCCAATGGCTTCTATACCAAGCATGCTCGGCGTTTCCAGAGTTGTTGGATGGAAGGTTGTTTTAACTTATGCTATTTTGGCAATAATAGTTGCGATTATATCTGGCTTGATATATCTTGGTTTGGGTGTTGGATTATGAATGTTGAGATACCTGCAGAATTGAAAAAGGAAGTGGAGAAAAAAGGAGGATGGGAAAAAATAAAAGAAAGTTTGCCTGAAGAAGATATAAAAATGATTGCAAAAGTTATGAAGGCATTGACAGATGAAAAGAGATTGAGAATACTTTATGCTTTATACAGACAAAAAATGTGCGTCTGCATGATCGCTGACTTGGTTAAATGTTCATACTCAAAATGCTCATATCATATTGCAAAATTGAAGGATGCCGGCTTAATAAAAGCTGTAAAAAAAGGAAATTACATCATTTATTCATTAACTGAATTCGGGAAAAGCATTGTCAGGCATTTTAATAAATATAAGCCTGAGGAGGTGATAAAATGAAGGTGGAAATATTGGGAACAGGTTGCCCAAAATGTAAGAAAACATATGAAAATGCTGAAAAGGCGATAAAAGAGCTTGGTATAGAAGCAGAGCTTGTTAAAGTATATGACAGCATAGAGATTGCTAAAAGAGGTGTATTTGAAACACCTGCTCTTGCCATAGATGGCGAGATAAAGATTGCTGGCAGAGTGCCAAGCGTAGAAGAAATAAAAGAGTTGCTAGGAGGTAAAAAATAAGGAGAAAATGGAGGGAAAAGATAAGGTATGCATTTATGCATGTTTCGGCGGTTTTTCCAATACAGGCATAGCTACAGCAATAGCAAGCATGGAAGCAATAAAGGAAGTAGGGCTTGACAAAGCATGTATAGGATGTCTTGCTGCCATACCACATGATGTGAAAAGCGTTAGAGAGAAAAATGACAATGCAAGAAAAATAATAACTGTTGATGGCTGTCAGATGGAATGTGCAAGGAAAATAGTTGAGAAGGCAGGATATAAAGTTAAAAGCATTGTTTTGGCAAGAGACATAGGAATGAAAAAGAAATCGTTGTATGAAGTAATAGAAGGAAATCTGACAGACTATGTCAATGAGGAAGATATCCAGAAAGCAAAGGAAGCAATTGTGAAGGCAATACTTGAGGAATAATCAACATGGATGAAAAAATGAGGGATTGGGAAAAACAAGGTATAGTATTGAATGAGGAGGGCAAAGAAAATGAAAATATTGCTTATTTCACCGCCGACAGATAGCGTTATAAAAAGAGTGGTTGGAACAACAGGACCACCTCTCAGTCTGGCATATCTTGCTTCAATGGTGAGAGATGAGCATGATGTAATTATTGTTGATTCCATAGCGGAGGAGCTATCATTTGATGATGTAAAGGAAAGAATAAAAAAATTTGATCCAGATGTGATCGGCATAACAGCCACGACGAGCATGATTCCAGATGCTTATAAAGTGGCAGAAATGGCAAAAGAAATAAACGAAAATGCAAAAGTTGTTATCGGCGGACCCCATGTCACATTCCTTCCGAAAAGAACTATGGAGGAATGCAAAAGCATAGATTTCATCATCAGAGGAGAAGGAGAGATTACATTTAGGGAATTAATCAGGGCGATTGAAAAGGGCAAGGATTTTAAGGTCATAAAAGGTTTGAGTTTTAGGAAAGGGAAAACAATAATAAACAATCCTCCGAGAGAGCTTATAAAAAATGTAGATGAAATTCCCATGCCGTCATATGATCTCCTTCCTATGGGGAGGTATAAAGCAGATGGTGTGAAATTTGGTACCATCCTTACAAGCAGAGGATGCCCATTCAACTGCATCTTCTGTTCTTCTTCGCTGCAATTCGGAAAAAAATGGCGCGGGCACAGCCCTGAGCGCGTGATAACAGAGTTATCAATTTTGAGAAATGAATATGGCAGGAAATCAATAGAGTTCCTTGATGACACATTTACTCTGGTGAAATCAAGGGCAATAGAGATATCAAATAAAATAAAAAAGGAAGGACTTGACATATCATGGGTTGCATCATCAAGAGTTGATACTTTTTCAAAGGATATAGCAGAGGCGATGCATGAAGCGGGAGCCCACACCATATATTTTGGCATAGAATCTGGCACGCAAAAAATCCTTGATTTCATAGGTAAAGGTATAACTCTGGAGCAATCGAAAACTTCAGTAAAAAATGCTAAGAAAGCAGGGCTCCGCACTTTTGGCTCATTTATCATAGGTTTTCCGCAGGAAAGCAGGAGAGATGTGAAAAAAACGCTGAAATTTTCAAGAAAGGTGGGTGTGGATTTTGCACAGTTTACTCTTGCAACGCCATATCCAGGCACACGTTTGTGGAATGTGGCTTTGAAGGAAAAATTACTCACAACAATGGACTGGAAGAAATTCACAACACTTGATCCTATACTTAAATTGAAATATTTTACGAGAGAGCAAATATTAAAAGTACTCAGGCTTGCATATGTAAAATTTTATCTTCGTCCCAAAGTTTTGATAAAAGATATTATACAGGATAAAGGATTCATAATAAGGAGGGCTATCCCTCATGTTATAAAGATGTATATCCAAAAATTGAATTCCAATATTATTTCCTTGAGGGGGTGAAAATGAATGAAGAAGGTGAAAAATGGTGACTAAGCAAAAAAATTCTGAATTGGCGAATATACCACAAGTGAGGGAAAAAATCGGAATATGCTCCCTTCCTGCTCTCGTGAACAATATTTCAAGGCAAATCTTGCTTGTTAAGAAAATCCCTCATATTATAGTTATGGATGGATGTCATAATGAATGTTCCAAGAAAATTGTGGACAGGATAGGGA
>Ga0209834_10001782_pt1 | contig 11751 bp, 11 predicted proteins | sample Mar14236cmmetaG_FD_184134 | JGI IMG/M metagenome (GOLD analysis project Ga0209834, IMG submission 184134) | Marine hydrothermal vent microbial communities from Guaymas Basin, Gulf of California to study Microbial Dark Matter (Phase II) - Marker... ...
GGGCTGGCGTATCTCCTTGGAGTGGCGTTTCCGGTCACGCCGTATTTCCTCGCATCCAGCTCGCTGACGGCCCTTCCGTTCTCGATACTGCTGGCCGGCTCCGCGCTCGCGATAGTGGCAACGCTGATTTCGCTCCTCTCAGGAATCTCAATCAGAAAGAAGGTCGCAGAGATGGTTGCAACCGGCCTCGGCGCGGCGTTCCTGAGCTACCTCTTCGGCAGGCTCATGGAGGTTCTTTTCAACGTCTCGGCGCTTTAGCAGTCCTTTGCCATTTTCTATTTGTCTCGCCGCATGTCAGACTTTTACGTACTTCCACTTCCCCCTCTTAAACGCCCACCAGAAGAGGGCCGCAGTGGTGAATGTTTCGAGGCTCATCGCTATCCAGGCCGCTACGACACCCAGGCCTTCGAAGGTGAAGCCTGGGAAGGCTATACCAAATATCTCGAACTCGGGTATTGTAAAGCCGAACCCGAGGATGTACGAGGGAACTATGCGGAAGAGGAGCTTGCTGACGGCGGTTATGTACATCGGCGTCTTTGTGTCTCCCGCTCCCCTAAGGGCGCCCCCAAGGACGAAGAGCCAGCCAAGGGGAATCTCGCTTATACCAACGATTATTAGGTATATGCTCGCCAGCCTCACGACCTCGCCGTAGTTCGGGTCGCTAGGACTTATGAAGGGCATGACCAGGTAGCGCGGGAAAGCTATCAGGACGAACGCCATGACCGCCATGAAGGCGCTGGCCATCTTAATGGCCTCGTAAACAGTCCTCTCGGCCTTTTCAGGGTCGCCTTCTCCGAGGCCCTGGCCGACCAGGGCAGAGGCAGCGACATTGAAGCCGAAGGCCGGCATGTATGCTATGCTCTCAACGCGGAGGCCGACCTGGTGTGCTGCGAGGGCCACAGTCCCAAAGCGGGTCACTATGCTCATGTAGATGAAGTTGTAAAAGCTGAATATCCCGCGCTCGATCATGGTGGGGATTCCTATGCGCAGTATCCTCACCACCATTTCCGGGTGAAATCTCCAGCTCGGCCGGAACCTGAGGACGAGCCTTCCACTCCAGAGGAGGTAGAGGCCGAGGAGGAATGAGAAGGTTATTCCTATGCCGGACGCCCAGGCAGCCCCGACGGGACCGAGCTCCGGAAAGCCGAACTTTCCGAACACCAGGAGGTAATCGAGAATCGCGTTCACAACGTTCATAACGATGCCGAGCTTCATGGGCGTCTTCGTGTCGCCGGCACCCCTAAGGGCGGAGAATGCAGTAAAGCCTGCAAACCGAATCGGGTAGAACGCGAAGAGCACTTTTATGTACTGATAGCCGAGCTCAACCACATCCCCGCTCGCGCCCATTATCCTCAGGATGTCGTCGCCGAGAAACCAGCCGAATAGCATGACCGGGACACCGAGGAGGAACGACAGGTAGATGCTCTGCTCAAGTGCCAGGGTAGCGTTCTCGTTGTCTTTCGCTCCAACGAACCTCGCCACCAGCGCCAGGGTTCCAGTTGCGACGGCCGCCATGATGGGCATCATGAACCAGCTCACCTGCCCGCCGAGGCCGACCGCGGCCAGGGCAAGAGCTCCGAGCTGGCCGACGATCATCATGTCCACTAGGTTGAGGAGTGTCTGAGAGATGTTGCCCATTATCGCGGGCCAGGCAAGCTTCCATAGCCTCCGCTGGTTCTCGTTGAGATGCAGCATTAAGACGTCCCTCTAAACGGTAAAATTGATGTGGGAGTTAAAAGGATTATGGTCTGCCGTGTTATCCACTATACGCACGAGAAGAGATGGAACCAAAGGAAAAGAAAAAATTCAGAGGAGGTTCCTCTTCTTCTTCCACTTGTGGGACCAGCTGTACTTCCTCATGCGCCTGCTCCTGCCGAAGCCGCACGAGGCGCAGTAGCCCTTCTTGACGTTGTAGGCGCGCTTTCCACAGCGCCTGCACCTGATGTGAGTTGGAGTGTGGTTCCTCCTGCCCTTTGGCCCAGTTCCCGCTCCCATGGTATCACCTCGCCAGGTAATGAATTCACTCTATCTCAACCGGGGAGATGGCAAGAACGTTGTCTCCCCTGATGACGATTTTACCGTACTTCTTAACTTCCTCGCCGTCCTGCATGAGGGAAGCATCGGCGAGGACAACGTTCAGGTGGATGTCGTAACCGATGAGCTTACCCCTGAACTCCGAACCCCTCTTGAGGAGCACGAGGACATCCTTATCAAGGGACTTGTGGATAACATCGAGTGGTCTTTCCGCCATTTTCACGCACCTCCAAATAATCAAAGTTCGTAACGATAACGAGAGAAACGGTTTATAACTCTTTCCGTCCGCAGAGGGAGCGTTGGCACTTGGACAATGCCTTCCCCAAAAGGTTTTTATGAAAGTCCCCGACTCGGTTTTCAGGTGGTGAGTAATGGGAGAGACGCCCGACAGATACGAGATTCTCCAGGATCTGATGAGGAGAAGGGGCTTTGCATGGGGTAGCTTTGAAATCTACGGCGGTTCACGCGGATTCTACGACTACGGCCCGCTCGGTGCGACCATAAAGAGGAAAATCGAGCGGAAGATACGCGAGGCCTTCCAGAGGGAGGGCTTTTTCGAGCTTGAAACGCCTGACATAACGCCGGAGAAGGTCTTCATCGCGAGCGGCCACGTTGAGAAGTTCGTTGACCCCCTCGTCGAGTGTAAGAAGTGCGGCGCAAGGTTTAGGGCCGACCACATAGTGGAGGAGGCCCTTGGAATAGACACAGAAGGTATGAGCGCCGAACACCTAACCGAACTCATCTGCGAGCACGGGATAAAGTGCCCCAAGTGCGGCGGTGAGCTCGGCGAGGTTTGGTACTTCAACCTCATGTTTGAGACCAAAATCGGCCCCTACGGCGACCAGAAGGGCTACCTGAGGCCGGAAACGGCGCAGGGTATCTTTGTGAACTTCAGGCGCCTAAACGCTTTCGCAAGGAACAAGCTCCCCTTCGGTGTCTTCCAGATTGGAAAGGCTTACCGCAACGAGATTTCGCCGAGGCAGGGCATGCTCCGCCTTAGGGAGTTCACACAGGCCGAGGCAGAGATATTCTTCAACCCCGAGGAGACAGAGCACCCGCACTTCGACGAGGTCAAGGACGAGGTTCTGCGGCTCTATCCGATAGAGCACCAGCTCAAGAACCTCGGCGAGATTGAAATCACCGCAGAGGAGGCGGTAAAGCGGGGCTACGTCATGAACACTTTCTTTGCGTACTACATGGTCATGGTCAAGCGCATCCTCCTCGACATCGGCATTCCGGAGGAGAAGATTCGCTTCCGCCAGCAGCTGCCCGAGGAGCGCGCGCACTATTCCCGCGACACCTGGGACGCCGAGATTCACAGCGAGCGCTTCGGCTGGGTGGAATGCGTTGGAGTGGCCAACCGCGGTGATTACGACCTCAGCAAACACATGAAGATGAGCGGGGCGGATTTAACCGTCCTCATTCACTACGACGAGCCCAGGATAGTCAAACATCTCAAAGTGAGCCTCAACATGAAGCGCGTCGGGCCCAAGCTGAAGAAGGACGCCAAGAGGATAAACGAACTCATCCAGAGCTGGGACGAGGAGAAGCTGAAGAATCTGGTAGAGGTCTTGGAGAGGGACGGCAGGATCACCATTGAAGGCTACGAGCTTGAGAAGGACGACTTCATCATCAAGGAAGTCGAGGAGAAGGTGACCGGCGAGAAGATAGTGCCGCACGTCCTTGAGCCGAGCTTTGGAATTGACAGGCCGTTCTACCTGCTCCTTGAGAACAGCCTCGTCATCGAGGAGGACAGGACCTACCTCAGGCTCAAGAAGGACATGGCACCGATCGAGGTGGCCGTGCTCCCGCTCGTCGCCAAGGAGCCCCTCAAGAGCATCGCCTATAATGTCTTCAGGACGCTCCAGAAGGAGGGCTTCATAGCAGTCTACGACGAGAAGGACACGGTGGGAAGGCGCTACATGCGCTACGACGAGATTGGAACGCCCTACTGTGTGACTATAGACAACCAGACGCCGGAAGACAACACAGTCACGATCCGCGACCGCGACACGAGGGAGCAGACGCGCGTAAGCATCAAGGAGCTTCCGGAGAAGCTCAGGGGGCTGATTTTCGGAGAGTGAGTCATTCTTTTTCCTTACCATCCCTTTTGATGGTGTCCCCCAATGAAAACCCATCTCATCTACCGCCGCATCCCAAACAGGGTGCTGGAGAGGGAAGACGAGCTTATAGCTGACCTTGGAGACGTGGTAGTCGCAAAGTCCCGCTTCGAAGGTATGCTCGCACCCCTCCGGGTGGACGGCGTCGAGGTCATCAAGAACGGCTACACCATGGTCTACTTCGCCTTTGTTGGGGAGAACTACGATGTCTTGAAGGTCTATGACGAGGAGGGTAACTTCAAGGGGCTTTACGTGGACGTTCTGGCATACACCAAGCGCGAGGGGAACACGATAGAGATGCTCGACCTCTTCCTCGACGTCTTCATCTTCCCGGACGGCAGGGTCTTTCTCCTCGACGAGGACGAGCTTGAGATGGCCCTCAACTACGGGCTGATTGACAGGGAGACATTTGACTTCGCATACCGGGTTGCGAGGAAGATAATGGAGAAGGCTAAGGACGGCCGGTTCCCGCCGGAAATAGTGTGGAGATATCAAGGCGGGTTGGGCAGAGAGTCAAGGAGTATGTTGATGTAAGCGACCACGTGGGAAGCGAGGTAGCTCTTCCTCCCCACGCTCACCTTCTCCGCTATCCCTTCGAGAAAAGCCTCGTCTTCCCGGTCCAGCCCTTTGTGGTCTCCGAGGACGAAGGCGACGTTGCCTGAGAACTTAACTTCCGTGGCGGGTTTGCCATCTTCATGCAGATAGTACAGCGTCGAATTCTTGAGTGTAAGCCGTATCACGTCCTCAAAAGTCCTGTTGCTAATATAGAGGCCAGGATAAACCTCGACTTCCTTTCCCGGCTCCCTAATCCCATCCCCTGCCTTGAGTGCCTTCATTATGAGCCTGGCCGTGCTCCGCTCATCTGGGTTGAGCCTGACCTTCAGCTCCGGCCCCTCAAAGCGTATGGCCTTGGGCGGGTCCGGGGGGCCGTAGAGGAGGAGCCAGACGCGGACGTTTTTTCGAAAGCCGTGGGAGAGCAGAAAAGCCGAGTTAAGGAACCTGCAGAGAACGTCTATCCTACCGCTCGTCCCGGGAAGGTCGCTCAGCTTGAAGTCCGCCCTCGTGTGAGCCTCGTTGGCCTTGATTATGAAAGTCCTCATGGAGGAAGGTAGGCAAAGGGGTTTAAAGGCCTGACCCCTAAGAGGTGCCGGTGGTAGGAATGAAGTTCCTGAAAGACAGTAAGGATGGAGCGCTTCTTCTAATCTACGTCCAGCCAAAAGCGAAGAAGAACAAAATTGAGGGCATCGATGAGTGGCGCGGAAGGCTCAAGGTCAAAATCGAGGCCCCGCCGGTTGAAGGAAAGGCAAACAAAGAAGTGGTCAAGTTCTTCTCCAAGACCCTCGGGGCCGAGGTCGAGATAGTCGGGGGCGAGACTTCCCGAGAGAAAACTCTCCTGATTAGGGGTCTTTCAGCCGAAGAAGTTCGCAAAAAACTTGGACTTTGATGCACACGCATGTCCTTTGTTCTTTTCTTGATATCAGCAATGAACACCCTTTTTTAGGAGCAACACTTAAATTCATGAATGTTTCTTCACCTTCAGGTGGTCGGGATGAAAAACGGAACAAAGAAGCTCACGCTGGCGGAGGCGAGTGCCATACTAATCGGGACCCAAATAGGGGCGGGGGTTCTGGGCCTGCCGTATGCGCTTAGGAACGCTGGCTTTGCAGGGATAGCCATTATCATCGCAGTTGGCATTCTCACGCTCCTCACGGCCCTTTTCGTGCTTGAGCTGGCCGTCCAGAGGGGCGGGACGCTCACTTCACTCGCGCGCGAGACGCTCGGAAGGGCGGGCGGCTGGTTGATGCTCGCGAGCATATCCGTCCTCAGCTATGGTGCCCTGATAGCCTACATCGCCGGAAGCGGCGATATTCTGTCGTCCCTGCTCGGAATCAACAAATCAATCTCTGCGGTAATTTTCTGGATGATTATGAGCGGGATTGTGCTGATGGGCCTCAAGGCGTCGGGCGAGGCCGAGCTGATGCTCAACTTCCTCCTGCTCGGTGCGCTGGCGGTTGCAGTGGCTTTGATGCTGCCGAAGGTGGACGTTGAAAACCTCGCAACCGTGGATACCCCCGCCCTGGTTTCCGGGATAGGTGTCGCCATCTTTGCCTACGTCAGCCACATGGTCGTCCCCGAGATGTATAAAGGGCTCGGAAGTGCGGAGAAGACAAAGAAGGCCGTCCTCATAGGTTACCTCGTGCCCATGGCGTTCTACTCCCTCTTTGTCCTGGCCTTCGTCGGTGCGCTGGGAGGTGGCACTCCTCAGCTGGCCACTGCGGCCCTGGAGGACTACTACGGCGGCCTTGGGAAGGTGCTCGGTCTTATCCTTCCGCTCGCGGCCATAAGCACGAGCTACATCGGCGTAGGCTTCGCCCAGATGGACAACCTCAGGGAGGCGTTCAAGCTCGACAAGAGGAGTGCATGGCTCCTGACGGTGGTTCCGCCACTGCTGATATACTTTGCCGGCCTGAAGAGCTTCGTCAGCGCCCTCTGGCTCGCAGGAACGTTCGGCGGCCTCCTCTACGCGGGGATACTGCCGGTGGCGATGTACGTCAAAACGAGAAAGGTGCACCCTCCAAAGTGCGTGGGGATCCCGCACGGCGTTGCTTACTTTGCAGGGGCGATTTTCTTCCTGGTTTTTGTGTATTCGGTAGTGTCTATGGTTTGAATTTCTTTTTTACTCCATTGCATGCTTCCTATGGCAAGCAATGCAACGAAGCCATATAAAAGAGAAAAGGACAAGCTGGACAAGTTCACTTCAAAATCCTCAAGCTCTGGTTCGTCTTCCTTATGCTCTCCCACTTGTCGGCGAGCTCGAACATGGCCCTTATCGCATCTACGTTCTCCGGAACGACGTCGCTCTCCTGGTGGACTGCCTGGATGTAGAAGAGCCTGTTTCCACGGACGCTTATGCTCTCCTTCCAGACGGCTATCTCGTAGAGGTTGTTCCACTCGCGGTGCAGGTCGCGGGCGAACTCTATGAGCTGGGCGGTGCTCTCGAAGCCCCTCTCCTTCTCGAAGAGGAGAACGCGCGTGGTGTTCTCGAAGATGTCCACAACGTCCTTCGCCTCGATCGGCTTCTTCAGCTCGACCATGACCGAGTGAACGTGCATGAGAGTGGTTGGAACGACGAAAGCGCTCGTCTCGATGTTAATCGGAATGACCGTCTGGACGTCCGGCCCGTGGTGTGACGGAACCGTGACGCTCGGCTTTATTGCATTGACGGGCCCGCGCTTCGCGTCGTTCGGGTCAGCCGCGCGGCGAATCATGACCGCGTAGACGTAGTCGATGTACTCCTGAATCGCGCTCAGCGTCCTCGTCAGGCCCGTCGTGTTGCACGAGACAACCCTAACGTAGTCCTTTCCGAGGGCATTCTCGTAGTTCGCTTGGGCCACGAAGGAGACCTCGGCGACGCTCGCCTTCTCGCCGCCCTGGAAGATGGCCTTGACCCCGGCCTTCTCGTAGAGTTCCTTGTTCTTAGCGCCCATCCCTCCGGGGGTGGCGTCAACGATGACGTCAACCTCGTTGAGGAGGTCGTTCAGGGTTCCAGCCACATCAAAGCCGGCCTTTTCGAACCGCTCAACGAACTCCTCGCTCGCCGCGTAAACCGGAATTCCCAGCTCCTTCGCACGGTATGCCTCGAAGTCCGGCTTCGTCTTGGTAACGCCTATGAGCTTCATGTCGTCCTGCTTCATGACAGCGTATCCAACGCGCTTGCCAATAGTTCCGTAACCGTTAATTCCGACCTTCACCTTCATGAGACCACCGGGAAGTTTTATGACTATAAAATACTTAAGCCTTGTTTTCACTCGTGGTGAAAACTGCCGACATAGGGCACCGTTTTTACATTTTTGTGCAAAGGGCCTCCGCTGGGGTTATAAGCTCCCCCGCCCAAAATCTGTGGGGGAGAGAAGATGTTCGCCGAGATACTAACTGTAGGGGACGAACTCCTCACCGGAAACACCGTGGACAGCAACTCGGCCTTTATTGCCCAGAAGCTCACAGAGAGGGGCTACTGGGTGAGGAGGAAAACCACAGTCGGCGACGACGTTGAGGAAATAAAGGCCGCCGTCAGGGAGATTCTCGGCAGGAAACCGGAGGTTCTGGTGATTTCGGGAGGCCTCGGGCCCACCCACGACGACGTCACCATGCTTGCGGTTGCAGAGGCCCTGAACAGAAAGTTTGTTCTATGCGAGCCGTGTCTGGAGAGGATCAAGAAGTTCTACCGCGAGCTCTACGAGAGGGGTTTGATAGATGACCCCGAGCTCAACGAAGGGAGGAAAAAGATGGCCTATCTTCCGGAGGGAGCCGTTCCCCTTGAGAACACGGAAGGTGCCGCACCGGGTGCCTACATCGAGCACGAAGGTGTCAAGATATTCGTCCTCCCTGGAATGCCCCGTGAGATGAAGGCCATGCTGGAAAGGGAAGTTTTGCCGAGGCTTGGTGAGAGGAAGTTCATCCAGAGAAAGCTCCTCGCTGAGATAACGGACGAGAGCAAGCTCGCACCGGTTCTTATCGAGGCTCTCAAGAGGTTCCGCGTGAGGATTCACTCGTCACCCAAGGGCTTCGGGAAGTACATCGGAATAATCATATTCGGAGAGAATGAGGAGGAGATAGAAAAGGCCGTGGCCTTCATGGAGGAGCAGGGAGTTCACTTCGAAGAGGGCTGGTAGCGAAACGCTGATAAAGATTAGCGGCCAATCCCATCGAGTCAAATCCATCTGAATGGCAACAACCGCTGCAGTGGTGTGAGCCATGCTTCCCGCCGAAGTCCGTTCAATCATCGAGGAGATGCGGGCCGAGCGCATAAGGGGCGCGGGCTACCTGGCAATGAAGGGCGCCGAGGCTTACCTGCTCCTTTCCGAACTCCTTGAGGGGGAGGAGCTTGAGAACGCCCTGAGGGAGATGAAGAGGGAAATTCCGGCCGTCAACAGGACGATGGCTTCCCTCTACAACCTGGCAAGGTTCATCCCGATAACCGGAAACCCAGAAGTGGTAAGGGCGAAGGCCGAGGAGTTCATCCGCCTGAGTGAGGAGGCCAGGAGAGAAATTGGCAACATCGGGAGCGAGCTGATAGACGAAAACGAGGTTGTAATCACGCACTCGTTCTCCTCCGCAGTCCTCGGGATATTCAGGGCGGCCAGGAGGAAGGGGAAGTACTTTCACGTCATTCTAACAGAGAGCTCGCCCGACTACGAGGGTATTGCCCTTGCGAGGGAGCTCGATTCCCTCGGTGTTCCGTTTAAAGTAATAACGGACGCACAGCTCGGCCTTTTCGCAAAGAATGCCACCCTCGCACTGGTCGGTGCCGACAGCGTTACCCGCGACGGGGCCGCGGTGAACAAGGCAGGAACATACCTTCTCGCCCTCGCCTGCCATGACATCGGCGTTCCCTTCTACGTTGCCGCCGAGAGCTTCAAACTCCACCCGGAACTGAGTTCTGACGAGATTGAAATCGTCGAGAGGCCCTACGCCAGACAGGGCTACCGGGTGAGAAATTTCCTCTTCGACGTTACCCCTTGGAGGTACATCCGGGGCATCATAACGGAGTTTGGAGTTCTGGTTCCTCCGAAGGAAATCTAAACGCAAGCGCAGAAAACAGAAAAGAAATAAAAGGAGCTCACTCCTGGTGAGCCAGCCAGAGGAGTGCGCCTTTGATGAAGGGCCAGTTGCTGTTGATGTATTTCAGATAATAGTCGTCACTGAGTCCCTTGCTTGAGCCGTAGGCAACTATTCTGCCGCTTCCGACCTCCACGGCGGCCGCAACTACTGGATTCGTGCCCTTGGCATTAACCACGTTTCCGTCGGCGTCTACCGAGTAGCTGGTGTCGTGGCCTCTGATGAGCCACACCGCGGTGCCGCTTATCGTGAGGGTCTGGCCGTTGTAGTACATCGTCCAGTCGTCGGGCATGAACTTCATAGCAGGGTGATCTTTGTTGTAGATTCCAAGGAACGGATAGTATGGCCTGCCGCTGTTCTGGTCGTCGTCCATGAGCTCATCGGCGTTGAACTTAATGCCGTACTTACCGACCACGGCGTTGAGGCTCTCACTCCTGGAGTACATGTACCAGTCTCCCGCTATAAAGAGCCCGCCACCGTTTTCGACGTACTTCTGAAGCGCCGCCACCTCGTCTGCGGTCAGGTCCTTCCTCGGGTTGAGGATTACTACGACGTCGTATTTCTCAAGCAGGTCGTAGGTGAGCGGAAGCCTGTTTATGGTCACTTCCCATCCAAGCTCGCCCTTGATCTTCTCGACGAGTTCTTCAACTCCCACTTCCTCCACATAGTATTGGCCGTGGGAAGCATCGATTAACACCGTTGTGAGTGTGACGGTAACGTTGGTCTGGTTGGTGGGTGTCTGATCAGTCTCGTTGCCCGGAACTGTTCCAGTTTCGTTGTTCTGCTCTTGCATCTGCTGGGCGGCTTTTATCTCTTCCAGGGCTCTCTGGAGGTGGGGCAGAATGAACTGGATTTCTTCCTTAACATCCTCACCAAGGAACAGTGCCTTGCGCAAGTGTATCATAGCAGGGAGATAGAAACCAGTCCTACCGGCGCGGTTCTTGAACTGCTCGTAGAGTGAGTACTCCTCCATGGCCTTCAACATGGTGCTGTTTATCCAGCTAATCTTGTCAGCGACGTTGTCGTCGAAGGATACTCCATAACTAGTAAGCTCCGAGACCGTGGTGGTGAAGTTCTCATAGAGATCCTGGAGATCCGAAAGTCTGGAGTTATACTGAACACTGTAATACATAGTCAGACCGTAGGCAACGGTATTGGGGTTCGGAACAACCTTATAATCGTAGATTACCTCGTCGATAATGCCCCATTCCCCAGTGAGTAGCTGTATGTCAATCCTAAGTTCGCCGAGGGACCTCGGTGTATATACAAATGACTCTTTGATGCTACCCCCACTCTCAACCAATCTAGTCACGTTTTTAATCTCCACCCCATTGGCATAGACAACAAATGTCACGTTGTTGCTTATCTCTCCGTTGTTTGTAATAGTCACTTCGAAGTTCATTGGAGTCCCTCTAACCGCACGGTCAGGCTTAACGACGTCAGAGATACGTATGGAGGGAATGTAAAGTTCGTAGTCAGTTGGGTAGACTTCTATAACATTGTATTTGTAGCCTATTCCCTCAACGTATTTCAGAATTTTTCCGGGAGTGACGTCCATTATTTCATAGTAATCATATAGAAGTAGCGTTCCGGTATCGTCAGTAACGGTAATGCTCTTCCCATCAACTTCTGTGACTCTGACCCATTCCAACTTAACACGCATGCTCTGGTAGGCATCACTCATGTTGGACACGTTGATCACAACTGGCTCTGGAAGCTCGGCGGATCCAACCACTTTGTAAATCGGGTCCGCTATCTCGTAGAGTCCACTCCACATGTCTGTTGTTCCGTTAACCTGAACGATGTCCCCGGGCTTAACGTCTTTCGTAAATGACTTACCCACGTATACGTAAATTCCGCTGTTGGGTTCGGTGCCGTTCTGGATGAAGAAACCGGTGCTGCGAGTGCCTATGACTATTCCACTGGTGATGACCGGCTTACCAGTCTCCCAGTTTTCCCGTATCTCCTTGATGGACTG
>Ga0209834_10001783_pt1 | contig 11749 bp, 17 predicted proteins | sample Mar14236cmmetaG_FD_184134 | JGI IMG/M metagenome (GOLD analysis project Ga0209834, IMG submission 184134) | Marine hydrothermal vent microbial communities from Guaymas Basin, Gulf of California to study Microbial Dark Matter (Phase II) - Marker... ...
AAGCTATCGCGTTCTATCGGCCCAATCAGATTTCCCACTGCTCCGGGAAACCGGAACAACACATCACCATCGGTAAAAATGGCTTCCTGCTGTTCTTCCGACAAACGAAAGGGATCAGACCAACTGATCCCTTCCCGTACCACTGGCTTGTACCCAGCCAGCACCAACTCTGCGTCTTCCACGTTTTCTGTGCTGGCCAATGTCACCAAATCTTCGCCCAGCGCCAGCAACGACCGGCTGCGCATGAGCCTTTCCATCTGTTGAAGCAGATAACGATGGTTCAAATTTGGATTGGCAATATACTCATTGGACAATCCGGCAAGCAGTGTTTCAATTTCCGGAGCCTGTTCATCGGCGACTTCCTGAGCACGGCGCTTGCTTTCATAAATGTCCTGTATGTGAACAGCGGGGGGCTTGCCATACTCGCTCCAATATCTCACGCACCACTTAGCCAAGGTGCGAAGAGCTGGAACACGAAACAAATCTGGCCGAAACATCGGAGCTGCTTCAGCCAGGAACTCGGCACTGACAATCATCCCAATGACGATCCGGCGCTCTAGACTCGCGTCAAATTTCCTTATTTCGTAATCCATGATTATTGAGGACCTCCAAAAGTGGCCGAAAATCTGCGCCATAAACGACCGCTTGGTGGACAAATATTATAATTGGGACTCCGTATGCCTTGTTCCAGCAACCAACGAGCCATCATCCTACCAAAGCCCTCCAATCCACCCGATATATGTACCAGCAATGGATTACTTTCACAAAGCATATTATACTGCTTGGCGATGCTTTCTGCGACAGTGGCACTGATGCCAATGCCCATTTCCCGCAATGGGGCAGCTACCGTCTGTGCTTGTGGACTGGCATTTTCCCAATGCTCTTCCGTTGTTTTTTCAAAAAAACTTTTTGGCTTAGGCATGCAGCGGGCAAGAACCAACATACTACTGGCCGTCCTGCGGTTATAGATGGCATCCTCCATGCTGATTCTAGCAAGCCAGGAATTGGGACCGGGCCACATCCCAGGCTCCACCATAACATTGATCATACGGATTGCGCGTTTGATAACTACCGGTGCCCACGGTTCATATAACACCTTTTCTGGAATGTTGTGTTTAGCTATCCATTTGGAATCCCACTTCTTTTTCCTACTAAAGCCTCTTAGTAATTCCTCAGCCGCGGAACCACTTCGAATATAGACTTTAGCCTTTGGATCTTTGTGTTTTCTTAGGTTTTTTTGGAGATTCCAGTACTCAACCCAAGGGTTTGGAGTGTTTATTTGTTTTTTTCTAGTTTTTGCACAGGATTCTAGAGGTTTGGCATGGCGATAAATTGATGTTTTTAATGGAGTGTTTGTTTGTTTTTTCAAAACAACCTCCTTGGTGCATAAAAACATTGTAAGTCATTGTTTTGTTTGGCAATTTGTTATCTTGTGTTGCGTTTCGTCGTGTAACTCACTGTTTTTATTGCGTTTTATGCCTTAATTTTCACTTAAACTGACGCATAACTTATTCCATGCATTCATATATACTACGTATATATTCATTTATTCCATAAGTTATGTATTTTATTTATTATTATTTATTTTAACGCACGCACGCGCACGCGCGTTATAAGAGCCTGGAAATTTTTAGTGAATCCAACGAGTTACAACTGGCCATTTTTGCCATGTCTCCAACGATTACCAATTTCCCAATAATAGCTCGTTGCGAATTTCCACGACCTCGTGCTTGCTCAATTCGCCGGGATCTTTTCCATTGGGCAGGATGACTTGTTTTGTATCCACCCCGAGGCCACTCATTCTCCACGCTAGTTTTTCTCCGGCAGCTTTTCCAGCTTCATCACCATCAAGCATGATGAACAGGCGACGAAATTTTTTCAGTAGTGCAATTTGGGCTGACGATACCTGATCACCGAATATCGCCAATGCCCCCGGTCCGATTCGCCAGACGTCTGCCGGGCCTTCCACGACGATGGCGGTAGGTCCAACGATATGAGTGCCGCCAATTGGGCCGTCCCATCCATACAAAAGATTTTTGTGGTGGATCTGCTCCTGGTTTTTTGGGCAAGCGCGGTACTTGTCCGGTCTGTTGCCAATGGATCTGGTGGTATAACTGACCAGATTCCGTTCAAAATAGATCGGGATGATGATCCGCCATCGCCATCTTGGCTCGGCGGTGTGATCTGTTCCTTTCAGCCCCCACATTTCCACCAATTCATTCGGGTTGAACCCTCTGGAGCGTAGGTAGGCTTCATGAGAGCGCGATAACGGCCTTGTTTTTTTCGGCAGACGGGTACGTATAGGTCTGCCCGAGATCGTGGCGTCTGCGCGTTCTGAGAATGCCCTGTGCACCTTGTACGTGCTGAGCAGTGCCCGCACCTTGTGCTCGGAGATATTCAGCACTTCCGCCAGGGCCGTTATTTGCGGCTTCCATCCACAGCGCCAGCAATAGAAATAATCATTGGTCAGATTATACCCCAAGTGGAAATTCCGGGACCCAGTGCAAAATGGGCAATGGGTGTTGATCCATCCTTCCCGGTAATGTTTATTGCCTCGCGGCGCTGTGGGGATGTGCCGGTCTTGGTATAGCGCCGCGAGGTCTATCGGAATGTTTTTCATTTGTTTGCGGCCCTTTTTGCCATATACGCCATGTGGGCTTTTTTTGCTCTTTTTCGGAGTTCTTGTTTTTGCTCTTCAGTCAGCTTTCGTTTGGTGTGGAATGGACGTTTGCCAAAGCGGTACAGCCACAACGGGCAATCTTTCATGTGGCATGCCTTGACCTCGTTCGAACTGCCCGCACAGCATTCCAAACATTTCAGCCGCATCGCCTTGAGGGGCGTCACAAATTTTGGCTCGTCAAATTGTTGCATTTTGCACCACCTGTGTAAAAAGGTTACAGTTTGCGTTTTGTTGCTGTAAAGCGTGGAGTTTTTCGATTAAAATTTTTTACGGCTATCTCCCTATGGACCCGACCGAGAAAATCGGCGGCATTGACTGTAGCTTGTAAGAAACGCGAAAAATTTCGATTTTTGCGGTGTGCCTGAGAGGGGATTTTGGCCCCCCTCTCAGGTGAGTGCCCTATTCGGTGAAATTCTGGCCAGAATTTTGGCTATTTTTGCACCGATAGGGGTAGAGTGGGCAGGTGGTCACTTGGCAGGCAACCACCTCGTTCACGTCGTCTGTTCTTAGGCAATCTAAGCACCGTTCTTGAATTGCCTCATACAGTATTTGTTTTGTTGGTTCTTTGTCCGCTTTGATATAGTGCTCTGCGGACAGGTTCAAATTTGAATCTTCGAAGATCTCGATGGGATCTACTGTTCTTGCTTTCATGTGGTCTCCTTTTATTGTTCTTTGATTACGCGGCCTTGGCTACGAAGTCATCCGCGAGTTGGAAGGCGGCCTGATCCAGTAGGTAGCCATCTCCGAACCATGCCGAGGCAAGGCGGGAATCGACAGATCGTCCTCGATAATACAGCATCCACTCGTTGATGGCGTTATACGCATCCCACCAACTGATGCGGTCCTGTGGGCGAGTGCCAAGGCCTCTGCCATTGAATAGCACGTTCATGATGGCGGTTTCTCGACGTGTCACGTCTTCTGTTTGAAGTACGGCACGGATATATTTGATGAGGTCATCCTGGTTTACGTTGGAGTTGGCCAAACGGCGGTATTTGTCTGCTTGAAGGGAAAATTCAGCCTTCGCAGTGTCCAGTGATTGCCGTAGCAGATCCAAAGAGTCGCGGACGTTGCCCCGGTGATACACTCGAATCAATTTACTGCCGTCGTCCTTAACAGCCCATGACAGGGTGTTGTTACAGACTACGCGAATTGATGTGAATCCGAAGCGGACCGCTTGGGTGCCGTCATGTGAATTGGATAACATGACGTAAGGCTTCACGACATCTCCATCGCGTATTTCAGCGTCTTTGGTGTCAGTAATCTTTGCCAGTATCCAAACCTTCCGCCCGTTTTTTAGACTTCCCGCAGTTTCCAGTGTGATTGAACCGTCTTCTACTAATGGGCGGAAAATTTCGAACGCCTCATCATTTTGTAGTAGTTGGTACTTGTTGCTAACAACGGTAAAGATTTCCCCGGTGTCTTCGCGTTGGATTGCCCGGTGTCCGTGGACAGGGCGAGGGGTCGAGGCGTCGTTGGGCTGTGCGAATATAGGCAACAGCGCCACCTTCCAGTTGAGATTGGCGGCAATAAGCGCCTCGTCAATGCTTGGGGCGTTTTCCAGAATGTTTCCCAAGCCGTGCCAGGGAGTGGAACCTACACTGAACATATCATCGAATTCTAGGATTTCATGGCCCATGGTTTGCCTCCTTTTAGTTGGTTATTTTTGAATGCCGAACACGCCGTGAAGAGGATCAGTGCCTACGATGCCTTCAAAGAAGCGAAAGCGTGCTTTTGTCACCTCTTCAAGGGAAAATTCTCGTGTCTTATCGAACCTGATTTGCGGCACTGCTGCGATGACATAATCGCCGTTTTTCAATTGCAGATCCAGGCGATTGAAGGCATTCTTGATGTTGTACTTTCGTTCCAGCAGCCGGGCAGTGTTTTCATGTCCGACCGCCATGATGATTTCTTTTTCGCTATCAATGATGCTTCTGAAAGCATCTTCCGAGATTTCCCGGATGGTGATGGTGGAAGTGTCTTCTCCGAGCATCACAGGGGTGATTGTCGTTGTTAGGTAGATACTAAAGTCGGCCATATCACACCTCCTTTCCGTTGTTGGTTAATAGCGCACGGATTTCATTGCAGGCCTTTTGTACTCTGCGAACAGACCATCCCGTGGCTCTGAATTGTGCTTTTGCCTCTTTTAGAGCGCTCTTCCCTCCATTGGATTTCAATAACATCATTGCCATTTGCCGGGCATCCTGGGGCAATTTGGCGATGTTATCACGAAAAATGACAGTGCGTTCCACGTCCGGCGTGTTCGCTGCCGGGATTTGGGATGGCATGAGACAACTCACTTGCATGCCATCATACTTCATGCGGGTTCGATGTTTGGACACTTCGTTTTTCAAGGCGTTGCGGATATAGGTGACAGCTATTGTTGAAAACTGTCCCCTGTCCGGGTTCCAGTTGCGTTCGGCTTCGGCCGCTGCCAGACCGGCAATGCCGATGCGCTCATCGTACTCGATGCCAGCCCATTGTGGTGAGTTGGCCACACTGTGAAGCAGGTTGGGGGTGATTTGGGTCATGGTTAGACTCCTTTCTGTTTTTGGTTAGTGTTATCTTGTGTTATCTTGTTGTGTTTAGTTTGTCAACCTTTTTTTATTCTTATTGTGATATTTGTTCAAAAGCTCTGTAAGTAGGGACTCTTGCGCTGTTCCGGTGCCGTCCAGGACTGCATTAAGAACCTTCTGTTTATTGTCCAGCAAGGCGGCGATATCTTCCTCTATTGTGTCTTTTGCAATGAGATAATAGACATTTACAGCGTTTTTTTGTCCGATGCGGTGCGCACGGTCTTCGGCTTGAATATGCTCGCCTGGGGTCCAGCCGAGTTCGGTGAATGCTACGGCAGACGCCGCAGTGAGTGTCAGGCCTACGCCAGCGGCCTTGATATTACCGACGAATACCCGGCACGCTGGATCGTCTTGAAAGCGGCTTACTGCTGCATTGCGCGCTTCTTGGCTGTCTCTGCCGTCTATCTTGACGGGAATATAGCTCTTCAAGGCGTCCATCAAGGAGTCAACCGCGTCATGATGGATAGCGAACACCAGTATTTTGCTGCCGGTGTTCAGTGCGTCTTTGAGCCAGTCGATTGTGGCGGCCCATTTTCCTCTCGCCGCCAGTCGTTTCAGTGTTTGAAACTGCACCAGCACCTCAGCTCGTTGGGCGGCGGAGACCTTTTCGGGGTCCACTGTTGCTAACCATTTGAGGAAGTGGGCTTTGGCTTGTTCGTACTCGTGCACGGCTGTTGCGCTCATTTCTATTGGAATAACCGACCGTGTTTTTTCCGGCAGGTCCTTGAGCACTTCGGCTTTGGTGCGTCGGATCATTATTGTGGAGGTGAGCAAGTCGTGCAATTCCTTTGTATTGGACGATCCGTTGAAATCCCAGCCGAAGCCATTATGCTTGGCTCCGCAATATTTATGAGCAAAAGTCATGAATGGTGGAATGTCATTTGGTGCTAGTGTTTTGGCCACCGGATAAATTTCCACTGGTCGGTTCAGGATAGGCGTGCCGGTTAGTGCGATGATTTTTTCTACCCGTGAAAGACCGGGGGCTTTTTTTCCTTTGCCTAGAATTGCTTTTGTTCTTTTGGCTTTGCGATTTTTCAGATAGTGCGCTTCATCCAGAATCATCAATTTGATGTCGGATTCAACTATGTTGTTGAATCTATCCGCCACGATGTCATAGTTGATGATATGGATGTCCGCAGTGGGAAGGCGCCCTTGTGTTTTGCCCGAAATAAGGCTTGTTTTTAGTTCAGGGCAAGCCACTGCGGCTTCTTGTGCCCAGTTTAGTTTTAGCGATGCTGGGCAGATTACCAAAGCAGGGCGCAGATCTGGTCTGGTATGGATATAGGCCAGGGCCTGAATGGTCTTGCCTAGACCCATTTCGTCCCCGATCAATGCACGACCATCCTTAGCATGCAAAAATTTCAGCCCTTCACGTTGAAATGGCATCAATTGGCGCCCGAATCCTTGCAGATTGATGGCCGACCGCTTTATGGTTGGGCGCGGCGTAGGCGCGGGCGCTTCAATTCCAATTTCTTTTAGTGTCTTTACGGCCAGCGCTGTGTGTGGCATGATCCAAATTTTTTTGCTACTATCCCATCGTCTGCCTGGAATAGTGCGAATTGTTGCTACTTTTTTTGGGTCATAGGGGAATCGTACTTTTAATTCCCCACCAATTTTTTCAGCGGAAGCCACATGAGACTTCAGCATGGGGTGATCTGACGGCACAAAAATGTCCTCCAACGAGTCTTCTTTGTTCAATATAGCGCCTTTGGGAATCCAGGTATCCACTGTTTGTGTTGCGCGTAGTTTTTCGTTCAGCCCCTCGATTTCTTCCTTTGACAGGCTTGTGAGCACAACGTCACGCAATCCCCAATCGCCAAGGCATTCGGGGCCGATGCCCAACGCGGCCGAGCCGGGGTGTGTCAATAAGCGCCCACAACGGCAGCATCTACCAGCACGGCGCGCGTATTTGATTGATGCGCCTCCGTACAGATAAACGGCCTTGGCGGTTTCCGCCAACGTCGCCGCCTGGAATACGACCGGCAGTCTCTTTCGGCGTGCGAAGCCCCCATTGATTATATAGTTGTGTCCTTTCATCGCGCCCTCTATTGTGCTGTCATTTTCTTTTGATTAATTTTATCGTGATTTCGCGCTCTTTTTTCCATACTTGCCCCTTTTCATTTTTGGTGTTATATATCCGTATAAAGGAGGTGTGAAATGCAGCGAGTCCGTAAAAAAAAGCCAGCCATACCAGTTACCGAATGGGCAGGGCCGCGTTTGCCCAAAGAAACTACTGAGAAATGGTTGCATGATATTGCCAGCAAGGAAACGCGCGGCATACCTTCGTCTAAACCGCCGGACGTTGCCGAACGCGCCTATCGCCTCGCTCTTCTCGGACTTACCAACGATGAAATGGCCATTGCCTTTGGCGTTGCTCCTAGACTGTTTCGGCAGTGGCGAGAAGATGATCCGGAACTCGCTGCTGCTGTTTTTGCTGGTCGTGAGCGCGCCGATGGCGAAGTCGTGCGTGCTCTTTACAAGAAAGCTGTTGGCTATGAGTACGATGAGGATTTCGCCACTGTTCGCAAGGAGCGGATCATTCGCACTACCTTGACTAAACACGTTCCGCCGGACACTACCGCTTGTATATACTGGTTGAACAATCGCACCAAGCGGCAAGAGCGCCCCTGGACCAATTCGCAGAAAATGGAAGTGACTGGTCCCAAAGGCGGGCCGATCTTGCTTGCTCCTGGTGAGCAGACCGCTCTTCAAGAGTTCTCCAACGAAGAGCTGGAAATGATCGCGTCTGCTGGTATTAAGTTGCAGCTTCAAGAAACATCTCCTCTTTCTGACGATTAATTGTTGGTGAATTCACGCACTGCGGGATGACGGAGGCGATCAAAGGTTTTGATCATCTCAACGATTTCATTTTCTCCAAGCAGTCTGGCCATCCACCAAAGGCAATGGGCTTCGAATTCATTGCGGTCGCTTTGATATTGCAGATTACCACTGTAATTCTCGATCATTTCCAAATTGTTTTCATTGTTTTTTTCCATGGCGTGCCTCCTCATCCGATATAGGTGAATGCTTTAACGGCTCCGCCGTCGGAGCTAATCTTGACCAAGATGCCCGAGAAGAACGAGTCGGACAGATGGCCATCGAATTCTTTCATCCATTGCGGCGGATTGGGGCTGTGAAATCTGTTGTGAATCGCTATGAATTCATTGAGAAAGTAGGTCTTGCCCCGATACCGAAATTTGGGTTCGAGATCTGGTTCGACGCCGTTTTCTTTTGCGTGGCACCGTTCCCATTCGGGGATGCCGTATTGAATGGGTATCCAACGGTTTGATCCATATATGGTCACGGTGCCATTTTCTTGCTCAATTGTTTTATAGATTTTTTTGAGCATCTGGCTATGCCTCCTTTTCATCGGTCGTCATTTATTTCCCAGCGGACAGCGGCGTTTCCATTCATATCTCTAGCCTTGCCGAGTGTCCACCCGCGTTCTATCTCCTTGGCAATTTTCTTCAAGATTTCTCGAAGTTCACGCGGATTGTCTTTAAAGGCCGCGTTGTCCATGTTAACGGTGATATTGATTTGCATTGCAAACCCCCTTCCAAGCTTAGTCAGCTCTTTCTTATAATGTTTTAGCTTCTTTCGCGCTCGATGATCATGTTGGTGCTGTCTTTGTAGTGAATCTTGTTCAGATCCTCAAAAAACACGGTTGCGATATACTCTTTGAGATCCATCGCATCGGCCTTGGCGAATGGTCCCTTGACGATCACGTCAATGCCGCCAAAAACAGGCACAACGATTACATCGAAGTGAATCCAGCCGATATAGCTGCCCCATTCGTCCATCATGTGAAATCCGGATTCGATAACGATTCGATTTTGGCTGCAACGGTCCAGATTGATGGTTGAACCACTATCGAATCCCGCGCCTGATGGCAAATGGTTTCGTTCAATTTCTTGCAGTCGTTCGCGATGATTGTCTTCCCAAACGGCGTTTCCCATTTGTTGACAGTTTTTGATGGCGTCGATCAAAATAGCAATTTCTTCATATAGTGGTCTCGGTTTCATATAGCGACCTCCTTTTGGATATAGTGTTTCGGATATACTATTTTTGCGGATATAGTGTCTCGGATATAGTGTCTCGGATATAGTGTCTCGGATATAGTGTCCTCAGCATCCGCAAATGATTCCTTAAATTGTCTCACAACTTCTTGGGCCTCCGCAGCGTTCATACAGGTAGCTGTCCATCCAAGAAAGAACAAAGCAAAGGCATGCCGTTGTTCCGCAGGCATCTCGTTCATTTTTTCTTGTAGGTATTCGTTGGCATTCATGGCATTTCCTTCTTTAATTGAGGTCCGCCAGTTCGTAAGTGCCACTATTGATCTTGCGGCGGGTGTCCTCAATACCCTCGTCAAGGAACAGGTTGCGGTACTTGCCAGTGGTGCGGCTGTAGTCCCAGCTACGACGATCAAGCAATACGCGGTCGTCGAGGCGGGCGGCGATGATCGTGTTATAGGATTGGAATACGCATCCTTTATCGGTATGGATGATAAATTGGTTCTTGACCGGCCCGTTAGGACCGCGCATCGGCTCCACTCGCATGAAATTTCCAAGTTCTTTTCTCATGGCATATCCTCCTTTTATCAATGGGTTAGGTTGAACTCGTTGATTATTTGTCTTTAATTTAATTCATTGTTTTTGCTTTGTCAAGTGTTTTTTGCTTTTTATATGCATTTTATTTTTCACGTACTCCCGAAAGGCTCCAACGATATGATTTTGTTCAATTTTAGGCTCCAACGATGTGCGCTCGTCCAACGGTGAAAAAAGTTCCAACGACATGATTTCGCCCAATTTTGCCCCCTCGTTTTTGTTTCTGAACCCGGTTTTGTTTCTGAACCCGGTTTTGTTTCTGAACCCGGTTTTGTTTCTGAACCCGGTTTTGTTTCTGTGATTCATTTAATAAATGAATCCTTATTTAGTGAATGAATCCTTATTTAGTGAATCCTGTTCATTTGGTTATCCCCTGTCCCCTGGGCCTGGGCCTGTCCCCTGGGCCTGGGCCTGTCCCCTGGCTGTCAAAAACAAAAGCGGATGCCCAGGCGCATTATAATAAACACGCTTGGGCATCCGCTTTTGTGCTTGTCGCTCTGCCGCGTCTAATCTAATCCTGTGATCAATTTTATGTTTTTTGTCATGGCGTTTTTCCTTAGTTTTTGTTTAATAAATAATTCCGTCGCTGTCCCAAACCGTCTCGCAAGTATGGCAGAAAAATGTTTGATCATTGTAAGAATCAATAAACGCTTCATTGCTATTTCCACAAGCAGGACAAACAGTCATGGAATATCTTTCATCTGGATAAATATATTGATATTCGTCTTGGTATTTCGTTCGTTTCGTTCGTTTCGTTCGTTTTGTTTTTGTTTTTGGTAGTCCATAAAACCCCCAATTAATTTTTTCTCGTTTGTACGACAAGTTTGAAAACTGTAGTCCAGTTTGTTTGTCAATCGTCCAGTTACCAGTTAAAAACCAGTCCCCATTGATGAACAAACATAAGCGTGATCCCATTGTCATGTTTCGGATTGCCTCTAAAATGTTCGGTTGAATTTTTTCTTTTGCTAAATAAAACAGAACGTTTTTAGTAAATACTTGAGTGTCATTATATTTGTTTTCGATGTCGTCGAATCCAGTCAATATCCCGTTATGACAGATTGCTTTATCCGCAATTATATTTGTTTTTGTCAACTCCGTTGTTTTGTCTGTTATCGGATAAGGATGGCAATTTCCTGCTGAAATCAAACCGCCGGTTGCAATGCGAAAATGTATCGCAAGCTGGCAGTCTTTTGTGATTTTTTTATCTTTACTAAATGCTTGCCAAAAGTCGTTGAATTTCATAAATCCTTTTTTGATATGCACTTGATTTTTGACCTGGACCATATATCCGGCCCCGTCGTCGTTGTTTTCAAAACAGGTTTTCAGTAGTTTTTTAGTTGGAATATCTGCATTTTTGTTTTTATAAACAATAATACACATAATCAAGCCCCCCTTATTTATTGTTTAATGATGTTTTTCTCTTTCAGGAAAACATACAGGTTCGGATATTCTTTTTTATTGTTTTCAATGAATTCTAAAAACAAGTGCTTGTTGGTTGTATCTTTCAATGATGCGTTTTTTGTAAAACTGATTAATGCGTGATAAAATTCAAGATTTTTCATGATTCGGTCTATTCGAATGTTTCCCCTGAATATCCTGCATTCAATTGTATCCCGCGTTAAATTTAGTGCAGAATACCGATTATCAGAGCGTTTATCCCGGGCCTTTTGTATGGTAGGTTGAGAATCCGTTACAGAGGCCCATTGCTCCAGTCTATGAGCTTGTCGCTGCGAAACCGTTAAAATCAATCTTTGGTTTGCAGTCATGAATTTCAGCATTTTATATATATGCAGGGTTGAAAAATGCTTTTTGGATGCATGCACATGGAAACCACAACGGTTGTTGTCATGGCTAGTGCATTCATTGTCTCGCAATACTCCATTTAGTTTTTT
>Ga0209834_10001784_pt1 | contig 11746 bp, 8 predicted proteins | sample Mar14236cmmetaG_FD_184134 | JGI IMG/M metagenome (GOLD analysis project Ga0209834, IMG submission 184134) | Marine hydrothermal vent microbial communities from Guaymas Basin, Gulf of California to study Microbial Dark Matter (Phase II) - Marker... ...
TCAGTACAGGTTTTGTGCTCTCGATTCGTTTTTTTCCAAATTCGTTGTAGTGTGGCGACCACTGTAACATTATCGTGTTATTTCCGATAGTGTCTAATAAGCCCCTGGCCTTTGCTCCTACATCTGCCCTTCCCGGACATATTACCGTACTCAATGATTCACCTCTGAATTGGATCGTGGTCATTTGGTCGATTAGTCATCGGTCATTGAAAAAAGGAGACGCCTTTTATGGACATCATTTCCCTGCTGAAGACCCTTTCCGAGACATCGGGGGTCTCTGGATACGAAGATCGAGTGCGCGAGGCCGTCATCGAGGTCTTTGGACGCTACGCTGATGAGGTGCGCACCGATGCTCTAGGCAACGTCATCGCCCTCAAGCGAGGGACGAATGAGATGAACGAAATGAAGCCCCGGCGCAGCATCATGCTGGCCGGACACACAGATGAGATTGGGCTGATGATCACCCAGATCGAGAAGGGCTTCTTGCACTTCACCGAGGTGGGGGGCTTCGACCCGCGTGTGCTCCTGGGACAGGAGGTCGTCGTCCACGGCAAGCGGGACCTGCCGGGCATCATCGGCAGCCGCCCGCCCCACGTCCTGCCGCCGGAGGAGCGGGAGAAGACCATCCCCATGGACAAGCTGTTCATTGACGTGGGCCTACCCCCGGACGAGGTGACGGCCCTGGTGCGCGTCGGCGACCTGGTCACGGTGCGGCGCGAGTTGACCCCGCTCCAGGGCGATTTCGTGGCCGGCAAGGCCTTCGACGACCGCACTGCGGTAGTGGCTATCGCCGCGTGCCTGGAGCAACTGGCCGGGATGCGGCACGCCTGGGACGTGTACGCGGTGGGTACTTCACAAGAGGAAGTGGGCCTGCGTGGGGCGATAACCAGCGCCTACGGCCTGGCACCCGACGTGGGTATTGCCATTGACGTCACTTTCGGCGACCAGCCTGGCATCCCGGCGGCGGATACCGTTGAGATGAACAAGGGGCCGGCCCTGGTCTACGGGCCGAACATCCATCCCGTCCTGTACGAAGCCCTGGTGGAGACGGCGAAATCACTGGAACTGCCGTACCAGGTGGAGCCTGCCCCTGGCCGCACCGGCACCGATGCCTGGGCCATCCAGGTGACCCGCAGCGGCATTCCCACGGCGCTGATCGGTATCCCCCTGCGCAACATGCACACCTCGGTGGAGACGGTGTCGGTGAAGGACGTTGAGCGCACGGGGCGGCTGCTGGCTGCTTTCATCGCCCGGCTCGACGCCGAATTTATGCACCGGTTGGCCTGGAGGCCGGCCGAGGCCCCTGAGGAGAAGTGAGGAGGAGAAGTGATACTAAAGGAGCTATCGGAAGCGTTTGGGGTATCGGGCCACGAGGAAGCCGTGCGCCAGATTATCTTCGATGCTGTTCGCGACGACGTGGACGAATACGAGGTGGATAGTATCGGCAATCTTATCACCTTGAAGCGCGGCACAGGTGAATCTTCTCTCAAAGTGATGGTTGCTGCCCATACGGACGAGATTGGATTGATGGTCACTCACATAGAGGACAACGGCCGGTTGCGCTTCGCCAAAGTGGGTGGGATTGACGACCGCATTCTTTTAGCGAAAGCGGTGTGCGTCGGCGACAAGAAAGTGCCCGGCGTGATCGGCGTCAAGCCGATCCACCTTCAAGAGAAAAAAGAGCGCGACCAAGTCATCAAGTGCGACAAGCTGACCATTGACATCGGGGCGACGAGCAAAGCCGAGGCCGAGAAGTTAGTGAAAATTGGTGACTATGTGGCCTTCGCCACCTCTTTCGCCGACCTGGGGCCGACGGTCAAGGGCAAGGCATTCGACGACCGGGCCGGGTGTGCGGTGCTGGTGGAGATTATCAAAGGTGGGCCATATCCCTTCGACTTGTACGGGGTGTTCACCGTGCAGGAAGAAGTGGGGCTACGCGGGGCGCAGGTGGCAGCCTACGCCATCGAGCCAGACGTGGCTTTCGTGCTGGAGGGCACCATCTGCGACGACATGCCCAAGAAGAAGGACGTGAGTCCTACCACCGAACTGGGCAAAGGCCCGGCGATCACGGTCATGGACCGCTCCTTCGTCGCCGACCGCCGCCTGGTGCAGCTCCTGGTGGATACGGCTGAGGAACTGGGCATTTCCTATCAGTTCAAGCAGCCGCTGATGGGCGGCACCGACGCCGGAGCCATCCACAAGACCAGGACAGGCGTGCCGTCGGCCGTCGTGTCCGTGCCGGCACGCTACATCCACTCGCCGGTGTGTGTGCTCAGCAAATCCGACTTCGAGAACACCGTGCGCCTGATGCAGGAGACACTGCGGCGCTTGACCCCAGCTATACTGGGCGCACTTTGATTTTGTGAATTTGTGTGGTAGCAGGGAGAGTACCACGGATGCAGAAACTCACGATGTCAAGCGGTTGGCGAGGACGAAACGTTCCCTTTTTCAACCTACGGGGGCAAGGTCATCGTGTATTTCCCTTATCCGTGGTTCTCTCCCCCACACACGAAATTTCACCATTCTCAAGTGCGCTGAGTATACAACGGAACTGTGCCTTGTTCTTATTTTACACGATTATGCCAGTAAAATCAAGAAGCACCCCGGCCCACGTCAATAACTGCTGGAAATGCGTTATTCATCGGCCCGATCCTCTACTGAGAAGGTGCCCGGCACTTGAAAATGGTTTCAAGATGGCACTTCTTCAGCAGAAAACGCAGCTAGATCCCATCCAAAAGTGCCGGGCACCTCACGGAGGTTGTTCCACCGACTGGGTAGCTCCATCTTGTGGCGGGGGGATAAACAACTCCTCGTAATCGTACCGCCCCCCCGCGTTCCAGAAAGTCCACCCCCAGGCTCCAGCGTCCTCCGCTGCCTGTCTCTGCAACTGAAGTTCTTCCAGACCATAGGTCACTTTCCAGGAATAGTGCTGCAACCAGGGCCGGACTTTTGTTTTCGTGCGTCGCGATGCATCCTGCATAGCCCGATAGACAACCTCGTAAGGATGGTTGGCCGGTTCCTCGAACCCGAAATTGCCAGAGATATAGGTGGCGGGATAAATCATCGGGCACAGGTAGTCCACCAACGGCGCAATTTCGTCCACCCTCTGGCCAATACCCATGTCACTGGAAGGCGCTACCGAGACCGTCAGGCCAAAGATGTCCACGGAGGTGAACACTTGCCACGGCCGCAGCGCGGCCCGCAGTTGCTCCAGGAAACTGTTGATCGCCGCCGTGCGGTTTTCCATAGTGAATTCGACATCTTCGTAGGCAATGGCCGCCACGTCGCCGTCCGAAGGAAACCGAATATAGTCCACCTGTATCTCGTCGAAGCCCATCTGCGCCACTTCCACAGCAATGGCGATGTTATAGTCCACCACCTCCTGGCGGAAGGGGTTGGTCCATCCCGCTCCCCTGGCATCCGTCCACACCGTGCCATCAGTGCGCATGATCGCCAGGTCGGGATAGCCAAAGGCCAGCGGACTATCCTTGAAAATCACCAGCCGGGCGATGGTGTAAATCCCGCGCTCATCACAGAGACGCAGGAATTCTTTGATGTCCATCAGCCCTCCAACTGTCACACCCAGTTCCTGGGCCAGCGGAACCCGGCTGTCGTAGGCCAGCCAGCCGCGATCCCCCTTGACGTCCACCACGATGGCGTTCAGCTCGGTGCGATCCACCAAATCAATCAGGGCCTGCACCCGGTCAGGCAGGGAAAGCAGGGCCAGCGGGATGTAAATGCCTTTAACTCTGAAGGGAGTGAGCATCAGATCAGCGCAGGGCACGGCAGAATCGGCACAGGGCACCAGCAGCGGGTCGGCGGGCTTCCAGGCCGCTACTCGTTCCTTGCGGTATCCGGCGGCTTTGACCACCAGCGTCGGCTGCTCGGGCAAATCAGGGATAAAGTAGGTGCCATTTTCGTCTGTAACCACTACCCTGTCGTCCATGTAAATCAAGGCCCCGGCGATGGGCTGGCCCGTGCTCGCATCGCGCACCACGCCGCGCAGGCTGGTGGGGCGCAGTGCCAGGGAGAGGCTTTCCTCGCCGGCGTAAACTGTCTGCGCGGACTCGTAACCCTCAGCGCGGACAGTAATAGTCTCTCCCAGAGTCAGGCGGCACAGCGTCACCCGACCGAGTTCGTCCGTCTCCGCCGCCGGCGCACTGCCCGTCACCGAGGCCCCGGCAATTGGCCGCTCGCTGAACGCATCGCGCACGAGAAGCACCAGCTTCCGGGGGTGAAGATCAATCACCAACGATGCGCCACCGGCAAACGGATGCTCCATCGAATAGTAACCGGTCGCCTGTACAGTGATCAACGCTCCAGGCCGCACGCGGCGTAGGACGTAGCTCCCATCTCCCTGGGCGAACACTTCCCCGCCAGCCACGGTGAGCACGGCTTCCTCGACGGCCGCGCCCGTATCCGCGTCACGAACCAAACCCATCACCGTGTTGGGCACGAGAGTCACGTCCACGGGGACACCGCTCAGAAGATTCCCCTCAATAGAAAAGGAGCCTTGCCAGGATAGATAACCATCCGCCTGCACGATCAGCGCCGGCCGGCCCACGATGCGCCATAGCTCGTAATGCCCGGCGGCGTCCGTTGTCGTACTCAGTTCACCGGCTGAGACCACAGCCCCGTCCACCGGCAACCCCGATAACTCGTCGTACACTGTCCCGCCCAGGTGATTGGGTTGCAGAGTAACGTTCAGGACGAACTCCCTGGTCAATAGCCCGCCGGCGGTGAAAGTTTCCGCGAAGGGCAGGTAGCCAGGAACCTGCACAGAGATAACAAACTCCTCCGGGATTCCCTCCAGGTGATAGTAGCCTAAGTCATCAGCGGTAGCAGACATCTGTTCCACGACCACTCCCGCTCCGGCAATAGGCTCACCCGTCTGCCCATCGTAGACTTGGCCGGTGAGAATCTTTTTGCTGGTAAGCCAATAGACAAACGGCGCTCCAATCACCAACAGCAGCACCAGTGATAGCCAGAGAACTTTTCTCGTTGTCGTTTTCATTGTGACCCCACTCGAACCTCGTCCTATTTTCACGAAACCGAACTGCGCCCAGGATGATTATAGCACAAATAACATCTGATACCTAATCTCGACTTTGACAATAAATACCCTTAAAATCCAAACCCATCACTAACTTTAAGATAGTCTCGAACGGGCAAAAAAGCCACTACATCTTGAGGGTGCTCGCGCTTTAGGGACTACTTGTAGCGGTTATCAGGGGGTATTTTCCGCTACCAACCAATTTTCTCTTTACACGCCTTGCCAGAGAACGAGACTTCTGATACAATGGGCCTCGACCGTTGGACGAGGCAAGGGGCACAATGCCCACACAAAAAATAAATACTCTGGGGGGGAGTCCTCGTTTTTTCCAAGGTCAGTGTTGGCTGTGGATAACCTGTGCGCGTCTCCATAAATTCCCTCCCCATACCAGCCAACACTGCTTGCCCCATCCTCTGCCGTTCGGCCAACTACGGTCCACTGCACGAAGCTCTCGATACATAGCAAGTCCCCGGTCACATTCATCAGAATCAACTGCAGCGACGGTGGTGCAGTCCCTCTGTGCATAGTACATTGCCTTGCACAGGTGGTCTGCGCCTTTCTATCATGCCTCCTAATCATGTCTCAACGGAGCAGAACCACGATGAAACCCGATCAGGCTTGGCAAGCCGCCCTGGGCGAACTACAACTTCAGATGACCAGGGCAACGTTTGACACCTGGGTAAAAAATACCTCCGTTATTTCTTACGAGGACGGAACTTTTCTCATCGGCGTCCACAATGGATACGCCAAAGACTGGCTGGAAAATCGTCTGCTGACCATCATCAAACGCACGGTGGCCGGCATCGTCGGCCACGCCGTCGAATTGAAGTTCATCGTCTGGTCGCCGGAACATACGTTCGATGAAGAAATGCCACTGGTCCAGGCCCTTCGGCATGGCTCAGGACAGGCCCTTCATCACAATAACCCAGGACAAACAACCTCCGGTCAGCAGGAGCGTAATCAGCCGCAAACGACTGCTGGGTCCACGATACTCAATCCCCGCTATACCTTCGATACTTTTGTAGTCGGCTCCAACAACCGGCTGGCGCACGCCGCTTCACTGGCCGTCGCCGAGCACCCCGCCGGAGCGTACAATCCCCTGTTCCTCTACGGTGGCGTAGGTCTCGGCAAAACTCACCTGTTACACGCCATCGGCAATTTCTGTGTCCGTCACCCATACCAAGTGCTTTACGTATCCTCCGAGACCTTCACCAACGACCTGATCAATTCCATTCGCCGGCAAACGACCGAGGACTTCCGCGAGAAATATCGCAAGGTGGACGTCCTGCTCATTGACGACATCCAGTTCATCGCCGGCAAGGAAAGTACCCAAGAGGAATTCTTTCACACTTTCAACACTTTGCACGCCGCTAACAAACAGATCGTGATCTCCAGCGACCGCCCTCCGCAGGCCATCCCCACCCTGGAAGAGCGCCTTCGTTCCCGCTTTGAAGGGGGACTCATGGCCGACCTACAACTTCCCGACCTGGAGATGCGCACGGCTATCCTGCGCTCAAAAGCTGCTGCCCAATCCATGCCCGTGCCCGACGAGGTACTGGACCTCATCGCTAGACAAGTGCAGAGCAACATCCGTGAGCTAGAAGGGGCACTGAACCGAGTGTTGGCCTACGCCAATCTGATGCACGTTCTTCCCACGATTGAAGTAGCTGAAAAGGCTCTGGATGGTGTGCTCACCCGACCAGTTTCCGTTACCCCTGATGAGATCGTCGAGACCGTGGCTTCTTTCTACAACCTGCCCACCGAGGTGCTGAAGGGCCGGGGCCGCAGCAAAGAAATCGTGCTCCCGCGTCAATTGGCCATGTACCTGGCCCGTGAGGAGACCGACGCCTCTCTGCCAGAAATTGGGAAAGTGTTAGGCCGGGATCATACGACTGTGATATACGGGCACGAGAAGATCAGCACCCTTATTGAAGAAAACGAGAGCCTGCGCCGGCAAGTTATCGCCATCAAAGAGCGCCTGTATCACAACGGCCACTCATGATTCCACACCCCTATCAGCCTGTGGATAACTCCCCCGTATCTGTGAATAACTCCCGATGGTTGTGGATAACTCCTCGCCGGACGTGTATCCCCGCATCTTGTGAACAACGTAGATACACACCCTACAGATTGTAGCCCCGCTCATATCCCAGTCCAATATTCCCCACACCTTGTGACAGACCTGGCTACTCACCCTGCCCAACAAGGTACTTCGTCTCCAAGTCCATCCACAACTTCTCCCCACCTTCAAAGTACAAACCGTTCCCCTCTAACCACAACATCTGGACTTGCTCTGGACTCTCCCCCAATCCCTGGTAGTGCCAGATAGTCCTACTACCCTTATCCACTTTTCCACAGAGCCTACTACGGCTACTAAAATACAATATCCTATAGATACTGTGGATTGACAGACTTCCGAAATCTAATTCAGGAGACAGTTACGGACTCAAAAACCAGGATCAACTGACGAGGTTTACCGTCATCGTCCAGCCCATGGATAATGATACGGTCCACGAGTTTTTGATCGCTCAGCGGCAGACAACGAGCGAATAGCTCGTCCAGTGAAGTAAAGGTTTCCTCTGTTTCTACCAACTGGCGTGAAGTATTCCAGGAGCGAAAGATGATAATCCCGTCGGTCACTTTAGCTGCCATGCGTTGTCTCCTTAATCCATCAGAGGGGTTGGTCTCCCCATTGGCTATTTGACTGCTTAATCTGTCACTGATGTGGCCAGGGGAATCGTCACGTGGAATTTACTGCCGGGGCAGCGCTCGTGGTCGCAGCCTTCACTTTCGACCCACACTTGGCCGCCGTGGGCCTCCATGATCCCCCGGGCGATGGCCAGCCCCAGTCCAATCCCGCCGCCCAGATAGCGACTCTGGCTGGTAGAATGTAGTGAGGGGTCTTTTACCTCGTAGAAGCGGAGAAAGATTCGCTCCTGGTCGTCCGGGTCAATGCCAATGCCCGTATCCTCGACGATGACTTCCAGCATGTCGCCCTGCGAAACGATGGGTCTGGTCATGCGCAGATCACCATCGGCGCGTATCATACGACCGTAGATGCGGATGGTGCCACCATCGGGGGTATACTTGATCCCGTTGTTGATCAGGTTACAGAACACTTGCAACATTCGTTCAGAGTCGCCGTAGACCAGGGGATAGCCACTGAAGTCGTCGGCGATGATCTGTTGGTGGCGTTGCTGGGCGAAGGGTTGTTGTTCTTGTATTGCTCTACTGATCACGTCTTTAATCGCCAGGGGGCCCAGGTGCAGGTCCAGCGTCCCACCCTCAATCTTGGTCACGTCCAGCATGTCATTCATGATGCGGTGCAGGCGGTCAATTCCCTTTTCCATGCCCTTTAGTATTTCAATCAGCTTGTCGTCGAGGAGGAATCCGCTGCTGGGGTCAAGGAGGATGGTAAGGTAGCCCTGCATCACGGTGATAGGCGTCCGCAGTTCGTGGGCGGCGATGGAGATGAACCGCGATTTGAGCTCGTCCATCCGCTGTAATTCGGCGTTGGCCCGGGTCAGTTCGGCGATTTTGTTCTCCAGGCGGTCCACGAGTTGTTGGCTGTACTGTCGTAGGTAAACGCGCTCCTGTGCGGCCGGGACCTCCTCGCGCTTGCCGCCCAGGAACTCATCCACTTGCGAGGGCAACATGTCTACGTCAATGGGCTTAGGGATGTAGCCATCGCAGCCGGCGGTGAGGGCCATCTCCCGGTCGCCGGCCATCACTTTGGCGGTGAGAGCTATGATGGGCGTATTCTTTAATTCAGGGATGCCTTTCAACTTGGTGGTGGCTTCGTAGCCGTCCATCCCTGGAATGTTGATGTCCATCAAGATAAGATCGGGAATGGTCTCCTGGGCGACGCGAATACCCTCCAGCCCGTCCACCGCTTCCAGTACAGTGTGCCCCGCTGCCTCCAGGATGCGCTTAACCAGCAAGCGGTTGGCCAGGTTATCTTCGACGTACAGGATTTTGCTCATGCACTTTCACCTCCCGCCTCGTCCGCCGGTGATACCTGGAAGGGCAACGTGAAGCAGAACCGGCTGCCTACACCTACCTGGCTTTCTATCCACAATCTGCCGCCGTGCATTTCCACCAGCCGCTTGCTGATGGGCAGTCCCAACCCCGTACCCTCTGCTTGGCGGGCCAGGCTGCTATCCACCTGGCGAAATTCCTCAAAGACGATGGGGATGTCCTCCGGAGCGATCCCGATCCCTGTGTCGGCCACGGTGAACAGGAGGAATAACTGCGGGTGGGACTCACCCTGAGATTCCACAGTTTCTACCAGACGATCAACCGTGAGGGTGATAGTCCCTCGCTCGGTGAACTTGGCCGCGTTAGACAGAAGATTGAGGATCACCTGGCGGATGCGTGTCCGGTCCACGTACACCGGTGGCAGGCCGCCGGTGACTCTTTCAACGAGTTTGATGTCCTTGTCACCGATGAGTGTGATAGTGGTGGCCATCACTCCGTACACCAGTTCTTTGATGTCCACCCATTCCTTGTGCAGTTCCATCTTGCCAGCCTCGATCTTTGAGAGGTCGAGGATGTCGTTGACCAGGCGCAGGAGGTGCTGAGAGCTGGAGTAGATGGCAGTCAGGTCCTCGCGCTGCATGTCGGTGAGCGGCCCGTCAATCTCGTTGAGGATGACTTTGGTGAAGCCGATGATAGCGTTAAGCGGGGTGCGCAGTTCGTGGGACATATTGGCCACGAACTCGCTTTTCAAGCGGTCGGACTCTTTGGCTTTGAGATAGGAGGCCTGGAGTGCGGTGTTGGCCTCTTGCAGGCGACGGTTGGCATCCGCCAATTGTGTGTTGAGCTCGGCCAGAGGAGCGGATAATTGCTCTTTGAGGATGGGATAGGCGACGAGTAGCGAGGCGGTGATCATCAATGCTGAGTCCAATGGATATTGGCTGAGGGCGGGGACGATTCCCGGCAGGCCGGCAGCTACTGCCAACGCACCGCCCAGGGCTAGTAGCCGTTTGGATTCCAGAATTGCTTCCCTGCGTTGCCGGGCAGCGTATATTGGCCAGAGAAGAACGCCTTCCGCCAGCGCGAAGTAACTTACAGCGTAGACCAGAGCCAGCACGAGATGTGAAGAGTGGGAGTTCAGCGTATATCTCAGCGCGCCATGAGGATGAACTGTGACCTGGATGCCGAAGCCCGTGGCGAAGATCATGGCCCAGATCACAGCCAGACTCACGAGGCCCGCACCTACCGATACACGGGTGAAGGCTGGCGCGGTCAGACCGCTGAACTCCAGGGCCAGCAGGTAGAAAGCCAGGGGCAGGCTCAGAAGACCAAGCAATGCTATCCGTAGCCACATCTCAGAGCCGGGCAAGTTTGCCAATTCGACGACGTGCAGCATGAAAGTGCCGCTGTTCCACAGGGCGATGGACAGGATCATTAGGCTGAACAGTACGTTCAGCCGCTCTCGCCCCTGGAGCAGGACCACGAAAGCCAGACCCAGCGGGATGGCCAGGCCCAACATTTTCAGCAGCAGAGATGCGCTCAAGAGGATAGACATCTCGGCGTTCCTTTACTGATTGCTGGAAGTTGGAGGTTGGAAACTAGTTATCAGCAACCAGCGACCAGCAACTAGCCACCAGCAACCAGTAGTTAGTAACTAGAGTTATCGCGCCCCCGCCGGAAGGCTTTTTGGTTCAACTCCACGAACCGGGCCGGCACACGCTGCTCAATCACCTCAAGCCACACTCGCTCGTCCACGTCTAATTGCGCGGAGAGTGCGCCGAGCATGATGACATTGTGCACCCGGGCGTTGCCCAGCTCCTCCGCCAGCTTAATTGAGGGTACCCAGATCACCTTGCCCGCTACCTCACCGAATACGCGGCGGATGTGCTCATCGGCGGGGTATTGATCCTTCCCGGCGGTGACTGAAATAGGTGGGATGCCATGCTCGCTCACTACCAATGTGCCGCCGGGCCGCAATTGCTCGACGTAGCGCAGGGCCTCCAGCCGCTCAAAAGCCAGCAGGTAATCCACCTCGCCCTGGCCGATGATTGGAGCGTAGACCTTGTCGGCCCAACGCACGTGGCTGGTCACACTGCCGCCACGCTGGGCCATGCCGTGTACTTCGGATTTCTTCACGTCATATCCGGCACGCAGGCCCACCTCGGCCAGGATGTTGCTGGCCAGCAGGGTGCCTTGCCCGCCCACACCGGCAAGCAGGAAATCATTTTTCTGTTTCATGAGTTGTTCCTCCGTGTGTAATAATACCGAGTGCAGTTCGATACTACGTGGTGTGTGTTACGTAAAGCGTGAAGCGTAAAACGTAAAACGTGACCTTCACACACTACGCCTCACGTTTCACGTCCACTGGGATTTGATCATCGGGAACGCATTGCTTCACTGACGCTGCGCAAAAGCTCGGACATGCTGTAGGGCTTTCTCAGAAATGGGAATCCCCTTTCACGTATGGCCTGCCACTGCGATTTCTGGTTAGTATAACCGCTGCTCAGCAAAACGCGCAGATCGGGTTTGCGGGCCAGGAGACGGTCCACCAGTTTGAGGCCACTTTCGTCGGGCAGTACAACGTCGCTGAAAACGAGGGCGAAGTTCCCTTCTTCCCTCTCGAAAATGGCTAACGCCTCTGTTGCATTGGCAGCCGGGAATGGGGCATAGCCATTTTCCCGCAGGGTTCTGGTGCTGAACTCACGGATGGATTCCTCG
>Ga0209834_10001786_pt1 | contig 11740 bp, 13 predicted proteins | sample Mar14236cmmetaG_FD_184134 | JGI IMG/M metagenome (GOLD analysis project Ga0209834, IMG submission 184134) | Marine hydrothermal vent microbial communities from Guaymas Basin, Gulf of California to study Microbial Dark Matter (Phase II) - Marker... ...
CTATCTGTACTAGGGGCCGCCAAGTCTTACGGGGACGCCAAGTTGTGCCACCAACAGACCTTGGATTCCAGGCAACAAGGGGAGTTGGTGCATTGAAAGAAATAACCAGTGACAACATAATGCAAGAGGTGTTGAGCCTTAACCTGCAGCAAGTCACTACGTTCAACCAGTTGTTGTTCGACGCTGATCTGCTTACACAAGTAAACCCGAAGGAATCAGCCAAGAGATTTTTCAAACAGCAGAAAAGGCTGCACAAAGGAAAAGTCAAACGGCTGCTTGCTTACGTTGCCTCCTGTGAGGAGGAACAGATCAGGGAGTTATTAGAAGTATTTTTCCAGGAGTATATAAATGATAAGGCTGCAAGAAATATATGACAGGTTGGGCCTGCAGGTTGATGCAGGCGACATAGTGTGTGAGCAAACCCCCCGGAATTACCAGCTGACTGACCTCAAGAAATTGTTGGAGTGGCAGAGGTCTTCCGACTTTAGTGAGGTGGGGACAGGGAAGTCTTTGAAGTCTTACCTGTATATTTTGTACAAGGTGCTGCGAGGTAGTAAGGTGGTGGTCATAATGCCTCCGCCTTTACTGCCGCAGTACGTCTCACAGTTTCAGGAGATATTCCCGAACCATGGGCTAGAGATGTGTAACTTCACGCTGCCTGTAAAGAAGCGTAACGAATTGTTGGACAAAATAAAGGAAAGGGGACGGCTTCCTGACGTCTCATTCATGTCTTACCAAATGTTTGTGAAACTACATACCTTTTTCATAGACCAGAAAATGGACGTCCTTGTTTGTGATGAAGCCCATGCTATAAAGAACGTGTCCACCAAAAATTTCTCAAGCATATACAAGTTCCTTACCTTTGTGGACGGAGCTTTTCTGGAGATGACGGCCACGCCAATTACGGCAGAGCTGAGAGATTCTTACGCACACATCAGGATAAAGGACCCATACCTGTACCCCTCTCTTCGGTCCTTCGACACTGCCCACACAATTTACAAGGACGTCGGAGACTTCCCGAAAATTGTAGGCTACAGGAACGAGGACCTGATCAGGAAGCGCATTAACATGCACTCAGTAAGACAGAGAGCCCGGGAGGTGTTGGACCTGGAAGAGCCTATGGTTGTGGAACAAAGAGTAGACCTATCTAGTCCACACATTAAACTGTATAGGAAACTCCTGAAGGAAAGAATACTGGAGTTAGGTGATCAGCTTTTGATTGGGGAGAACCCACAGAAACTAAGACAGATGGCGCTGCAGTTGGTGACCAACGTACAGTCGTACACTGACACCAAGATGGCTGATGAACCCCTGAATATGCTGAAGGCTATCAGGGAGTCTATCGGTCTTGATAAGAAAATCCTGGTGTTCTGCAACTACAGGGCAACTGTTGAAAAGCTGGCCGAAGAGTTCCAGGACCTGAACCCAGCACTCATGTACGGAGGAAGTAATGTTCCAAAAAATGCGGATAAATTCAACAACGATGAAACAGTTCGCCTCGGCATTGCGAACTACAGGTCTGGCGGGGCGGGGCTTAATCTACAGAAAAGGTGTCATAATGTCGTGTTCTTCGAACCAACCGGGGTGCCCTCAGAGCTTACGCAAGCGCTGGGAAGAGTCCAAAGAAGTGGACAAACCGAAGTGGTTAACGCCTGGCTCTTCAGATACACCGGAACAATAAGTGTCCGGCTCATAGACAGCGCCTTGGAGAGGTCTGTTGGAATTAAAGAGGTGATGCAGGATAAGGAATCTATCCTGGACGCTTTGGTGTTGGGGAGGTAGTTATGTTAATAAGCCCTGAGTGCTTGAAGGCTATGCTCAATCAAGGGTATGGCAGAAGGTCTATCCATTGCGGCAGCTTAGACCAAGAGGTCCCAGAGTACCTGGTGTCCTTACTCAATAATTTTTCCTGGAGCTGCAATGGCAAATGCTTCCAGGTAAATCCCACAGTTTTGGCCAAGGAGTTGGCCAAAACGTACCAATACTTAATAGACAACGGGGAGGAGGTTGTTCTTAAAGAGCTGGGAAGACTACCCAGCGCATTTATCCTGTTATACCTGGAGCGGTTTCAGTTGAGAGCCTATTACAGTAACCGTAAGGTGAAAGCAGGGCCATATAATAGTAGTTTAGCAGACTGTAGTTGGGTGTAATTATGACATTTAAAGATATAGTTTTAGAAGCGTTGGACAACGAGGAGATGTTGTCTGACTGGGAGTGGGACTTCATTCAAAGTGTGGCAGATAAGGAGGACGGCTGGGTGCCTACACCTAAGCAGCAGGCCTAAACCTCCTCCAGGACCCCCTGCTAGTTTACACGTTTCAAACTCCCCTTACGTATCGTGTAAAATAAATTTGACATAGTGATATGCTATGGAGTACTATACATCCTAACAGCGCGGAGAAGCACAGCTATTCGAATCTAAGCATAGCCTAGCAAAACCTATCTAAGCAATCCACAGGCTGACCAAGGAGTTAGCGGACTGCCCTTTCAATGAGAGGGTTTTCCAGTACCTCCTGAGCGTACCGATGCAAGACTGAGCGCAGCTAATCCTAGCTCAGCGTAGCCTAGTGCAGCAGAACAAAGGCTGAGAAATTAGCGGACTGCCCTTTCAATGAGAGGGTTTTCCGGTAAATTTCTCCAAAAATTAACCAGCGAAGTTCAGCTTAGCAAAACATTGCTTACCGTAGCGTCGCGAGGCAGAGCGAGGCAGAGCAAAGGCTAAGAAGTTAGCGGACTGCCCTTTCTTTGAGAGGGTTTTCCGGTAGTGTTTTACCAACAGCAGCGTGGAGCAGTGCGTACCTGAGCGGGCCTCAGCCCAGCTTAGCTTATCGTTACTTAGCGTTACTTAGCGGTGCATAGCAAAGGCTAAGAAATTAGCGGACTGCCCTTTCTTTGAGAGGGTTTTCCGGTAGTGACTTACCACAGCGAAACGCAGCAGCGCCAAGCGCAGTGAAGCAAAGCGCAGTGAAGCAAAGCAAAGGCTAAGAAATTAGCGGACTGCCCTTTCTTTGAGAGGGTTTTCCGGTAAATTTTTACCAGCAAATCAAAGCTATCGGAGGCTTAAAATGTACAAACAAACTGTACGAATATCCACGCTCAAAAAGAGCGCCTTATTGCTAGTGGCCGACACCCTAGCAGACCCACTGGACAAGCAGAGTAAGAAATACAAAAAGCTTACTGCGATCAGGGGAAAAGCCAAGACGGATGAGATCATCCTGGCTATTGCGAAGCTGCAGTACAAGTGCAGCATTTACTTCGACGAGCTTGTCGGGATTCACATGCCTTCTATCAACATTAAGAAGTGCCTGGAAGAGGGCGCTAAACTTAGTCGTGATGGCGACAAAGTCCGCAAAGGTGTAATGATGGACCAGGATAAAGTGTCCCTTGATTACGGCCTTGCTGAGCTAACCCATGGAGCAGGCAAAGGCCTGAAGGCCAGCCACACACCTGACGAGTTATGGGAAACCGAAGGGTTCCTGGACAAGCGTGCTGTAGTGGTTAGCCGTGCAAGGGTCATGTGTTACAGACCTAAGTTTCCTGTTTGGTCATTAACTTTTGACGTCAATTACGACGCGGATATTATCGAAGCAGAGGGTATAGAAAGTTACTTTACTGCTGCAGGTAAGTACGTAGGTCTTGGTGGGTTTCGTCCTGCTAAGAACGGCATGTTTGGCCGTTTTGAAGTAGAACTTATCGGCAAGCCTGTGGACATGGGTAACGACTAACGTGGACAACGTGTCCTTATACCCTGAGTGGAAGCAAGTTGTCCGGGATATCCTGGACAACTTCACCTACGGGGATGCACTAACCAAGCAGTGGCTTAAGCCCAGGCTTGGTGTAGTCATCCCGGAGGTAGGGACTTCTGAGGTTATCCTCAGGGCGCAACTCCTGTACATGCAGGCCATGGGTTCCGTAAAAAATGCGTTACTCGAAGACCATAACATGTACCTATTAACCAAGCCTGGGCTTGGTTTTATTATATGCAAACCGGAGAATCAAACACAGCAAGCAATGCAAAAGTACAGGCGCAAGGTGAGGAAGGAAACTCATCAAGTTATATCCGCCTTGGTTAACCTAAACATAGAAGACCTGTCAGATAAACAAGTTAAAGAAAGAGATGACGCTTTAAATAACATAGCAGCCATAGCTGCCTTCAGCGGTAAAAGATTGACCGACGTTTAGTTATGGTTTACCATACATCATAACAGTCTAGTTATTTTTACCGGAGGAACCAAGTGGCTACTGTACCAATGGGCTTCAGAGCCCAAAAGGATACACACCAAAAAATTGTTGAGTTAGCAGAGGCGCAGAATAGATCGTTAGGAAATATCCTGCAGCTGATGGTAGCGGAGCAATTGAAAAGAGTTGAAGCCAATGGCTTTGATGCAATTTTTTATAAACCAGGAGATGAGAAGTATGAACAAGAAGCAGTTAGTTGATGCAGCCATAGGGTTGTGTGAACGTGATCTGTCTAAGGCAGACATGGCAGAAGCCTTGGACTGTATCGTTAACGCGGTTACCCATGAGTTGGAAAAGGGTAACAACGTTGAGATCAAAAATTTTGCAAACTTCGGCGTAAGAGACCGAGTAGCAAGAAAGGGGAGAAACCCCCAAACAGGTGCCGTTATAGATATCCCTGCCAAGACTGTTACTTTCTGTAAGGTAAGTAAAAGTATCAAGGTAAAAGTATAACAGTCTCACTTAGACTTTAAACTGACCAAAACCAAAACCAAACCCAAAAACAAACACAAGAACAGGAGAAATACCATGCCATTACCACCAGTAGACCAAGGTGTAATCGATAACGTGAAAGAAGATGAGGCAGAACAGGCACGCGAGAAAGCGTTGGAGACTGTTAAGCCTGAAGCAGTTGTGGAAGCCAAGCAGGATATAGCTGTAGCGGAAATTAAAGAAGCCGCCCCTGTTAACGCAACCAGCACCGCCATTGCAAATGCCAACGAAGCCAACAGCACCGACATCTTTAAAGAGTTGGCCGAGATGGGCTTTGCTGACTTGCAGATCGATTTCACATCGTTCCCAACCCTGGTCATTAACAAAGGTAAAATCAAACGCTCAGGCGGTGACGCTGTCGGTGACGGGGAGGCTGTTGAGTTCATCATCATGGACAAACGCAAAACCTACCTGTTCCGTGGTGTGAAAGGCCGTGATGACGACCCTAAACTGGCTTACTCTGACGATAAAGTTCACGTAAACATGACAGGCGAGCCTGTTGCGGACGTCATCGAACAGTGGAAGAAAGACGGGTACGAGCCCGAGTCCAATGCTGCAGGAGTTCCAACTCCTAAGGAATACTTCATCATCATGGTTCACATGGTTGGCGGAGAGATGGACGGTGAGATGGCTCAGTTACAAATCCCTAAAACAAGTATTGGTCGTTTCGACGGGCACTTGGTTAACTGTATGGTTGCCAAGAAAAAACCTATGGAAGTGATCACTCGTGCATTAGTTGGCGAGGAAGTCGGTTCAGGTATCAAGGCTTTCAACCCTTGGGATTTTAAACTGGTATTACCTAAATAAGTAGGAGTCATCCGACTTTTACGTAACAGAAAACAGCGGCCTAGTGCCGCTGTTTTTGTCTGCGGAGAAAATAAATGTCAAAAGTAACAAACGGTATAAGAGTGTGGAGAAGAGTTAAGAAAGTATGCAACCAATTATTCGTGGGTACAGTGCCCACCCCACCACCCCTTAGAAGAGACCCTACCATAGAAAAGCAGCGAACGTACCCTAGACCAAGTAACCACCTGCAGCTACTAGGCCTCCCAGTCAGGGAAAAGGTAACCAAATTTAAAGGGACGGCTTCGTCTGTCTGTTATGACCTATATGGCTGCATACAGGTCGGTGTGTCCCCCGAGGTTGATTCAGAAGGCAAACGAGGGGAGCCTTTTTGGTTTGACGTCACAAGAATAGAAGTCCTGAGTGACACCCCTGTCATGGAGTTGCCTGACTACAGCAAAGGCTACATAGCAGAAGGTAGAAAAGGTCCTGCAGAAAAACCAATGCCAACGTCTTAACTAACCGGAGATTCAAATGAGCGAAAGTAATTTAAAAACAAGCGTACTAGACCTGAAGGGTTTAGTTATGGAGTCCTACCATTCTGGTGTGGACCCTGATTCAATAGAAGGCGGCGGCCTCAAGGACAGAGTGAACACAGCAGGCTTTGGCTTAGCTGTGTTCCTGTCTAAGTACTACGACGTTATCCTTAACCTGTGTGACAGCCCCATGAACATGATCGCTGTCATTGACCAAGGCAACGACTACAGAAAACGGTTGTTCCCTACGTATAAAAAGAAGCGAGGCGAAAGAGAGTCGGACGCTGTTGAAAAAGAACAGATAGGTTTGGCTTTAACTTACGCAAAGAGCTTCCTTCTGAGCCAGGGAGTGACACTTATCAGCTCCAAAGGAGAAGAGGCTGACGATGTTATTGGTTACCTCTGCAAACACCTTGGAGGGTCCATTACGGTCCATACAGTAGACCGGGATTTAGTTCAGCTTATCAAAGAAGACGTCTACCTGTTCATAGGTGGCAGAAACGTCACAGAAATGGAAGACAGAGTCACCCTTGCAGGGCAACGCGAGTCCTTGTTCATACCTTCCAACCTGGTAATCCTGTACAAGTCTCTGATCGGGGACAGCTCAGATGAATACGGGGGCGTTAAAGGGGTAGGACCTGCAGCCTGGGTAAAATTAGTCGAGGAGTTTGGTTTCGATGGCTTGGAAGAGCTGGATAAGCTGATAGCCTCCAAAGATAAAACACAGCTGCTTGGCCTGTTACAGGTCACAGGAAACAAAGCCATACACAAAGCGGTTAACGACTTCGACAACTGGTTGTTGATGTACAAGATAGCATCCATTGCCCCTGAAATTGTTAAGCCTGTTTGGGCTAAGCGTGTACCAGAACTGGCCAGACTACACAAAGTTATGCAGGAAGCAAACTGCCATGACCTTACTGAAAAGTATGAGCGTGATTGCTACACAGCTACGCTGGTCACTGAAGAAAACCTGGATGATTGTTTAACTCGTATCGGAGAGTTGTCTGCAGAGACACCCTTCGTGCCATGGGATTACGAAACATATGACCCATTAAAAATTCAGGAATTTCAGTCCGCTGTGAAAGGCAGACAGTATGTGGATGTGATCAACTCCTTGATAGCAGGGTGTAGTTTCTCGTTTGGCCGTAACGTTAACCATGTTTTCTACTTCTCAGTAGACCACAAGGACACAGCCAACGTAGCTAAATCCAACATCCTGGACGTCATTAAATACGTGGAAAGCACAAAGAAGGAGATGATTGCACAGAACGTAATGTTTGAAGGCACCATCACTAACCTGCAGCTTAGCCACGTCCTTCAATCCTGGCAGGATACTAAACTATTTGCGCACCATTTAGATGAAAACAACGAATGCGGACTTAAAGCACTTTCTAAAAGATATCTTAATTATAATCAGACACCATACGCTGATACATTGGAAGCCGCAGGTGCAGCTGATATGTCTGATATATCTGGTGCTGACGTCCTGGGTTACGGTGCGGATGATGCAGTTGTTACTGGCCACCTTTACCAACACTTCTTACATAGAACATCTATAGAAGGCACGACTGATTTCATTCGTGACTACGAGTGCGGAGCTGTGCCGGCCTTGGTTGGGGCCTTTATCGATGGAGTAACCTGCGACGGTGAAGCCATAGAAAAAATGTCTGCCGAAGACAAAGTAGTTATGGATAAAACCATGACTGCTATGAGGCTGGCTTTGTCTGAGCGTTGCAAGGAGCCAAACTTTGAAGGAGTGGACATCCTGTTTGACGACCAGGCTGACTACTACCGGATGAAGGCCAAGGCTCTGAAGAACTCTACCAAAGAATCTATTGCGGAGTCCGCCAAGGTGCGTAAGGCCAAGCTAAAAATGTCCTGCTTTTATGAGGACCAGGCCGAAGTAGCTGACTTCAAACCATGGCTGCCTACAGTAGCTGGGTTTAATAAGATCACTAAGCTGTTAGGGTTCCCTGATTTTGCCAAGGTGTCTAAGCCAGGCATTGAGGACTGGTTTGACGAGCTGACACCGGAGCAAAGAAAGAGCCAGTTCGCTAGGCTGATACCCCCTGCACACCCATCGTTTGTGAAGCGCGAGTCTGATGCCTACAAAGAGCTGCAGAAATTTTGCACTGACACTTTGGAAGAGCTGTCTCCAAGAATAACAACAGGTACGGAGTTGAACCTGGACTCACCCAATCAGAACCAAGCTTTAATGTACCTATTACTGGGTTTGCCTATTAGATTGAGAACGAAGCCAACAGCTAAAAGCTTGCGAGACCAGTACAGCTTACCTGGTTCTCCTTCCACGGATAGTGATGCTATTGAAACAGCGATGGCCAACGACTGCGAAGATCACCCATGGAAGAAAGAGTTCCTGGAAAATTTGCTTCAGTACAAAACAGCGGCCACTCGTTTCAAAAATTACTGGAACGTATACCCTCTGTGGATTGCCGGCAACAATAAAGCGACAAGCGCAGAAGACAGCAAGGTTGGCATAGTTCACCCAGGCTTGAACAGCTGCGGCACGGTAACCCGAAGACCAACAGGAAGTAACCCTAATCTCCTGCAGATTTCCAAAGGAGAGACCCGGGATATGTTCAAGGCCCAGGATGCTGGCCACGTTATCTGTTCCATTGACTTTAGTTCCCAGGAGCTGAGGCTTAATGCTGATGAGTGTCAGGATGAGACCTGGATGTCTGCTTACACCGGTAAAGTTCCTAAGGATTTACATGCTCTGACAGGTTCTCGTGTTGTTGGTACGGTTCTTAAGAAAGCAGGTATGACTGTAACGTACCCCCAAAATGCTGATGGCTCCATGGAGTACGAGTTTTTTACCACGCTGTATAAGGACGCCGGTCACCCACTGCACGAGAAAATTGCTGAGTCCAGAAGCATTGGCAAGACAGTTAACTTTAGTGCGCAGTTCGGAGCACAAGCAGCCACGCTGAGTAGAAACCTGATGGTTCCAGAAGAGGAAGCGCAGGACTACCTGGATGCTTACAACGCTACGTTCCCAGGGTTAGCTATATGGAAGAAAAAGGTTATTGCCCAGGCTAAGATTGACGGCTACGTTGAGACAGCTTACGGCAGTAGGCGTCATTGCCCAGGCATCAACAGCAAGAACGGCAGAGAACGTTCACGCTGGGAGCGCCAGGTTGTTAACTTCAAGATTCAGGGCACAGCCGCTGACATCCTGAAGGTTGTACTTACTGGATTGCACAGATCGAAGTTGTTGGAGGCTACAGAGTCTTACCTGATCGCCCCTATCTATGACGAGGTGTTGTGCGAAGTGCCTAAGAAAAATTTGAAAGAATTTTTGGATGGCATGTGTGATCTCATGTCACTCACTGTACCTGGCGGCACCATTCCTATGGTTCCTGACTGTTCCTTTGGTCCTACGTGGGGACAGCAAACTGAGGTAGGCACTAAGCCTTCTCAGGAAACAATTGATAAAGCATTGGAGAGTATGTAATGGTAGATAAAAACAAAGAGTTGGACCCCTATACCGAAGCTAGAAGTGGTATCGAAAAGGCAGCCACTGAGGCTGAAATTATTGAAGTCTTTGAAAAGTACGACGCCACAGAGGGCAAGCTCAAACGCAGGGCTGCTGAGCTGAACGAAGAGCTGGACAGTTTGGAAGATAGGAGACGGATTGCAGAAAAGGAGTTAGATGTCCTGTCTCGCAATAAATTCTTCCGTCAAGTCTCTGTCGAGTCAGTCGCGGCAGACAAAGTATTTAAACTTAGATTAGCGGAGTGGAGAGAAAATGAAGACGTTACTTAAAAAGAAAAGTAGTGGCAAGGTACGTCAGTGGGACGTCCGTGTCGAAGGCAGCACCGTCATAGTTTCCTATGGCTGGGTTAACGGCAAGATCACTGAGAAAATTACTCGGTGCGGAGCCAAAAACATAGGGCGGGCTAACGAAACAACCCCTGCAGAACAAGCAGTGCTTGAGGCAGCGTCCCTGCATAAAAAGCAGATGGAAAGGGAGTGTTACGTGGAGGACCTTAACGACCCCGCCCCCTATATTCAACCCATGCTTGCACTGGACGCTACTAAGGTAGGCCATCGTATTAAGTGGGACCAGCAGCAGTATGGGCAGGCCAAACTTGATGGGGTTCGAGGCTTCCATGACCCAGCTAAGCCCAACGTGCAATCCAGAAAGGGTACGATGTACAAGCTGGACACTATGCACGAGCAGCTGGAAGAGTTACGCACCAGAATGAACCTACCCAAGGATGATATGTATATCGATGGCGAGGCAGCCAAAGTCGGCGTCCCCCTGGGTAAAATTTTAGGCGCCTGCAGAAAGCCGAACGAGCTGACAGAAGAGTTATCTTTCTTCGTGTTTGACTTGGCATCAACCAGCGGCATCATTTATGAAGAGCGCCGTAAAATTTTGACCAGCGTTACCCCGGAAAACTTGAAGGACTGGGGCTTGGATAAAATAAAAATAGTGCCATCCTATGATCTCACGCAGGATAACCTAAAGGCTACACACGACAGGTTAGTTATAGCAGGTTATGAAGGCCTTATGATTCGTGAAGCTGCTAACTTATATGAGTTCGGTGATCGATCAGACGGGTTGTTCAAGTACAAAGAGTTCGAGGAGGATGAGTTCGACGTTCTGGACATCAACCCAGACAAGGACGGACAGGCGGTGATCACTTACAGGTCACCTCCTGGGCATCACCCTGATAAGCCTACGTTTGACTCGCGGCCTCGGGGTACGGATGCTTTCCGCATTTACTTGGTGGCTAACAAACAGTTGTACATTGGCAAGAAAGGTACAGTTAGATACTTTGCTTTGACTGAGTACGGCATCCCACAATTTCCAGTGACTGTTGTCCTGGACCCGGATAAATAGGAGTAGAAAATGGATACAGTATTGGAATACCTGACCGCAGAAAGGGTGGTTTACATCTCGGCCATAGCGACTTTGTTTTACGTCGCTTTGTATACCAGATACCAGCACAGGTTAGTAAGTGAAAGGCTTAGCCTGCTTTGTGATTTTATGGCTTACCTCAGAGATAACGTAGAAGACTTACCGAAGGATGTGGCGTTTAATTACGACGCTTGTTTCAGGCAGTCTATGAAAATATTACAGAAGCAAGGAGTAGCGCCAACCGGAAAACTTGGTGAGTGAGAAGCCTGAACCAACGTACGCTGAGAGTCCTGCGTGTCATCACAGGATACCCGTAGTGCGTTACCATGCAGCCAGGTACGATTACTTGTGCCCTGGCTGCCACATTAAAAGATTATCGGAGTACCATTATGAGCAAACCAAAATCAGTAAGACTTAGTACATTTCTCAGAGACACTATCCTGAAGTCAGTGATGGCTGAGTTCTCTTTGAATTATTTACAGCCCTACGGATTCAAAACAGGCAAAGAGTTAACCGAGGGCATTCGTTTGGAGGGCTACGCTATAGCTCGCACTTTGTGGTTCAAGTCCTATCACCATATTGAGCTTGACAAGGTGCCCCGCTGGGCATGGAACACCAAGAACAAGTTTACTATTGCTATGGAGGAGGATACCTCCAAAATGTATGAGGCGTATGTCCACGAGACCTTTGACAGAGTTGAGGCTAAGCGGCTGCCCTCCAAGCCTGCTGTGGACGTGCTTATCCCTAAAACGTCATGGGATAAGCTGTTCAGCCGCAGAGAAACCCTGCTGAAGTTAAGCGT